>Ga0007862_1000020_pt1 | contig 56213 bp, 94 predicted proteins | sample CryBogCBH20Aug07_FD_71206 | JGI IMG/M metagenome (GOLD analysis project Ga0007862, IMG submission 71206) | Freshwater microbial communities from Crystal Bog, Wisconsin, USA - CBH20Aug07 | ecosystem: Environmental > Aquatic > Freshwater > Lake | place: Crystal Bog, Wisconsin, USA | collected... | reverse complement strand
CTCGGAACAAATCTCACCAGGATTCTTGAACGCTGGCAGTCTCACGCCAAACCAGTGCGCGAATGCATCGCGTAGACCAGCGTACATGGCCGTGAAATACCCGTAGTCCTTTATGGCGATCTTAGCAAGAGCGTCATCGGCCATTCCGCTCCAAGGCTTTGGTGCCTTGACGACAAGCAGCTTGCGGCCAGAGTAAAAGCTCTCGTTGATGATTCTACGGTTGGAAAAGCCCTGCGCCTCCACGCCAAGAAGGCGGCGCTGCCCGCCAATGGTTGCCCAGAAGGCGATGTTGCAGTGAGTAAGAGGGGAGCCAGTGATGAGGATGATAAGGCATTGGATGGGATTTAGCGGTGTCATGGGCGATGCGAAAAAGATGATGTCGCCATCTTCGATCGTGTCGCGTGCCTCTTCGTATGTCAGGAAATCCATTGTCGGCCCCTCTGTATGCGTCTGCGGAAGCATGTGCTTCGACGACTATTTATCCGTGGCCTGTTTACATTCCCCCGGAATGTTATATAATGGATCGTAAACCTTTTTCTCCCTGGAGATTCTCCGTGTGACCACTCCCGACCTCATCAACGGGAGCTTTGAAGCTCTCGCCTCGCTCTTCATTTTGAATCACGCTCGCGTTCTGTGGAAGACGCGAGAGCCCCATGGCGTCTCGCTGCTGTCCACGGTTTTCTTCACGGTGTGGGGAGCCTGGAACGTATGGTTCTACCCGCATCTCGGCCAAATTTTCAGCTTCTATGCGGGCATTACCGTGATGATCGCGAACCTATTCTGGATCGCTTCGATCGTTCATCTTAGGTGGAAGCGTTAGCGCTTAACGCGGCGATTAGCTTCGGCGTAAGCTTCGCGAGCACGTTCGAAGGTGCGCTCGATGACCTTCTCTTGAGAACCGGTCCGATAAACCCGCGAGGATTTGAACAGGCAACCGGCTTTACCGCTCTTAGGATTCTTGAACATCAGAAGAACGCGGATGGCGTCTTGACCGCATGCACGAGAATCACCGGCATTCTGAGGAAGTGAAGTGTAGACCTTCACAAACATGGTAGGATCAACGTGGTGCTGACGGACATAAACGACTTCACCGTAAGCTTCTTGATCCCGAGAAAATCCCTTCGCCTCAAGAGCGGCGATGAAGGAGTTCCGATCCACTTCAACAAAACGGGTAGCCATTGTGATTCTCCGTAGCTGTGTTGATGATCTGATATTATACTGGTACGCCAGGTTGTAAACAGGAAAGAGGCAGGTTGACAAACTTTTTCCTGTTTACATTTGCACAGAATCAGGATACGCTGTAATCCAATGGAGGATTTTGCCATGTCAAAGGTCTACACTTCCCACTCTACGATTGTCTGGGTCATCCTCACGATCGTCTTTATATTCTGCGGCATGTACGTGGTGAACCACACCTTCGAGGTCGGCTTCCAAGCCGGCAAAGAAGCTGGCATCCAACGCTACAAGGACTACATGTCTATAGAGGGCATGGCAAAATCCTGTGACGCAATGTCCGAAGCTGCTGAGCAAGATGCCGCCGAGAAGCACATCAAGTACGATCGCTTCGATGGCGCCTGCACCAACCTCCACGAAGTTGCGAAGAAGGTTCTGAATGCCAGATAAAATTCCTATTTCTGCAGCTAAGGCGCTGGCGAAAAAACACAACTATGATCAAGTCATTATCCTAGCGCGCCGCATCGGCCCTGATGGGATAGAGTGGGTCACCACCTACGGCAAGACCCCAACGCACTGCGCTGCTGCAGCTAAAATCGGTGAGGCACTTCGAGACGATGTGACTCCCACGATCGAGGCTCTTCGCGCAAGGATCGCAGAACTGGAGCTTGAAGTCATCAAGGCTGGCTATGCGTGTGCGGATGATTTGGGAGCGTGGGTGAACACCCTAGAAGATGACACGATCAAGAAGACGAACGTGTATGAATGGGCGATGGCCTGGAAGCCGAGGAAATGATGGGATCAATCACTGCAAGCTGCGGCCACGTTCTCGGCCCCAATGAAGAAGACGTCATGGTCTTCTATAAGGACGAGGATTGCGATCCTGTCGAAGGGTTCCACCCTGTCCTCGTCTCGGCTTCCTTCTGTCAGAAGTGCGCCGCCGAATGGAAGGCCGATGGTCTCCTCTTCGATACGATGGAAGAAGGAATGGCTTGGCTGGATTCTTTGCCCATCGAATAGCTTTTTCTGTTTACATCCTGACAAAAGCGGTGTATGATCAATCCTAATCTGAAGGACGACCTCATGTTCATCGAACTTACAGCTGAAGAAGAACAAGCTCTTCGCGAAATGTACGATGTGCATCATGCGAACGATGAGGAAGTTTTCCCCGAGGAGGAAGCTGCATGAGCATCTCTAACGTCGTTGGGGAAATCTATCCGTCGAACCTCTTCACGTGGGACAAGGAGAAGAACGCCTTCTTCACGGATATCTCACAGGTTCGTGGATGCCTTCGCACCCTGTTCCGAGACGACATGGCGGTGGGCTTTGGGATTCGCTCTCAAAAAACCGGAAACACCGCCTACTTCACGCTGACGAAAATCGATCGTGACGCTGATGGCGACATCACGTACTGGCGCTTCGACGTCCACGAGAACAATACGAACCCGGCCCTTGACAACGTCAAGGTGTTCGTGTTCAACACGTAAGAAAAAGTTCCACAGGTTGCATTTTGCCTGTGTACATCCTGATGTCCCGAGGTATAATCATTATATCAACTGGAGACAATCAAAATGCTGTACCTCCTCATGAACGAAAACGAAGTCGCTTCGGTCCTCAGCGGAAACGAAGTCGAAAGCCACCGCGGCAATCCCAACCTGAAGTGCCGGTGGGATTGGAAGTCCCACGAAGAAGTTGAGGCCCTTGCAGCTCAGGTCACGAAGCTGACTGGCAGCCTTCACGTTGGTACTGATGCTGGTCGCGGCTGCTACCCTCGCTACGACATCATCAAGGCTCCCGCGGTTGGAGACAAGGTCTCCTACTCCTTCAACGGCGATTCTTACCCCGACGGTGAAATCGTTCGGATCACGAACACTTTGAACGTCATCACTTCTACAGGAAGCACCTACCGCCGCCGGAAGACAACCGGTTCCTGGCGCAAGGCTGGCGGAACCTGGTCGCTGGTTCAAGGTCACCGCGACGAACGCAATCCCCACTTCTGAAAATGTGAACCTGGGAAAGAGGCGGGCTCCGCCTCTTTCCTGTTTACAACCTGACGGTTCTGTATAAGATAAGAATAACAAATGGCTAAGGAGACTTTCTGATGGGTTCCTACGTCTATACCGCAAAATCTCCCACTCGCACGGTTATCCGCGATGGTGAGAAGATCGCCGTGGCTCTCATCGGCTACGCTTACAAGCCGGTCAGCCGTCTTTATGAAGACGGCTATCTCGCCCGCATCATCAGCACCAAGGAAGCTGCCGGTCGCAAGTCGCGCCACGCGCACAAGGCAAAGGGTATCAGCCTTTATGCCTGCGAGTTCACGGACGGTGCTGGAGTCTTTGAGGCTCCCGACAACTTCAACGGTGTCACCGTCGACGACTACTTCTTCTCTAACTATCCCGGCAGCGCCAAGAAGATTGGCACCCTCAAGGCGGTTGGCAAGAACCGCTTCGAAATCGTTCAGCTCTGAAAGGACAAGACAGATGTCGGATATCAAAGCCCTCATCGAGAAAGCCCAGAACGCGGCTATCTCTGCCACTGCTGAATATATCAAGCAGCATCCCGATCAATGGTACCCCTGCGGTTTCGCGTGGGTCAACATCAAGCCCGCTCGCGGTCCTCTCGTCAACGAGATGAAGAAGATGGGTCTCGGCCGCCGCGACGAGTACTACGGCGGATGGACCGTCTGGAACCCTTCGCAGCATTCCACGCAGTGCATGGACGCTAAGGCTGCCGGTGCTCGTGCCTTCTCGGATGTTCTCAAGGAGGCAGGCTACACTGCCTACTCCGCAACGCGGATGGATTGATCATGAAGACCCTCTCTGAGTTTTTCCAACTTCTGGTCAGCGTGATCGCAGCCACCCTCTTCACCATCTGGATGATGGTTGCATGGGTCCTCATGCTCCTCTTCATCATCGTGATCTGGCTCTGCGGAGTTCGGATTAAGGTCGACAAGAAAGGCAAGACCATCGGCTTCGTCCGTTGGTTCAAGTACACCCCCAAGCAAGAAGGAACCGGTCCATGGGCCTCGTGAACGTTCTGAAGCGCACCACCAAAATCGAAACCCCGACTTTCTCTGCCGACAAGTGGGACCTCTACACCCACGACGAGGACAAGAAGATGCAGCGCCGCTGCGCTAAGGCCGCGGTCGATCTGAACAAGACCTTCGCCGCGTCTGTGAACGCGGGGAAAAACCGAAATGAGGTCTATCGCGACATGATGGCCGTCATGGCAGTCTATTCCGATACGGGCGCCTCCGACTCTGAGCCGATGCATCTTCTCGAAGACATGCTCGACGAAGTTTTTTGGGAGGGAATAGCACTTTCCCTGTTTACTTTTGCAGACACGCGTGATACAATCTTAAAGATTGGAGAGCCACGAATGTCTGTAAAGTCCGACGCAGTTACCAACTTCAACGCCTTCTTCGCGGAGTTCCGAAAGACGGACCTCTGGTTGGCGATGGTCAACACGCGTGAGGACTCTCCCTGGCACCGCGAGGAGAACGTTGGAGTTCACACTCGCATGCTGATCGAGTGGTACATGGAAAATCTGGCCGACAAGCGGTCAGACACTCAACGCATGACCACGCTGGTCGCGTGTCTCTTCCACGATGTCGGCAAGCCCCCTGCGGAGATCACCAAGTTCTCTGAGGAGCGTGGCGAATACCGAGCGTACCACGGGCATGAGCAGCTGTCCGCCCGCATCTGGGTTGATTACGCTCTGGCTAACCGCCATCTGACCAAGGACCTTTTGAAGTTCTCTATCGAGGACGTGTCCAACATCTCGATGATGCTGGAGTACCACGTCCCGTTCGGTCTGAAGGACAAGGCCAAGCGGAAGAACCTGAAAGACTCCTTCATGCTGCGCATGGGTGAAGCTGGACATCGCGCCTGGCTGGACCTGCTGCTGAGCGATCAACACGGCCGCATCTCTGATGGTCAAGCTGAAAAGCTGGCCGCGGTGGATGTCTGGATGAACGAATGGGAAAGCGTCTAATGCCTAAGACTTGCTACATCATGGTTGGGGTTTCGGGTGCTGGCAAGTCCACCGCCATGCGAGCTCTGGCTGAAAAAGCTGAAGGCACGGTGAAGACGTTCTCTTTGGACGATTGCCGCCTGTCGTTCTTCTTCAAGAGCGGTCCAGCAACTGGCCGCCCTTCGGAAGCGGCCGTCTACGCTGGTGCATTCGCCTACGCGAATGAAAAGCCGGCTGAGTTCAACAACCACGTGAACAAGGAATGGAACGAAGCCCTCAAGGCGGATGTTCTGTTCGTTGATAACACCAACCTGACCCGCAAGTCGCGCGCTCGTTGGATCCAGGAAGCTCGCCAGAAGGGCTTCTCTATCTGCGCCGTTGAGGTGCACGCTCCCCTGCAGACGGTCATCGATCGTCAAAGCACGCGTGGAGATAAGTCCGTCCCTGAGCACGTCGTCAGGGACATGTACATGCGGCAGCAGGCCATGCTGCTCGGCTCTGAAGCCGACTTCATCCTGCACGTCGATGGTCTGGGTGTTGAACCCACAACCATGACACTCCACCTGGGCTAAGGAGAGGGCTGCTTTCAGGCAGCCTTTTCTGTTTGCCGAGGGTGTTGACGCCCGATATGGGCCCTCTCGCTGAAAAATAATTTGGCTCTGGTTGAGCCCTGGTTATGGACCCCATAAATAGTTTGTGCGTCTAATGATGTCACACTTTTGTGGTTTGAAAACTTTATCACGTTTAGGAGAAAACAAATGTCTGCAAAGAACAAGCTCGAAGCCCTCAAGGCTGCTTTTGATAAGAAGAACACTGGTGGCGGCGGCGACCAGTCCTGGAAGCTCTTCTATCCCTTCTGGAAAATGCCAGATGACGCCACTGCGGTGGTCCGCTTCCTTCCCGATCTCGACAGCGATACTGACCTGGGCTTCCTGGTTGAAAACCTCCAGCACGAGCTGGTGGTCAATGGCCAGAAGAAGAAGGTCCCTTGCCTCACCATGCACGGTGAGAAGTGCCCCATCTGCGAACTCTCGCGTAAGTACTACGACGAGAAGAACGAGGACATGGGCAAGAAGTACTACCGCAAGAAGTCCTACATCGGTCAGGTGATCGTAATCGAGAGCCCAATCGAACACGACCAATCGCAACTGGTCAAGCTCATCGAGTTCGGACCGGCCGTCTTCAAGCAAATCCAAGCTGCATTCCAGTCTGGTGACCTCGAAGATGCCCCTTACGAGTTCAAGGGCGGCTACAACTTCCGCATCAAGAAGACGAAGTCTGGTCAGTACGCCTCGTACACCACTTCGAGCTTCGCGCCGAAGCAAACTGACCTCGATGACGAGATCATCGAGAGCCTGAACCTCTACAACCTCGCTGACTACCGCGGCAAGAAGCCTGATCTGGCTACCGTCGAAGCTCTCCTCGTTGCTGACCAGACCGGTCAAGCCTTCGAAGATGGCGAAGAGGCAGCTGCTCCTGCTTCTACCCCAGCCGCTACTTCGAAGCCAGCTCCTGCTCGCGTCGAAACGAAGGCTGCAGCTCCGGCTGAAGAAGAAACTGCAGCTCCTGCTGCAAGCGAAGGTGGTTCAAAGTCTAGCTCGATCCTCGAGCAGCTCCGCGCCCGTGCTGCAGCCGCAAAGGCTGACTAATCACGCTAAGGAGAGACGAAAGTCTCTCCTAGCCTAACAGCACAAGGAGCTACACATGGCTGGACTTTCCTTTCTTAAGGACTTCAAAAAGACACTGAGCAAGATGGACACTATCGTAACCGACTTTGGTCCGCCAAAGTTCTGGTACTCGACCGGTAACCTCGCGCTCAACAAGACGATCTCGGGCTCCTTCAAAAAGGGTATCCCTCAAGGTCGTATCACCTGCCTCGCCGGTCCTTCCGGTGCTGGTAAGTCATTCATCCTCTCCAACATCGTCATGAACGCCCAAAAGCAGGGCGCCTTCATTCTGATGCTTGACTCCGAAAACGCCATGGACATCGGGTACCTCCGAAAGATTGGTGTTGACACCGGAGAGGATAAGTTCCTCTACGCCGGCGTCACTACGTTTGCGGACGTTGTGAAGGTCGTTTCAGAGTTCATCACGGACTATGAGAAGGCCTACGGCCGAGACAATCCTGACAGCCCTCCAGTTGTCATCGCTCTTGACTCGATCGACATGCTGATCACGGACTCCGAAAATGAGCACTTCAACACGGGTGTTCAAAAGGGCGACCAAGGTCAGCGCGCCAAGCAGTCGAAGCACATGCTTCGTACCCTCGTCTCGCGTGTCAAGCGCAATCCAATGTCCTTTATCGTCACTCACCAGGTCTATCCGAACGCCGATCTGATGAATGGTCAGGGACTGTGGATTGTCAACAACGCAATCCGCTACTCAGCTTCTCAAATCCTCCTCATCGTCCCAGCCAAGCTGAAGGAAGGTGGTGAGGTTGTTGGTGTCCGAATGAAGGTCGAGACCTACAAGTCTCGATTCGCTCAAGTCGGAACCCGCGTCGAGGTTGAAGTTCCATACTCCAAGGGCATGAACCCCTACTCTGGCTTCCTCGATATGATGGAAGACATGGGCGTGGTCAAGTCTGCCGGCGCATGGAAGAAGCTGGAAATCCCAGGCGAGGAACCTCGCAGCTTCCAAACGAAGCACTTGGATGCTGATCTCGTTGAGAAAATCCTTTCTCATCCGGTCATCGTGGCTTCTGAGCGTTCAGTTCTTGAACTAATGGCTGATGAAGCCAACTTCACCGCGGAAGCTGAGGGTCTCATCGCCCCATCCGAGGTTGAAGCAACCGAAGAGGAAGCATAATGGGAAATCTAAACACCTACGGTGACCAGATCACCATTGAAATCGTGAAAGGTGGCTTCATCCTTACCTACCCAACTGTCAGCCAGTACGAAGGTCAGGAAGTTACTACCGTGGCTCGTGAGGTATTTGTTTCGCCTCGCAAGCTCAACCAGAAGATCAAGGACGTTATCGAGTCCATCGGTCTGGTTTCTGAGGACAAGTAGGAGCAGTAAATATCTGCACCTAAGCAAGGCACCGTCTGAGAAATCGGGCGGTGCCGATGCCTCCCACTTCACCACGAGGAAATCGATATGTCCTTTATGCTAACTCTTAGCGAGGAACGGCTTGAGGAGATTGTACCTCTGCTTGCCAAGTACGAGGACAAGATCGCAGCCGCCGAGCCGATCTTTAAGCTCGAAGGTCGCCGCCTCGAAGAAATAATGCGCACGCTCCCGCACTACCAATCCTCCTACGATCAATCCTACCAAGAGGTCCGAGGCCTTGAGGACTGGATCATCAACATCAAGGAGAAAAAGGTAGGCAAGCTGTGGAAGAAATACAACGAGGGTTACTCTCGCGCTCTGTCAGCGAAGGACATTCAGGCCTACATCGCAGCAGACCAGGAAATCGTCGAGCTTAACCAAATCCTCATTGAGGTCGTCGTACTCAAAAACAATCTGAACGCCATCGTTGAGTCCCTGAAGCAAATGGGCTGGATGTGCGGTCACGTCACAAAACTGCGGATTGCTGAACTGCAAGACGCGATTCTTTAAAGGCCATCAAATGTCAGACCCAAACTCAGCAGAAGACGATGACGATCTCGGTGGCATGACCTTCACCGGTGCCGGCTGGACTCCAAACTTTGGTGCTCCTATCCCAGGCGTAGGTGGAGTCAACATCACCTCGGGCGGTTTACCAGGCGCAGCTCCAGCTGCTAGCCCAGCCGGAAGCGGAGTGAGTGCGAGTTCACCACTGGGCAATATCACTACTGGCGTCACCGGTATTCTGTCTAGCAGCGGTTTCTCCGCGAAGCTAACAGCAACGACCAGCATGGTTGCAACCGGTGTCAACGGTCACCCAACAGCAATCATCTCTGGCGGTAAGAAAGAGAAAATCTACTGCCAGTACATCATCGTCCTTGAAGATGGCATGTGCCTTGAGCTTGACGAGCAGCTCCAGATTACTCCTCGCGAGATGATCGGCATCTGCAAGTTTATCAGCGTCGCTCAGACCGCGATTGGTCTTGCTACGAATGGTCATTCGATTAACATGTGCTGGTCAGAGTTCATTGAGATGCTAGCACTCGAGCGTCACTTCACCGTTGGGCTGGCAGACTACAATCTGTACCCCAAGGACAACGAGATCATCTACGTATTCCTCTTTGACCCGAAGCCGTAATGAAGTGCTACCTTAACGTCAAGGACGAGGTCTGGTGCTACATCACCGGTCTTACCCCTGCCCATGCTGAAACGCTGTGGAATGAGTTTGGCGTCTTCGTTGACGGCTACTTCTTCATGCCAACGTACAAGCTCGGCAGATGGGACGGGAAGATCCGGTTCTTTGAGAAGACCGGCAAGACCTACGTCCGCCTCCTTCCAGACATTCTACCCTACATCGAGAAGTGGGGCTATGAGATTGAGTTCACAGACAACCGAAAGTTCTTCACTCAGCCCGAGCTGAGCTGCAAGGTTACGAAGGTTGATGAAATCGGGATCGCTCTCGAGGCTGAAGGATGCGACATCTTCGGTGATGTCTATCTAGCAGGTCGAAAGATCGAGCTGCGCCCATACCAAATCCAGTGCGTCACTAAGGCCGTCGAAGCTGGTTCAGGGTTCCTGATCGCTGGTACTGGTGCCGGTAAGACACTCATCACCGCAGCGATCTCTCACGTCTACGCCCAAGCAGGCCATCGCGTCATCACGATCGTTCCATCTGATGACCTTGTCAAGCAGACAGTGCAGTGGTACGCGAACGCTGGTTTGGATGTGGGTGTCTACTCAGGAGCCAACAAGGACATCGAGCATGAGCACGTTGTCGCAACTTGGCAGGCACTCCAGTACAACACAGCGCTGATGAAGTTCTTCACGTGCGTCATCTGGGATGAGGCGCATGGGATCAAGGCAAGCGTAGCCCAGAAAATCCTCAATGAAGATGGGAAGCACATTGCCTTCCGCTTCGGGGTTACAGGAACCTTGCCCAAGCCGAAGGTCGACCAAATGTCGCTCTTCTCTTCGGTCGGACCGGTGCTTCACCAGGTTCCTGCCAAGTGGCTCATCGACAATGGTTACCTTGCCAAGGTTGAAATCCAGCCCGTCGAAATCAATGAGATGTACATCGACGAAGAGTTTCCTGACTACGATGCCGAGCGCGCATTCCTTAGCCGCTCTCCTCATCGAATGGAAAAGATCGCCGACCTTATCATCTCGCAGTGCGCTACCCATGGCAACACGTTGGTGCTGGTCAACAGCATCCCATTCGGTAAGAAGCTTGCCGCTCTTATCAAGGGAGCAGTGTTCCTCTACGGTGAAAGCTCCGGTGACCTCCGTAAGGAGCACTACGACATGTTCGAGGAGCACGATGACCTCATCGTCATCGCGTCCGCGGGTATCGCATCCACCGGTATCTCCATTGACCGCATCTTCTGCATGATGCTCATCGACCCAGGCAAGTCCTTCGTGAAGGCCATTCAGTCAATCGGCCGTGGCCTTCGTAGAGGCCGTGACAAGGACTTCGTTGCCGTGGTCGACGTCCACTCGAAGCTCAACTGGGCTCGCAAGCACTTCAAAGAGCGATCGAAGTACTACAAGGAAGCCGAATACCCCATTCTGAAAAAGGTGGTGTTGAAAGTTAAAGGTGAGTAATGGTCTTCGTTCCTATCGTACTGCCGCGCCCTGATCCTCCTCATCCAATGCGGAGAAGCACCGACAGTCGCGTGCATGTCCCAACCTTTATCACGCTCGAGTATGAAGTAGCCGACACGGAACCGGGTCACGAAACAGCCGGGAAGCTCTACCGTCAGTGGCCAGACGATATGCTGAAGGGCAACGACTTCAACCTAGTTGAGCTCGCGTTCTTCCATGGAGGCCATGTCTGGGGTGCTGTGCGAAAGCGCTTCGATCCAGGTGGTGATTGGGAAACTATCGCAGACAATCCAAACTTGGGCATGTATGGCCGCTCTCTGCTAAAGCTGAGAGTAGAGGAGGAGATTCGGAACGTGAAGCGCAGTCACAACTTTCAAATGCCTGAGCCACCAACGAAGGCTCAGCTTGCAACGTCAATGGCAAAGAACAATCCGCCGAAACAAAACAGTGTACAACGCAAAGAGAGTGTGTTAAAATCTGTTATAGTAGAGCCCGCGCTGAAGTTTTTTGAAACTATCGGGCGTCTAACCTCCAAAAATTAGTTCCGTCTGGAAACTTTTCCCAAGGATATTGAATGCTTGTTCTTCCGGATTACGGCCGTCCATACATTATCGACAGCCTGACTGCCCCTATGGTCATCAAGTACAACTGGGTGTTTAACGCGCCCCAGACGGACTTTATGCTCTCTCCCATTACCTACCTTGAGGAAACGACTGGTGCGGCCATTAAGGTCCGCATCAACAACAGCGAGTTCTGGGTTCCTGCGACGTGGTTCATTCTCGTCACAGACCGTGAGACCTTCCAGATTGACACCGTGGCTATCACCGCCTGCGCTACTAGCAAGCACATCGCCTTCGCGTTCTCTCCAGAAGAAATGAACCTTCGCACCCTCGATGTCAACGTGATCGATTACGCCGAGAACATGGCGCTCGTTCACCCAATGATCACCAAGGGAACAGCTTTGGTTCATCCAGTTGGTCCTGGCCCGCGTGCTGGAACGGCTAAAGAAATCCACCTCTCGGTGGTGATCGGTCCTCACGATCTATACAAGCACCTCACGAACAAGGTGGTCGGCGACATCTTCTCCTGGTAACCTGTTTACTATTTCTTGGGTGAGCCAAAGATAAATATCCGCATCAAGCAAACTCGATGAGGATATTATCATGACGTATAGCCAGGCTTTCATAGACGCTTTCAACCACGTAATGCTCTACGAGGTTGGTCCTTGGTGGAACCCTGCAGATGCCGGTGTCATTGCCGGAACCTGCGACACCCAAGCCCAGCGTAGAATGGTCGGTCTGACCAACACTCCTGGCGATCGTGGTGGACTCACCAAGTACGGCATCGCAATCACTGCCAATCCAGGAGTAGACGTCCAGAACCTCGATCTGGCAGGCGCTCAGGAAATCTACTACAAGAACTACTGGTTGGCAGGCAAGTGCGATCAACTGACTGCTGAACCAATCGCGGTTATCGCTTTCGATATTTGTGTGAACAATGGTGTTGGACGCTCTGCAAAAATGCTTCAACAGGCGGTCGGTGTATCAGCCGATGGTCAGATTGGACCAAATACTCTCGCGGCGGTTAACGGCGCGGATGTCGCGGGTCTTATCCGTAAGCTTAACGATCTTCGCGTCGCTCGCTACAACCAGATCGTTCAAAATGACCCAACGCAGCAGAAGTTCATCAACGGCTGGATGCGTCGAGTTGCAGAAGTTACCCAGTACGCTCTATCTTTGCTGCACTCGTAATACCTGTGCGCCCTTGGGATCGGTTTAGCCGATCCTTTGTGGCCTCTAGAGCTAGAAGTTGACCTGAAAATATAGTAGGGGCTTTATGAAAGAATGCCAGAAGAAATGTTTGTAATTAAGAGAGACGGTAGTAAAGCGCCCTTCCAGATTGAGAAGTGGCAGAACCAAATCGCTAAGGTCTGTGAGGGCATTGATGGTGTCTCCCCATCAATGATCGAAGTGGCGGCCAACACCCACTTCTACAGCGGAATGACCACGCGAGAGCTTGATCAGATGGCCCTTCGCGCCATGATCGACCTCATCGACGAAGAAGAACATCCCGACACTGGCAACATCAACTACCAGTACGCCGCCGGAAAGCAGCGCATCTCGATGCTGCGCAAGGACATCTACGGGCAGTACAAGGTTCCTCGCCTCTACGACATTATCAAGAAGAACGTCGAGAACAACTTCTACACGGAAGAACTTCTCACGTGGTACACCGAAGACGAATGGGATCAGATTGAGAAGTTTGTTGATCACGACAAAGATGAAAGCCTTCCCTATGCCGCAGTCGACCAGCTCATCGAAAAGTATCTCGTCCAGAATAGAGCAATCTCTGGCAGCGTTGTCGAGTCTCCTCAGATCAGGTACATCGTCGCTGCTGCAACAGCCTTTCACGCAGAACAACGGGATCGTCTCCGTTGGGTTAAGGACTTCTATAACGCTGCTTCAGAAGGCCTATTCACTCTCGCTACGCCGGTCCTGGCAGGTCTTGGAACACGCACTAAGCAGTTCTCATCCTGCGTCCTTATCAAGGCAGATGACAACCTCAAATCTATTTTTGCTTCTGGACAGGTTATGGCTGATTACGCCGCTAAGCGAGCTGGGATCGGTCTCGATGTGGGTCGCCTTCGTCCGCTCGGGGCTCCTATCCGAGGTGGTGAAGTCAAGCACACTGGCTACATTCCATTCCTTAAGAAGTGGTTCGCAGACCTTCGTTCGTGCAGCCAAGGCGGTATCAGAAACGCTTCTGCGACCGTAAACTTCCCAATCTGGCACTACCAGTTCGATGACCTTATCGTGCTGAAGAACAACCAGGGCACAGAGGAAACACGTGTCCGTCACCTCGACTACTGCGTCGTTATGAACAAGTTCTTCTGGCGTCGTTTCCGTGAGCAAGGCAACATCACCTTCTTCGATCCGAACGAAGTGCCTGATCTGTATGAGGCCTTCTATTCAGACAGCGAGAAGTTTGAAGAGCTCTACGTAATGTACGAGGCTCGTACCGATCTTCGCACGAAGGTTGAGCCTGCAGAAACGGTCATCAAGGACTGGCTCCTCAAGGAACGTGGTGACACTGGCCGCTACTACCTTCTGAATATTGACAACGTCGCCAATCAGGGACCATTTGACACTCACGTTCATCCGATCTATCAGACGAACCTCTGCACCGAGATCATGCTTCCCACCAAGGCGTTCCAAACCGTTGATGATCCAAACGGTCGTATCGCTCTCTGCACTCTCGGCTCTCTGAACTGGGGTTCGTTCCGCAATCCAGAAGACCTGAAGCGTCCAGCTGTTGTTCTTCACCGTGCCCTTCACAACCTTCTCCAGTACCAAGACTTCCTGTCGATCCACTCTGAACTTCACAACAAGGAGTTTGAGCCTCTTGGTATTGGCGTTACAAACCTCGCCTACTGGCACGCCAAGCGCAAGATGCGCTACGGTGATGCTGACGCTCTGGCAGAAATCAAGCGCTGGATGGAACACCAAGCGTTCTATCTGACCGAGGCGACTGTCCAGCTCGCCAAGGAGAAGGGCCCCTGCCTTGAAAGCCACAACACGTGGTATGGTCGCGGTGTCTTCCCATGGGAACGTAGAGCCGACGGCGTCAATGAACTGACAGACTTTACCCCAGATGAGAACCTCGATTGGGAAGCCCTGCGCGCCAAGATGAAGCAGTATGGAGTTCGCAACTCTACGCTCATGGCTATCGCACCAGTTGAGTCCTCCTCGGTCGTGATCAACTCTACGAACGGCATCAACCTTGCCAAGCAGCTGATCATCATCAAGGAAAGCAAGGCGGGTGCTTTTGCACAGGTCGTTCCTGAATATCGCCGGTTCAAGAAGAACTATCAGCTTCTCTGGGACCAGCCAGACTGCATCGGGTACATCAAGACCGTCGCCATCCTCCAGGCATTCGTTGACCAAGGCATCTCTGCTGACACCTTCTACTCCGGCAAGTTCTTCCCTGAGGGCAAAATTCCAGCCACCCTCATCGCGAACAACCTAATGCTCGCAGCCAAATGGGGAGTCAAGAGCTTCTACTACGACCTACGCGATAAGCAAGGCACGAAGGACCTTCTCAAGGACGACGAGTTTGCTGATCTACCAACTGACATTGAAGAAGAAGGCGAAGAGTATTGCGAGAGCTGCACCCTATGAGCACGAAGTTCACCCGCGACTTTACAAAGGTCCCTGACTATTCCAAGCGCAAGATGTTTCTTGACACTGCGGGTCCAGTTACCACGCAGCGCTTCGACGACTATGCCTATCCGAAGATTGCAAAGTTCGATGAGACGCAGCGAGGCGCCTTCTGGGTTCCAGAGGAAATCACCCTCGTCAAGGACAAGATCGACTTCAAGGAAGCATCAAGAGCCGTACGTCACATCTTCACGTCGAACCTCCTGCGTCAGACGACCCTCGACAGCATTCAGGGCAGAGCACCAGCCCAAATCTTTACGCCGGTAATCTCTGTCCCAGAGCTGGAGTCCCTCGTGCTGACATGGACGTGGTTCGAACTCATCCACTCTCGCGCATACTCGCACATCATCCGGAACATCTACAACGTTCCCAAGGACGAGTTCAACAAGATCCACGACAACCAGGAAATCATCTCGATGACTTCCTCGATTGGGAAGTACTACGACGATCTGCATCTTCTGAACTGCAAGGTCGAAGCTGGACTTCCGGTTGATGAGCACGAGCACATCAAGGCGATCTACCTTGCGCTCATCGCGTCCTTCGGTCTAGAAGCTATCCGCTTCACCGTTTCGTTTGCGACGAGCCTCGGCATGGTCGAGAACAAAATCTTTATCGGCAACGGCAACGAGATCGCTCTCATCCTCAGCGATGAAATGCTTCACGTGGACTGGACAGCCTACATCATAAATACCGTCGTTAAGACAGACCCACGCTTCGCTCAAGTCGCTCAAGAGTGCAAGAAAGAAGCTTTCGACATCATCATGATGGTCATCGCTGAGGAAAAGACCTGGGCAAAGTACCTCTTCAAAGAGGGCTCGGTCATCGGTCTCAACGAACGCACGATGATCACGTTCGTGGATTGGACGGCTCACGAACGTCTAAGACTGATCGGTATGAAGTACGACGCTGGTGTTCGATCGACCCCAGTTCCGTGGTTCAACAAGCACCTCAACACGAATAAGAAGCAGACCGCACTTCAAGAGAATGAGAGCGTAGCGTACATCATCGGGTCAATGACGAACAGCATCGATTACGACGCACTCCCAACTATATAAGGACCTCATCATGTTTGAAGTTTATTCCAAGCCAGGCTGCACCTACTGCGAACAGGCAAAGACCCTCATCGCGAAAAAGGGATTTGAGTATCGTGAGCACATCCTCGACGTGGGTCAACCAAAGGTCGAAGGAGTCTCCTACTACACCGTTCCGCAGCTGCACCAAAAGGTTCCAGGCGCAAAGACGGTTCCACAAATCTTTGAGGGCTCTGCTCTCATCGGTGGCTTTGAGGCACTGAAGCAGCGCTTGGCTTAATAAGCGCTAATAAGCGCTAATAATTCTATCCTGAAATAAATATCCTCGCTGGACTTAGCTGTTCAGCGAGGATTTTTGTGTCCCAATATCATCAGAGCAGAGAAATGTCAACACCCTCACCGGATCAAGTAAAAATCATGAATGACCAATCTATGATTGAGATCATGGGTCACAGCATCAACGTGTACGGCTTGATCGCCGGGCTGATGATTACCCTGCTCATTATCGCTCTCATGAGAGCACACGCCAGCAAGACGATCAGATTCAACTGGGTCGATCTCGTAACGTCTGTTGACCAGCCTACTGGTCAGGTTAAGGCGTCCCTTACGAAGATTCTCCAGATGGTGGGTGGTGCTACGGGCACGTTCATTGTCATCAAGCTCACGCTGCAGAACAACATCAACTTTGACATCTTCGCGACCTACCTTGCGTACGTTGCCTCGATTGAAGGATTCTCAAAGTTCATGCTGGCGAAGTATGGTGTCATGTCGCAGAACGGTGGCAAGGATCCGACAGAGACTCCAGACCCTCCAAAGAAGCAGCCAGCCACCCCGCCAGCTCCTACCGCCGATGACGGCGCGGGTCAGAAAGCTCCTGACGACGACAACTAACTGTTTACATTCCGCGTAAAGCGGAGTACAATGAACCTACTGAAACAGTTCTCATTAGGTTCACACTCTCATGCCTCCAGCCGGCTCGTATGTAGCCCTCCGCGTTCTGCGGCCTTTCTCCACGTACCTGTACAATCACTGCAAAACCGCTAACATCCCGGTTCAAACATCTACGTTTGAGAAGCGCCTGCACACCACGGTGATCTACAGCCGCATCCACGCACCGGACATCAAGGTGGATCCGATTACGCAGCACGTCGCTACGTTTGCCGGCTACGAGATGTTCACCAACGCTCAAGGTGAACGAAACGTTCTCGTGGTGAAGCTCAACGCGCCGACAATCGTTGAGCGCCATCATTATTTCATGAGCACGTACAAGCTCGCGTACGACTATCCGGAATTTATTCCGCACGTCACCCTCTCCTATGCGTACTACGACCGCATAGAAGGTCTCCCCAACATCAACTTTGGTCTGATCCTCGGCGAAGAGTACGTCGAAGACCTTGAGCTGTAAGGAAAGTTCCCATGCACTTTGAACTCGTTGCCCTTCTCGCGCTGTCGATCAAGCACTTCATCGTCGACTTTCCACTGCAGGCATTCCCATATCAGTACAAGAACAAGGGAACCTACGGACACCCAGGCGGGCTGCTTCACTCTGGTCTGCATGCGATCGGCACGTTCATCGTGTTCATGCTGCTCTTCGCATGGGTCGCTGGTCCGGCTTTCGGTCGTGTCTCTGGACAAGCGCTTCACTATTCCCTGCTTCTCGCTGCGGCCGACGGCGTGATCCACTACCACATTGACTGGGCCAAGATGAACATCAACAAGAAGTTCAACCTCGGGCCCACGACCTCCGAATGGTTCTGGCAGACTCTCGGCGCCGACCAACTCCTCCACACCCTGACCTATATCGGTCTAGTCTTCTACATGGTGTCTCAACATGGTTGAATCTAAGGACTCTCTGGGCGACAAGCTCAAGGCGCAAGAGCAGGCCGAAGCCGGTCGGGCCGCAGACCGCGGGCTGCCTCTGATGGCTCGCCTCGATGGCCGCGCGTTCCACACCTTCACGAAGGGTCTTCAGCGTCCGTACGACATGCGTCTCACGATGCTGATGCAGGACACGATGAAGTTCCTCGTCGAGGAAACCCACGCGATCGTCGGCTACTGTCAGTCCGATGAGATCACCCTGTGCTGGTACAACGGAACCCCGGAGCAGTACGCTCTGACCGGCTCCGAATATCCCTTCGGCGGGAAGTTCCAAAAGCTGACCTCAGTGCTGGCCGGCATGGCCTCCTCATACTTCTCACGGCGCATTCCTTCGATTCTCCGCGAAAAGGAAAACTTCTACCCGCACTTCGACTGTCGCGTGTGGAACGTTCCCGACATGCACCACGTCTATCTGAACTATCTGTGGCGCCAAGAGGACTGCATCAAGAACTCCATCTCGATGGCCGCCCAGGCCCACTTCTCCCACAAGCAGCTGCAGGGTGTTGGAAGCGAGCAGAAGAAAAAGATGCTTGTGGAAATCGAACATCCCTGGGAAGACGAGCCCATGTCGTTCCGCTTCGGCACCTTCGCAAAGCGTCGGACCGCTGAGACGGAACTGAGCCCTGAGCAGCTCGCCAACATCCCAGCCCATCATCGCCCCCATGGCAAGGTTCTGCGATCGACCGTCAATCTCGAGTGCTACGACCATCTGCCTAAGGTAGAAAACGTCCAAGCGATTCTGTTCGATAAATAGGGCATGCAACAGATTCTTCGTGACACTGACGGAAAAACGATAGGGTACATTCGGGACCAGGGCGACATGTCGCGCCTCTTCAACCGTGGAGGAAAGCTCCAGGGCTGGTTCAACAAGAAGACCAACGTCACGTTTAACGCCGCTGGCTCAATCGTTGCCCGCTGCAATGTCCTGGTCTCCCTCCTCAAAAACTGAGGTAGGGCCCCTTATATAATGGTCACCTGACGAAAAGAATTTTGTCAGGACGCACTTTCTGTTGTACATCCTGACGCACGTATGGTATATTCAATCATACGCTGCAGAAACAAGGATCACGACAATGACTTTCAATCCTTCTCGCTGGACCGGCCTTTCTGAGCAGCAGCTGAATGTCATTCGGTGGGTCTATGAGGACAAAGGTTCTCTGGAACTTCTCGCGCGTGCCGGTTGCGGCAAGACCTTCACTCTGAAGCGGGTCGTGGAAGCGATCGTTGAAGGTCGTCTCGGCGATGTCGCTCTCATGGCTTACAACAAGACGATCGCCGGTGAGCTCAAGGCTTGGTTGGAAGAGGAAGAGTTCGACTGGAAGACGGCTCAAGCCGGAACGGTTCACTCCTTCGGCTTTGGTGCTTGGAGAAAGATTGCTCCCCACGTCAAGGTCGACGACAAGAAGCTCTACAACATCATCAAGGCGGAAAGCTTCCGTCCGGGTGGAGAAATCTTCCTCTCCTGCGATGGCGCTATCGCGAAGCTCTGCAGCCTCGCTAAGCAGCGGGCCCTCGGTCATCTAGGCCGCATCGAAGATACGAACCTCTGGATGGACATCTGGGATCACTTCAATCTGGATGACGACGTCACCGAAGATGTGGACGTCTACCAAGTGGTTCGGGCGGCTCAGTCCGTCTACCGCATCTCTCTCAATCAATGCCGCGAGGTCATCGACTTCGACGATATGATCCTCGCTCCGCTGGTCTTCAAGGCGCGGTTCTGGCCGAAGGATTGGATCCTCCTCGATGAGTCTCAGGACACCAACCCTGCTCGCCGTGCCCTCGCTCTTGCGATGCTGAAGCCGCGGACGGGTCGGATGATCTTCGTTGGTGATCCCTGCCAAGCGATCTACGGCTTCACTGGAGCCGACTCCGACTCCATGAACCAGCTGAAGGCGGCTACCAACGCCAAGACTCTTCCGCTGAACGTCACTCGTCGGTGCCCCAAGCTGGTGGTTGCCGAAGCCCAACGGCTGGTTCCGGACTTCCAGTCCTACGAACACAGCGAAGACGGTGTGGTTCGCTCCATCTCGTATGAAGCTCTGACTGCCGAAAATCTTTCGAAGATGGATGCCATCCTCTGCCGGAACACGGCTCCTCTGATCACCACTGCCTACTCGCTCCTCTCCAAGGGCATTGCCTGCCGGGTTGAAGGTCGCGATATCGGAACCGGTCTGGTGAAGATGGCTCGCCGTTGGAAGCTCAAGACTCTCGACAAGCTGCTGTCGAAGCTGGAAGATTACGAAGCTCGTCAGACCGCCAAGTTCATGAGCCGCGGACAAGAAGCCCGCATCGAGAGCATGGTTGACCAGCTCGAATGCCTGCGGATCATCATCAACCGCTGCCTGCTCCAGAACAAGCACAGCATCGATGATCTGGTTGCGGACATCGAGAGCATGTTCGGCAATACTCCTGAAGGCCAACAGCCGGAAGTTCTGACCCTCTCTACGGTTCACAAGTCTAAGGGCCGCGAATGGGAACGGTTTACATTCTCGGCCGCGACAAGTACATGCCTTCTCCGTATGCTAAGAAGGATTGGCAGCTGGAGCAGGAAACCAACCTCGAGTACGTGGCTATCACCCGCGCTCTCAAGGAAATGATCGACGTCCCTGCTCCTTCCGAGCAGAAGGCGTGATTGAGCCACTGGTAAATATCTTCATCACAAATAAGGAAGCGACACTATGTCCAGAATCCCCGAGTCCGAGCTTGATACCCATCCCGACGAGGCGCTGAAACAACTCGCCGAAGCGGTTGAACCGTTCTCTGAGCTCGTTGACAAAGGCGAGGACTATGCCATGTTCGTGCTGGGGTGCAAGGACGCACCCACTGAAGATGATGAAGTTCTGACGTACATCAATCTCGGCGGCAAGCAAGGCGTTCTCGCTGAAGGCCTCTATGCCGAGCTCGCCTACCAGATCGAAAGCGGCGATCTTTCCCTCTACACCATTCTCGCCAACGTGATCCACGATCTGCAGGAAAGCTATGAGATCGAGTCCCGTGGCCCAAGTTCGGACGATGACGAAGGTCCGTCCATCGTGGCAGTCGACGATGAAGTCGACGAAATCGAAGTGACACATGACGTCCCAAAAACCTTCCACTAACCCAGATCGCATTGGCCTTGATGAGGCCTACATGCAGATGGCCGAGGTCTGGGCTAAGCGCTCAAAGGCGGTCAGAAAGCAGGTAGGAGCTATCCTCGTCAAGGACCGCCAGATCATATCTGACGGGTACAATGGGATGCCAGCAGGAGACCCTGACGATGTTTGTGAGTTCATTGATTTTGATGATCCTGACAACGGCCCTCATCAGCCGACGCTCAAGACAAAGCCTGAAGTTCTGCACGCTGAGTCTAACGCAATCACGAAGCTCAGCAAGAATGGTGGACAGGGCGCCGATGGCGCGACGCTCTACCTAACCCTATCTCCCTGCACGGAATGCGCGAAGCTGATCAAACAGACCGGCATCAAGCGAGTCGTGTTTCGAGAAACCTACCGTGACCCTGGCGGGATTCGCTTCCTCCAGCAGCGCGGTGTCGAAGTCGAACAGCTGAATAAGGAATAGCACGATGAAGAACTTTATGAAGGGTCTCGTTGCGGCCCTGATGGTCGTTTCGTTTTCGACCGCTGCTATGGCAGAAGAAAGCAACTATGTCGAGACGTCCGGCCTGACCGCCGAACAGAAGGCCGAACTGCAGCTTCAAGTCGCGAAGCTCAAGTCTGGCGCCAGCGATCCTGCGAAGGTTTCTGAAAATGTCCGCAAGGAAGCAGAAGCCTGGGGTGATCTGGGTTCCAACATGGGGAAGGCGGTAGTTTCTGCTGCTAAGGAAGTTGGCGTCGCCGCTAACGAGTTCGCCCAGACCCCGCTGGGAAAGATCACGGTTGCCGTGGTCGTGTTTAAGGTCATCGGCACTCAGGCCATGCACCTCATCTTTGGGTCGTTGATCCTTCTGATGGGATGGACCATGTCCCTGTACCTTCTGGCCTTCGCGCGCTTCTACAACAAGGACACGACGTACGAGTACAAGCCCTTCCTTTGGGGAGCCTGGCAGCGTCGAGTTCGGACCAGCTTCAATGAAGAGGGTGAAGCCACTGCCATTCGCCTTCTCATGGTAGGCGTCGTGTTTGTTGTCACCACCATGTGGGGCACGGGCACCATTTTCCTGTAAGGAGACCCAATGTTCATCCTACCTTTCTTTGTCCTCATGATCCTACTGTCCGTTGTGACAGTGATCGAGGTCTTCCTCGTCGAGTATGACCAGCTCGGTGCTAGTTGCGCGGGTATGTTCTTCTCGCTCGCCGCCGGCTTCTTCTTTATCCATGATGTTCAGGCATGGGTCAAGGCTATTGGCTGGTCAACGCTCCTACTAAAGGACGTCCCCATCTACATCGCTCTTGGCGTGGGTGTCGCGTTCTTGAAGTGGCTCCAGTTCAATGTGCGCTTCTCTAACGCACTGTCTGTGGTCAAGGCCAGCATGGGAAAGAACTTCAATCCCAGCAGCACCGAAGACCTCAAGAAGCTGGCTGAAAAGATTCGTCATGAATCGTTTGACAATCCCATTCTCAGAAGGGGCGGTGGAAACAGCTTCTATCCTGAGTCTGATGTCAGCAGCATCCAGGAAATCGCAGACGCGATCGCTCCTCGCGCCATCAAGAACGTCGGTCGAATCTCCGCATGGACCTTCACCTGGCCGTTCGTGATCGCAAACTTCCTTTTGGTCGACGTGATCAAGAAGTTTGGGAAGTGGGTCGCCTACGTGTTCGACTTCCTTTTCAGCGGCATCACGAAGCGGATTGTCCACAACGGTCTGAAGTAAACCGAGCTTAATAGCAGCATGAAAACCGAACTGAAAAACAGAACGCTTTGGTTCGATGGGACCAGTCAGGTATCCCCCGAGCTGGTCCCAGACCTGCTGCTCATGGAAGTTCCGATCGAGAAGATCGTCGTTACTGACAATAATGACGACATTCTGCAGTTCAACGCCCTTTCAGAAGAGCCCATCGCCAACACGAAAACCGGCAATGATCCCTTCCTGAAGGATTGGCAGGTGCCTGAGAAATACCTGAAGATCGATCTGGCAGAATATGTCGGTGAGAAACTTCTGGCTCTCAACCTTCCAGAAGACAAGTTGGAAATCTACGCGCGCCGAACCGACAATGAGCTTGCCATGATCAAGAAGATGAACATGGACAAGTTCTTCAGGACGCTGATCTACGTGGTAGAAACCCTGAAGAGCACGAAAACGGTTTGGGGAGTTGGAAGAGGATCGTCATGCGCCTCACTGGTTCTCTATCTTATCGGGCTTCACAAGGTCGATCCAGTGAAATTCAACATCGATATGACAGAGTTCTTCCACGATTAACGCAGAGTCAATATCATCTTTCGCTGACGTTCTAGTTTAGCTAGACGCATTTTAGTTAGGCGTATCTGTTCTTCAACGTGCTCGAGGCTGATGTTCTGCGCATTTTCAGCTGGAGTAACCCACCTGAGATTTGACGGATGGTTGTTAGTAGGATCACGATCTTTGTGATCAACCTCTGCGCCTTCAAAATATCCAGGAACATGCACAAGAGCGATGGCCCGGTGTTTGTACAGGATAGATGATTTGCCATTTACGAAAACGTTGCAGAGCTGATAAGGACTACCCGAAAAAGACAGAGGAAATCCTTTCTTTCCGATAACCTGAAAATCTTCTGTTAGTTTGTACCCAGGATAATATGGGATGTCTATCATGGCCGGACCCAATATAAATATATGCAGAACGATTCATATATTTATCGTACAGACCTTTTCCGGAGAGACTCCTAATGGCGAAGAAAGCACGTTCAGCACGTGGCGAAATCGTAGATTTTGATCTGCTGGCCATCAAGCAGCAGCTCGCAACTACTCCAGTTCCAGTTGGCGTCAATGCACGCCGTAAGTTCATCGACGAGAAGGACGGCATCAAGACGAGAGAGAACTTCATCGTCTCTCCAGCGGCACCCGTGCAAGCAGCACCGGCCGCTCCTGCCGACACTTCTTCCCCACTTGATATCGCGAAGGCCGCGCTGCAGGAATCTGCAGAAGCCCTCATCAAGAACGCTGAATAAGTCCTACCTTTCAGGAGAAATCTAATGGCGCTAAGACCGCTGCGCAACACCTTCTTGTTCACTTTCCTGAACGAAACCCGCGATGGAGCTTTCGTCAGTAAGAACAAGGGAAACATCATCATTGTCACCCCAGAGCTCGGCAGACAGGGTGATCTGGGCCGATGGGCAAAGGTCCTAGCGGTCGGAAACGAAGTGAAAGACTTCGGTCCAGGTGACGTCGTCCTCATTGCCCCAGGCAAGTGGACCACCGGTTTCAAACACGACGAAGTTGTCATCTGGAAATCAGATGACCAGTGGGTTCTCGGCATTGGTGACGAGAGCATGGCTTACGACTACGCCGTAAAACCAGCATTCTAAACAGGAACTATTGATGCCTTTTGCACTTCTCGTCCTACTGTCGGCCTTCCTTATTGAGGGCATTGGCACGTTTGTTTCGGTAGTTGGTCTGTCCGCGCTGTTCGCTGCGAACCCGGTGATCATCATTCTTGCAATGGCTCTCGACCTCGGAAAGGTCGTTACAGTTTCCTTCCTCTACAAGTACTGGCAGAAAATCAATCTGGCAATGCGCGTCTACATGACGATCGCCGCGGTTGTGCTGATGATCATCACGTCTGCTGGGTGTTTTGGCTATCTCTCTGGACAGTTCCAACACGCCATCGCTGGAACAAACTCTGACAACGTCGTTCTAACGTCCATGACGCAGGAACAAACCCGCCTTCAAGCGCGTAAGCAGGAAATCGACAGCCAGATTGCAAAGCTGCCGACCAACTCTGTCCGTGGGCGCACGAAGCTGATGAACTCCTACGCGCCTGAAGTTGGTCGCATCAACGCTCGACTCGCTGAGATTGATCAGCAGCTGCCAAAGCTGAAGGTCGCCAGCATCCAGAAGAACACCGACGTTGGTCCTATCATCTACGTCGCACAGGCCTTCAACACCGATCCAGAACACGCGGTAAAGTGGGTCATCTTCACCATCATCTTCGTGTTTGACCCGCTGGCAATCGCGCTGCTTCTCGCGGGGAACTTCTTGCTAAAGCAGATCGAAGACGAGAAGCTCGCCAAGCAGGGAGGCGCCACGTTTCCCAGCGAGCCCACGTCAGAGTTGGCAGCTCCCGCACCTGCCGACGAGGTCCGAGTTGATGTATCGAATGTCTCGGTAAAGCCAACGCTGGCTGAACTTCTAGAGGGTGTTGATCCCGACCAGCACTACCCTGACGTATGGGAGCAGCCAGTAGAAGTTGCTCCGGCTGAACCAGATGTCATGCAGGATGTTGATGATGACAGCCTTCATGTGGTTCTTGGTCGGCAGAAGGCGCCAGAGGGTCTTGTAGACCAAGTCGATCACCTTACTGACGATGATCTGGTTGCTCGCGGGACTGTTGCAAACGCCACAGCACATGATCATCCTTCTGAAGCGCTCGATCATCTCACCGAGGACCAGCTCCATGCGCATCTCGGTCGTGAACGCGTAGAAGACCCTGCACCAACGGTTATCAACGCCGTTCGTCCAGCTCTTCCAAATGAGTTCGAGGAGCGTGAGGTCATCACCAAGGACCAGCTTCTTCCTAAGGTCCGCTCTCAGCTAGAAGACATTCGCGGTAACGCGGACGTAGAGACGGATGAGGAGCGCAGAGCCAGCCTTTCCTCTCTGAGAGATGTCTACAACGGCATCGACGACGAGACGGCTCCTCCTATCCAACGTCGTTAAAGACAGTTTACTTCCCCTTGAAAGCGTGTTAAAATAAGTCACGTACGAGGGATGTCCATTTTAAGGGTACATAATGAAGTCATCTATTTGGGTTGAGCGCTATCGTCCGAAGACCATCAAGGACGTCATCTTCCAAGACGCGCGACAGCAGAAGACATTTGAGTCCTTCGTTGAAGAAGGCAACATCCCGCATCTGCTTCTGTCGGGCATTCAAGGTACTGGCAAGACCACCATCTCGAAGGCTCTCATCAGCGATCTTGGCATCGACCGATCCGATCGTCTTCGAGTGAACTGCTCAGATGAGAAGATCGAAGCACTTCGAAACAAGGTGTCCGCCTTTGCGATGACCATGCCGATGGGCAAGTTCAAGGTCGTCCAGCTCGAGGAGTTCGACTATCTTTCGCTCGATGGCCAGGCCCTTCTTCGCAGCTTGATCGAGGAAAGTTCCTCCAACTGCCGCTTCATCGCGACGTGCAACTACGTCAACAAGATCATTCCTCCGCTGAAGTCGCGCTTCCAAGAGTTCTACTTCCGCTCTCCCGACAAGGAGAAGATCGCCCTTCGCATGGTCGACATCCTCGAGACCGAAAAGGTCGAGTACGATGCGATGGACCTCCTCACCTACATCGATGTTGGATATCCTGATATCCGCAAGACCATCCAGCTTCTACAGCAGAACGTTTCCGGTGGAAAGCTGCTGAGTCCAAAGGAAGCGTCGAGCGACGCATCTGACTGGAAGTTTGGTCTTCTGGATGCCATCTCCACGGGTGACTTTAAGACCGCGCGCAAGCTCGTCTGCGAAACTGCAACTCGCGAGGAGCACGAAGACGTCTTCCGCTTCCTCTATGAGAACATTGACAAGATGAAGATCAGTGACAAGGAGTCCGCAATCCTTACGATCGCTGACTTTCTCTACAAGCACACGATCGTGGCTGACACTGAGATAAATTTGGCGGCCCTAATGATTTCGCTTTCTAAGCTCTAGAAGGACAATTGTTAAAGTGCCATCTGTTCATGGCGCCTTTCCCACCTATTTTTCCACAGTGCGGACATGTAATAGAGGGCTTTGGTGCCAACTGCTTTTCTGTAAGGGTGTAGGAAATTGAGCGTCCGCGAGTGGCATCGCCGAGTTTTTTTCTATGATCAGGTGAAAGGGTTTTTCCTAGCTGCGAAAGGCGAGTATTTTCACAGTGCTCTTTGCTTCGCTTCCTTCCCCTGTGCGCAAGAGAAATCTTTAGCTTTGTTTCTTCTGAATGTCTCGATCCAATTCTTGCACTTGTTATTGCCTGTCTATGTTGATTGCAAGCAAATTCATAAAGCCTTGAAGAAACTACTTTCCCTCGCGAGCGCATCATCCCTAACGCGTATTGGAGTGACTTGAGATGTTGAGGTTCGCAGAACTTTACAAGAAGGGCATGACAGATAAAATGCTCCCGCGTAGTCAGGAAAACAAGATTGCTAGGATCATTGGTTCCTCCTGCACATCTTGGAAGAATGTGGTGTTTTTCATATCCTTCAAGTTTGGATCTTTTAGAAGCTCTAACATCCCCTCTAGACCGCGCATTGTCAATTATGCTGAAATACACCCTACGATAGTCCATATAAATACCTCATCTAATTTAGCAGCAATATTTATAGGCAAGCTCTAATGGCAACCTACAAGCTGGACATTTTTGATCTCCTCGGAAAGCTGAACAGCTCGAAGAGCGGTGACATCTATGCGAAGCTGAGCGATGACGAAAAGAAGGGCTTCGCTCCTCTCGTGGTGATGCGGTGGATGTCTGGCACGAGTGATGAGCGGCAAATCCAGTTGATCAACGAGTTTGTCAATCCGGTTGTCTTCCCGCTAGGTAAGCATCCCCATCTTCTCATGCAACTTCTGCAGGTGGCCAACTCGAAGTCGCCTCGGCGGTACCAGTGGATCGGGATCAAGAGCTCTAAGAAGAATGCCGAGGCCATGAAGGTCGTCGGTGAGTTCTACGAAATGTCCCAGCGCGAGGTACGCCTCCTCAATCCATTCCCGTCCGCTGATGAAATCCTTCAGATGGCTGAAGAGCTGGGGTATCAAAAGGACGACATTACGAAACTGAGTAAGGAGTTGAAGCCATGAGCGAGTACAATCCGGAGAAGTGGGTCATCGTCGAACAGCGGTTCCCAAAAGCAAACACCACGCTGACCAAGGTTCTTGGAAGTTGGTACGGCGGCTACCTTGGTAGCGACAGCTATCGGTTGAGCTCTGGCATCGAGAAGGTTGAGGAAGACGGCGACTTTCTTAACTTCACCAACTACAGCGGCAGCATCTATCGCTGCCATCGGGAAATGATGGGCATGTCCGGCTTTACTGCTAGCGTTCTTCAAGGCTGGATAGAACAGGTGGGTGAAGAAAACCTACGGGTTCTATCGCGTGAAGAAGCCGAAAAGCGCATCAAGAACAACGACCTCGGCGAAGTTACGTGGTAAAGCCGATGACCGGCTTCATTGCGACGCTGACCTTTGAGCAGCTCGCGATGGCGCTTGCGTACAACGGGCCGGATGATCATGGAGAACAGTTCGAGATGACTGGGAATAGACTGCGAGCCCACAAGGGCTTCGAGAAGAACGCCAAGCAGCGGAAGCTCCGCTACATCAAGGCGAAGAACCTCATGCGAAAGTACCCTGACTGCGCGTACGGTGGGGACTTCTACTGCGATCACCTCTACGAGCCAGAGCACCCCTGGCACTGGGTCGACTTCCGCTTCTTTCATACCCGCCTGAAGCGCTACTACGCTGTCGCCATGACCACGGCACGCTACAAGATTTACGGGCTTGCGGAGCAGCAGAGCTGGGAAGATGCGCTTGTTGAATATCCGGTCGACCCTGACCGCAAGCCCGAGGACTTTGAATCGTGGCTGCGCCGTGAGCGCACCGAGACAGAAAAAGCCCGCGGGGCCTTTGAAAAGGCCCGCTTGCAGGAACTCCTGTCTCAGGAATGGAAGACAGCTCCAGGCTATCAGCTCGTGGATTACGGTCCTGTAGCGATAGGCGTCTTCGCAACGGTAAATAAAGAGTACATTGACGAGCACGTAATCCGGGAGTTCATCGCTCAGTTCCGCGAGCATGGTGAACCTACGAAGCCCGGATTTATTTGGAAAGATGAGGAGATTGTCGTTGGCCCGGAAGAACTCAGAGCCTACCGAACTGAAGCTTCTTAACACCGAGGAAATAGCTTCACGACGCATCCCTATGGAAGAAGCGGTAATTTCCGCTTCGAAGAAAGGCCATTGGCTGTGTGCCCACTGCAACAAGCGGTTCACAAACGAAACGCTGTACATGCGCCACAGCTGCGAACCAAAGCGCCGCTCTGAAGAGCTGATGAGCCCGCTCGGGCAAAGCGCGTTCGCTCTCTACCGCGACTGGATGCGGATGAGGAAGTTCAGCCAGCCATCCTCGGCTGCATTCCTCGAGAGCAAGTTCTACCGCGCGTTCATCAACTTTGCGAAGTTGATCGTGGACGCCAACATCTCTAGACCAGACAAGTACCTTGAGCTGATGACCGAGGGTGAAGTTCAGCCGGCTCTTTGGTGTTCGCCCGGAGCTTACACGCTCTACACTCAGTGGTTCGACAGCCTTCACGACCCGCTTGAGCAGGTCCAGGACAGCATCAACCACCTTCTCGATATCTGTGAGAAGGAAGAAGTCCCGCTTGACAAAATCTTCGAGCACCTCGGTGTCCAGCGCATCCTCTCTTTGATCCGTCAGCGCCGACTTTCTCCTTGGTTCCTGTTCTGTTCAGCTTCCTTCGGCAAGGTCCTGAAGCAGCTCGACAAGGAGCATCTCAAGTCCTTCGATGCCGTGGTCAACTCATCCTACTGGGGCGGCAAGTTCTCTAAGGAGAGAGCGACCGTCGAACAGATCAAGTCGCTGGTTAAGGAACTTGGTCTGTGAAGCTACCTGACGTAGACATCGATCTTCGAACTGACTTCAACCCACGAAAGCTGTTCCCCTGGACCAAGGCGTCACTCGTGAAGAACGGTGACCTCGCGCCCCATCCCTGCGGCATCTATCCCCAGACTGTTCCGGTTGATCCGGTCACCGGTCTTTCTGCAATCCCCTACGAGCAGGCCGAGGAAGAGGGCTACATCAAGATCGACTTCCTGCACCTCAGCGTCTACGACCATTTCAAATCGCGCGAGGAGATCGAACAGCTTCTGGAGATCGAACCAGATTGGGGCCTTCTCACCATTCCTTCTGAGCAGAAGAAGCTCTTCCAGCTTTCCAACCACGGTGACATTCTTTCGGCGGTAAAGCCGAAGAACATTGAGGAACTAGCCGACGTTCTTGCCCTCATCCGTCCAGGAAAGAAGCAGCTCGTCAAGCTTTACAACTCTCAGCGGGAAGCTACCCGCAGAGCTTTGTATGCCAAGGACGAGAATGGCTACTCGTTCAAAAAATCCCATGCCATTGCGTACGCGATGGTCATCATACTCCAACTTCATCTTATCGCAACGGAGATCATATGACGTGTATCGTCGGATTGGAATACAAGAACAAGGTCATCATCGGTGGTGATGTTCAGGGCACCGGCTGGAACAACAAGATCGTTCACACTCAGCCAAAGGTGTTCAACAAGAAGGGCGTGGTCTTCGGCTACACCTCGAGCTATCGATTCGGCCAGGTTCTTGAGCACATGCTTGCTGACCCGGTTGTTCCAGAGGACACTGACGACATCTATCGCTGGCTGATTACGGTCGTCGTCCCCGACATCAAGAGCGCACTGAAGGAAAGCGGTTACGGCAAGGACAGCGAGGGCGGCAACGCACTTATCGGTGTTCGCGGTCAGCTTTGGGAACTTCAGCCGGACTACAGCGTTCTTCGCTCCGTCCTCGGCTACAACGCGGTTGGTTCTGGTGAAGAGTACGCTCGTGCCAGCGTGTTTACGACGCTGAAGCACCACGAGCCAAAGTCGCTTGACGACGCGATCGACACCGTCAAGCTGGCCATTCGTGCCGCTGGAACGTTCAGCCCGTCGGTTGGCACTGAAGCCACCATCGTTACGGCCTAAGGAAATGACCCGCGCACTCACTGAACGAGAGCTGGAATATCTCGGCATTCTGCAGGAGGAGTGCGCGGAGGTCATCCAGATCATCTCTAAAATCCGCCGCTTCGGCATCAACTCACGCAACCCATACGTGCCTTCCGACCCTGATAACCAGACACTCCTCATGCACGAGCTAGGAGATGTCCAGGCGATGGTGGAAATGCTGCAGGAAACAGGTGTTGTGAACCCTGAAGAAATCGCAGAGCGCGTTCCTAAGAAGAAGAAAAACGTTCTGCGCATTCTCAACGGAACTGTTTACGATCCTAACGAAGCGTGATATTATTCTCCAATAGGAGATTAAAATGCCACGCTTCGCAACCCGCGGTGAGTATGCCGCAGCTCTAGTTCGCGACCAAGTCTGTGTCTCTCCGCTGGATTGGCCGGCACTTTGGTTCGATAGACTTGTCTTTGGGCGCCGTGAAAACGAGTTCAAAGCCGGTCCGTACTGTATCAAGCGGCTCAAGCGGGCAAAGTTCACCGACTATCAAATCTTTCTGATACGGGATGCGGCCTGTCGAGCTGCGTATTCCGCCATGAAGTGGATCGTGAGAAAGCACCCGGCTATTGAAGAGCACGGGTACATTTCCTACCATCAGGAAAACTTCGACGTCATCAACCTCTACCTGAACGTCCCTCCGGAAATCAGGGCCGACTTTAACGAGAAGGTTCATCGCCTCTTCGACAAGAAGCTGAAACAGATCGAGCCGCTTTTGAACTGAGCTGTTTACATCCGGTTAAAAGCGTGATACGATAAACCTTCAGACGAACTAAAACATGAACTGATGGAGAACCCAATGCTGATTGAAGGCAAGAACCTTTTCCCGCTTGAGCGCATTACCGGCTCAATCCCGGGGTATTTCATGGACGCTCAGTACGAGGTCTATTCGACCCGCGGTGGCAAGACCCTGACGCGCCTCTACGGCTCTTCGGCCAATGGCAATCGCTACTACACTCTCGGTGGCGTTTCGTGGAATCGTCGAGACCTGATGGCACGAGCGGCTCGTGACCCTGCGTTCAAGACCGAAACCAGCCCTATGGCGCCGGCTGTTCGAACCGCTCTGGCAGCAGCTTCGACCGTGGCTGATCGCTCTCACGCAGCAACAACCGCCGAGGGCATCAAGGCTCGCGGTTGGGTCATCGCCCGCGTCAACAACGGCAACCTCGCCTTCGGCTCCAAGCCGAAAATCCACCTGACGGTAAAGTCCGTCAAGGCCGAAATGGAACGTCTCGCGATTCAAAATCCGAGCGTCCAGTTCGTATCGCTGCAAATCACCGCGGCGGTCATCGCCAGCGGCATTCACTGGGACGCCTAACACATGGCCAAGTTCAACCTCTGGGCTGATGTTCTTTCCCCTGTCGGCGCCTTCTCTGGCCGGATCAACAAGGTCCCGGTCTCTGAAGCCGATGCAATCGCTGGCCGTGATCAGGTGCAGCGCCAGCTGCATCAGACCTCGTACCTCGTGATCTACGATCACAACAATGACGAGATCACGATGGCAGACACCATCATCCGAAATAGCATCTTCCGCTTTTCGGTTCTTGCAGACGCGTGAGCGTCTACGTAGACCATCCACGATTTTCCAAACCAGGTGGCAGAAAGAAATACTGCCACCTGGTTGCGGATTCGTTTGAAGAGCTGCATGATTTTGCGGCTCGCGTGGGGATCAAGCCCCACTTCTTCCATAAGTCTGCTCGATGGCAGCACTACGATGTTGCCGAAGAACTTCGCCCTCAAGTGATTGACGCTGGAGCGGTGGAAGTTTCATCCAGGGAAATAGTAGCCCTCGCAAAGGCAATGAAATGAAAAACGCGTACTACGAATGCTGGCTTGGCGATTGGTTCGTCATGATCGTGTCTCATCAGGAGATGCAGCGGCTCGAAGAGGCCAACATCGGCTACCACTTTATTGTGCTGCCTCAATACGACTTCTAACTTTTCCTGTGTACAATCAACCTGACGTGTGTTACATTAGGTTGAGTACGTAAACACGCGAGGCACACCATGAAAATGTATCTGGTTGGAGGAGCGGTTCGAGACCAACTGATGGGTCTGGAAAGCCACGACCATGACTACGTTGTGGTTGGTGCCACCCCTGCGGATATGACCGCTCTGGGCTTCACCGCTGAAACGGTTGGTCACAGCTTCCCGGTTTTCCTGGACAAGAACGGCGACCAATACGCTCTGGCCCGCAAGGAAAAGAAGGTTGGTGCTGGCTACCACGGCTTCGAGGTAGAGTTCGACCCCAGTGTTTCTCTGGCGGACGATCTGTTCCGTCGCGATCTGACCGTGAACGCCATAGCCATGGACATAGAGACCGGCGAGATAGCCGATCCCTACAATGGCAAGGCCGACATGGAGGCGAAGGTTCTGCGGCATGTGTCTGAAGCGTTTGCTGAAGACCCTCTGCGGGTGGTTCGCCTGGCTCGCTTCTTTGCTCGTTGGACGGACTTCACCATAGCTCCTAACACGGAGGTCATGGCGAAGAACATAGTCCAATCTGGCGAGATGGACTCCCTGAGCGATGAGCGCTTCTGGGCGGAAATGGAAAAGGTCTTCACTCAAGGTGGAAATCCTTTCCGCTTCTTCGAAGCACTGTTCCGCTTTGGAGCTCTGCAACGGGTTCGGTTCTTCCGCGATCTGTTCGGTGACGTTAGCAAGGGAAAGTTCCAAACGGACTTTGCCGCTTACACCGCTTCGGTTTCGCGGCTGCTGACTGAAGCTGATCGTTCTACGGTGTTCACGGCACTGGCCGCGAGGAACGCTCCTCAACAATCGACCGCCATACCCACGCGAGTGAAAAAGCTGTCGGAAAACGTTGAGCACGTTCGCCACATGCACGATCGTTCAGCCGAAAAGCTGTTCGTGCTGATGGCGCACAATCGAGCGTTCGACCAGAACAACAACCAGATAATGGACCTGGTCATGGCCCTGATGGTTGCTGAAGATGCTGGAGCCTTCTTCCCCATAAAGGGAAGGACGCTGCTGGCCGCGGTCGGTCGGACCCGAGCTGTTGGTTCTTCTGAGTTCCAACATCTGAAAGGCAAGGCGATAGGTGAGGCTATGAACGCCGAGCGGATGCGCCAAGTCGAAATGGTTATGGAGAGTGAAGATGAAGGTTGATAAGGAAACGGCTCTGTTCAGAGTTCTTTCTGGCTCGCGCCTTTACGGCACCGCCAACGAGAACTCTGACTACGACTACAAGGTCGTTTGTCTCCCGGCTCTGGATGACCTTCTTCTCAACAAGAAGGTCACCAACCGGAAGGTGAAGCCCGAGGGCCTGAAGGCTGGAGATAGGATGGTCGCCGGTGAGGAAGAGACCGAATATCTTCCCCTTCAGGTTTTCCTCGACGACTTCTTCAATGGACAAACGTACGCTCTCGAGACCGCGTTTGCCGTGAAGCAGCGTCTTCACACGTCGACGAGCTTCCTTGACGAGAACCCGTTCGATCCTAACGAGCAGTCGTCCTTCGACTATTGCGTCGAGATGGTCAATGCGCTGATCGACAACTTCCTCACTCGCAACGTGAAGAAGATGGTTGGGTATGCTGTGTCCCAGGCCAAGGTTTACGGTCTGAAGACAGAGCGGTTCGCGACGATAGGAGCGGCAATCAAGCTCCTTGAAGCGCACCAGCTCGGTTATCCCGATGAAAGGGAATACGCGAAGATCACGCTGGGCGAAAGCACTGAGCTCCTCGCCAAGCTGCTCGCTCTTCCCCACGTGCGAGAGTCTGAAGTTCTGAACGCCAAGGGTGGAACCGAAATGGCTCCTTCCCTTGAAATGGCGGGCAAGCAGTTCACGTACTCTTCGAAGCTGCCTACCGTTCGTGACAGCCTTGAGAAGGTGATGCGCGGGTATGGTGAGCGCGTGAAGGACTTCGAGGGCCAAGGAGTGGACTGGAAAGCGTTGAGCCACGCTATCAGGATCACAGAGCAGGTCCTCGAGCTGACGGCGACTGGGAATCTCGTGTTCCCTCGTCCGAATGCGAAAATGCTTGCTACCATAAAGAGCGGGAAAATGTCGCTCGATGAGGCGACAGAACACCTAAACGTCGCATTCGAGAAGGTGGATGAAGCGGTAAACGCATCTATCTTGCAAGAACGGACGCCTGAACTGGAGAAGCAGTTCGAGCAGTGGAAGCTGAAGGTTCTTCACAAGCTCTACGCTGTCTAATCCGGGTTAAAGAAAAGCCCGCGGTTGAAAGATCGCGGGCTTTTTGGGGTGCGGGAGTTTTACGAACTTAGGAAGCGGTGGGCGGCTTCTTGAACTTGATCGCGATTCCCTCTTGAATAGGAACCACTCGACGTCTGCGGACCTTGGACTTTGCCATGCCGTTATAGGTGAATGCCTGACCTACGATTCGAGCGACGTACGTCGCGTCAAAGGTTCTGTAGATGGGCGCGATTTTCTCGGTGAGTCCATGTCGCGCAAGCTCGACGCTTAGTGGATGCTTTTCCGATCTACCATAGAACCATGCAGTTACAATGCTGAGAAACTTAGTGACAGGGATATTTTCCTGTTCGGCATAGTCTAGTACGTAGGCGCCAATCTCAGTAGGTGTAATGTTGTCAATGATGCAAAGATAGGTTTCTCTTTTGTACTCCAGAAGAGACATGAACAGCAGGTTCGCCCTGTCATTCACTACCTCAATCTTGAGCTCTGGTATTCTTTTCTTCGCCACGATAAGTGGGTCTCCCGCATTGCTATGGCAGTATTTAGACCTGCGCCAGTCCTGACCACAGGACAAACTTTTTTCGATCTCCGCCTCTTTTTAGTGTACAACCTGGGCAGATAGGGTATATTACATCATACGCTGTTGAAACAACCTCTTCGGAGAAACCTGATGACCCTCTCGCAAATCCTTGCTGAAGTTTCCAAGCTGTCCATGGACGAAAAGGTTGCTCTCAACCGCGCCCTCGTCGAGAACATCCGCGCCGAACATCGCGCCGAGCGGGTCGTCGAAGGTCGCAAGTTTATGCCGGGACAAGTGGTCGAGTTCTTCAAGCCGGGCCGCGGTCGCAATGCCGGCTACAACTGGATCATCGTGGACGGTTACAACCGCGCTGGTACGGCTCTGACCGGCTACGCCTGCAACCGCAAGGGTGAGAAGCTCTCCCCCGCGGTTAAGTGGACCGTGGCTACCACGTGCGCCACGGTGGTTTCCTAAAACCCTTCAGTAGGAGAGTCCCATGGGCTATCGTACGGTAGTTGTTCTCTACAACGATTTCCAGCACGAATGGTCCAAGGACCCGGAGCTGGGGCAGAAGATCGCTCGAGCCGCATCCTACGCGATGGGCAATGGACAGAACACTCGAACCGAAATGAACTTCGGCCGAGTGGTCCAGAACTGCCACGCCGATGAAGAGACCCTGGCGATCTTCGACAGCTACAGCATGATCCCCCTCGCCCACTCTCGTTGGGTTAAAACCCAAACCTACGAGGAACTGAGCGTCAAGCTTCTCAAGGACGCCGCCGAAAAGATGGGTTACCGCCTCGTCAAGAAGCCACAGTTGGTTGTCGGTGGATAACGTCACTGAAGAGCAACTCAAGGACGCCTTTTACGCCGGCTATGACAGCTACGGCGGGATTGGTGGCGGTGGCCCTGGTCTCGATGCGAACCCCTACAGCACTTCTGACTCAGAGATTCTTCTGTGGCAGGCTTTCAAAGACGGCTATTATGCCGCAGCGTGGGACGATTAAATGAACCCTTTGCAAATCTTTTTGGAACTTGTTGGCGCCTGCACCGTAGGAATCGTGGGCGCCTTCATTGTTGCGGTCGCAGCGGTATTCCTGCTGACGTTCGTCCAAAACTTCTTCACTGCCTGTCGGGCATGGAAGATGTCTCGTGGAGCCGGCATGAATGCCGAGGATCACTGGACCTTCATGAACGTGATCTACTGCACGTTCGGCCTGGCCGGTGGAACCATCTACATTATTCGCAAAAAGGACGGGGCGACCTTCCCCGTTCCCATGGGCCTCTTCCCCAAAAAGTACGTCGAGGAAGAGTTCGAGGATCAGTGAGCCTGAAAAAAGTGCGGACAACGCACTTTCGCTGTTTACATCCTGGGGTTCCGTGATAGAATAACAAAGTAAGCTGATTGATCCTTCCTTAAGAGGACCCTACGATGACCAAGATGGACAAGCCCGAAAAGCCGCAGATTCTTCTGACCCCTGAGCTCAAGGCCAAGGTCGAAGCCAAGATGCGGGAGTGCTATGCGATCGCCGAGAAAAAGTACGGCGTGACCTTCGAGTTCCCTGAAGTCCGGTATGACATCAAGTCCTGGACTGGCGGACTGGCCTATCACGGCCGCAACCTCATCCGCTACAATCTGATACTCCTCGTCGAGAACGAAGAGCACTACATTGCGAATGTGGTTCCCCACGAAGTCGCTCACCTGATCAACCGCAAGGTCAATAAGGTTCCCCCTGGAAAGAAGCGGCTGATGCCCCACGGCAAGGAATGGAAGGCCGTCATGGACCTTCTGATGACCAAGCCGGCGGTGTGCCACACCTACGACTGCTCTTCGATCGAGAAGTTCCCCAAGCGTAAGCGCGGCGCCAAGGCCGACGACCGCGTCACTCGCATCCTCAAGCAAATCTCCAGGCTGACCGACGAAGAGCGCGCCACGCTGGAAAATCAACTCGAGTACATGGGCTGAGCGAACGCTCAGCCCTAATCTCACAAGGAAAAATCATGAAGCCCATCACTACGAAAAACGCTTTCAGCATCGGTCTCCCCAAATGGCCGCAGATGCTGGTGAAGGGCGACACGATCCCCGTCGAGCTTGCGAAGGAAATCATCTTCGCGACCGATGACAGCCTTCGGCCAAGTTCGTGGATGGGCAACGATCGCAACTACCGCGACAAGTTCCGGAAGATGTGCGGCTATGACCTCATCACCGAGGACGATCGCGCCTACGATCCCAACAAGACCGAGGAGCAGAAGAAAGCCGAGTGGAAGCGGATGCTGATCGGCTTTGAAGCCCAGCATGATCTCGCTGAGGAAATGAACTTCCTCACCACTGAGTACGTCAACAATACGTGGGGTTCGAGCGCGTACATCTTTGGTCCTCATGGCTGGTGCCATCCCAACGGTGTGATCTCGTACGTCGACAACATCGGCAAGTGGCCAAGTGTCGAGGAGGTCTACAAGGAGTGGTCCGCTATCGCGAAGCGGTGGCCGATGCTGAACATCTACGTTACTCTCATGACGGGTGAAGGCAGCGAAGATCACATCCGCCCGGCGGTTACCTTCCGCATCCGCTCTGGTCGAGTTCGCTGCTATGAGGGAACTCTCGAGCCCTTCAAGGACCGCCCGGCGAGCCGCGGCGATAATGAGCTGACCGCCAGTCTGACCTCCATCATCAGCGGCAACTATCGTCGAGAGCGCGGTCTCCCTGACGCGTGGATGCAGGAGTTCGCCGACATGGTTCGTCCTGTTAGCGAGGCTGTTGCCAAGAAGCACGGGCTGATCTGATGAAGGTATGGCTCGTCATACACAAGATCAATCCGCATCTGTGGAGTGCGGGCAGTGAAAAGATCATGATGATCTGCTCGTCTCTGCAGATTGCGGAGAATCTGGTGGAAGCGTATCCTGATAAGAAGTACATCTCTGGTCAAGCCTCTCCTCCCTCGATTTTGGAAATCAAGGAGTGCGAGCTGGATCAACTGACCTATTCGGGTCAGTTCATTCTTGGCGGCGCAGGCTAACTTCCCTGTGTACTTTTCCCACCATCAGGGTATAATCAATCATAGTCGCTGATAAGGAGTTCTCGTGACCAACTTCGTCGATGTTGTCAAAGCCTGTGAAAATGCAGGTGGTGCCGGTACGAAAAACGCCATCAAGGACGCTCTGTCCATGGCCGATAAGCCGGCCCAAAATCTGATCTCTGAAGCGCTCAACTCGTACCGCGTTTTCGGAGTTCGCAAGTTCGATCGTCCGACGAAGTACTCTGAGAGCGATGGCCAAATCAGCATCGTCTTTGAGACCCTCGATCGGCTTGCTTCTCGCGAGTTGACCGGAACTGCGGCCCAAGAGGCAGTCACGTGGATGCTTTCCTGCTTCACCGAGGAAACCGCTTCCTACCTCGAGCGCATCATCGACAAGGACCTTCGCGGCGGCTTCTCCGCTTCGACGGTCAACAAAATCTTCCCTGGTCTGGTCCCCACCTTCGAGGTTATGCTCGCAGACAAATGCGAGGAAGTGGAAGACTTCGAGAAGAACATCACCTTCCCCTGCATGGCGGACTTCAAGTACGACGGTGAGCGCACCATCGCGATCGTCAAGGAAGACAGCGTCACCTACTACAGCCGGAGCGGCAAGGAAGCGGTTCACGTCAACGGCCTGTTCGATGAGGAACTCTTCCGCATTCGCAAGGCTCTCGAATACGATTTTGTTCTCGATGGTGAGCGCTACGCTTCCAACTTTACCGAGACGATGAACGCCAAGAAGTCCGGTAACGACGAAGCGAAGAAGAACCTCCGCTTCCGCGCCTTCTTCCTGATGCCGCTGTCCGATTGGCTGGCGCAGGAAACTCAGATCACCATGAAGACCAACCGGTCTGCACTGATGGTGCTCCTGCATCGGTACCAGTGCGAGAAGATCATCATCTCTGAAGGTCGTGAAGTTACCGACTATCAGGACATGATGAACTTCTGCAACGAAGCGATCGATATCCACAAGGTCGAAGGCCTGATCCTGAAGGATTGGGACGCCACGTATCAGTGGGATCGCACTCTCGCCTGGTGCAAGGTGAAGCGCTTCTATGATGCGGACTGCCGCGTGGTCGGCTTCTACAATGGTCGAAAGAAGACCCGCCTGGAGAACACCCTTGGTGGTCTGATCGTGGTCGGCTTTACCGAGGACGGTACCCGTGTCGAGTGCAATGTCGGCAGCGGCTTCAGCGATGAACTTCGCAACGAAATCTGGAACAACCAAGAAGCTTGGTTGGGCCGGACGGTGGTGATCAAGTACCAGGAAGTTTCGAAGTCGAAGAGCAAGGAAGTTGCCTCTCTTCGGTTCCCGACTTTCGAACGTGATCGTGATGACAAGATCGTGGAGATTTGATGATGAGCAACTACACCTTCCGCGGGATGACTATCCCGGAACACATGATGGCTTCTCTTCACCGCTACATCGAGAAGCGCATTCCGCCCGGCGGCTTTCTGACCGCGGTTCTCACCAATGATCTGGCGGAAGCCTGTGGTCGAGCTGATGACGACAACCTTCGCATCCTGCCGGCCTACATCGCCTATCTCTACAACGAGGCGCCTGGCGGCTGCTGGGGTTCTCCTGAATCGGTCAAGTCCTGGCTTGCCGGTCCTGAAGAAACGGCAGAAGGATAACCGACATGGGATGCTACATCAACCCCAAGTTCGGTTCCAAGGAAGCCTGGTTGGGCAGCCATGGAAAAATCATCTCGGTCGCCGAAGCCGAGATCACCGACAGCCATCTTCCAGTGTGCCTCATCGACAACGGCCCCTTCACTGCAGCAGCCGTTGCGTACGATCAACGTGAGCTCGAGGCCTTCAGTCATCCTACTGACCAGCGCTACAAGGTCTGGTACCAAGTGAACCGAAATCTTCTCCGTGAAGTTTCGGACCTCGCTCGCTTCGAACACTGATCCTTCAAAACCTAAAACCCTTTTCGATAAATAGCACGTCTATCCAACTTGGACTTGCTATGAAAGTTATCGACCTTCAAATCTATCGGTCTGCACGTCAGATTGAAGAGTTGGAGAAAAGGGTTGGACAGCTAGCGCTCACCGCGAAAGTAGGAAGCGTTAGAGAGATGAAGTTGTGTTTCAAAGAATGGTTGATGAGGGTCAATGCCGAATAAGATAATGCAGTATGTCGTTATCAGCGTAACAGATGATTGGACCTAAAGATGTTTATTCGAGAAGTATCAGACCTTCACCTCGAGCACCACTATAATACGCGTGATGGCAATGACCCTCGCGCGCAGGCGCTTCTGTCAACCGTACTCCCTCCTCTTCCTGAAGACCCAGAAACCGTACTCATCGTAGGTGGAGACCTCGCGACTGCCCGTCAGGTAGATCGCATTGTCACTTTCATTGGCCTGGTCGTTCCCCGCTTCAAGCACGTCATCTACGTTCTCGGAAATCACGAGCACTATGGGATGTACATGGTTGACACGATCCGTATGATCAAGGAGAGCGTCAAGAAGAAGCTGGGTAAGGTACCCAATCTTACGATCGCCGGCAATAAACCAGCGCGCATCCAGATCGACGGTGTGACCTTTATCGCAGGTACTCTCTGGACTGATTACGGTGGTGAAGACGCGATCAACACCCACTCCATGATTCGTGGCTACATCAACGACCACCGCATGATCATGGGTGAAGATGGCAAGGGCATGGACCCGCCAGAAATGATCAAAATCCACCGTGCTACCCTCAAGACCATGGAAAACTGGATGAAGGGTAAGGACAACAGCCGCACGGTGATCTGCACCCACCACATGCCAACTTTCTCTGCGGTCGCGGAGAAGTACAAGAACCCGCACGACCCTGTTGGCGCGCATCTCAACCACGCCTTCGCTTCTGATCTGGATGCCTTCATCCTCAAGCACCAACCAGCAGCATGGACCTTCGGCCATACCCACACAAGCTACTTTGGTAAGATCGGCAACACCCAGCTGATCTGCAATCCCCATGGCTATCCCATGGAAAGCAACCTCGTATCTGGTGAGTTCGATCCCTTGACAAGATTCGAAGTATGACCAGCAACGTCATCGAGTTCCCTGGTCCCGACAGTAAGAAGCGGCGTCGCAAGTCGGGCAAAGAGCAGCAGGTGGCAATGACCCACCTGAAAACCAACCACGATATTTTCTCAGAAGTGACCGAGGACGTGCTAGGAGAATGGCAGAGATTCGCCGTTCAGAATCGTCTGTCGGAATACGTATCCGGAAAGCTTCCTGCTCGTGCCCGTGGTCCCGCATATTCTGACTACGTGGGCAATCTCAACCTTCTTGCAGAGACAGAGCAGATGCTGGGGATGAAGGTTGCGATCTTCTATCCCGGCTGCACAACCAACAACACGTATGGCTGGCTCTGTGCCTTCCATCGCGGTAAAGAAATCTTCAGCACGCCGCCGGATATGGCGACTGAGGCTATCGCTCGCGCACTGAACATCGTTCTGTACGTGAGTTTCATTGAGACCCTACATTCTCTGGGTCGGCAGTAATTTCAAGAGGACTGGAGTACTACAAGATGAATACCGATACCAACGCCGCAATCGTTTCTCTCTACGTTGTCAAGGGAACTGATGGTTCCTATTTTGCCGGCTTCGATGCTTCCAAAGGCCAAGCCAACTTCGTGACTGATCCAATCCTCGCCAAGAAGTTCACCAACAAATACGACATCAAGCTCCGTCCAGAGGAGACCCTCGTGGAGCTCTCTATCGATCTGTCGAAGGTGAGCGTTCAGGTTTCTGAACCATTCCGTCCGCATCGTCGGGCGCAAAAGCCAGCCGCAACAAAGTAGTTTACATCGCTCAAATAGCGTGATACAATCTGAATGTGCCTCGTGTGCAGAAGGAGTATCACGCTATGAGCATGACCGTGAGGGAGCTTATTGAGCACCTCGCTCGATTTGACGATGATGCCGAGGTAAAGCTTCGGGATCAAACCGACCCAGTTCGGGTCTTCACTATCGAGGCCCACGCGGTGGAACAATCCTCGGTGTACGATCACGACACAGATGAAGAAAGCGATGTGGTGATAATCGGATGATAAATGCTGACCTAATGTGGTATTTGCTGGCACCGCTTTTGCTGTCAGCGATCACGATCTTCATTCTCCACCGCGTGTCTGATCGCGTGACGTGGGGAACTTCCCTGGCCTTCGCTGCTGGCGGGGTTGTCATTTCGGCTCTAATCCTGTCTGCAGCGTTCTACGCCGGCAAGGGAGCCAAGACGCACGATACGGAAGTTTGGAATGGTCAAGTGACCTCCAAAGCCCGCGTCCATGGTACCTACACCCGATCCTATTCATGCAACTGTCGAACAACGACAAGTGGTTCTGGCAAGAACTCATCGACCACAACCACCTGTGACACCTGCTACGAGGATCACTGGACGGTTCACTGGGGCTGCAACTCAAACATCGGTGCATTCACGATCGATGACAAGGACTGGACAAGTCCGGCGGTCTATGCCCTCCCCGATCCTCAGCGCTACACGCGCATCCAGACCGGCGATCCTGTCTCTAAGACGCATGGCTACACCAACTACATCAAGGCCGTTCCTGAAACGCTCTTCAAGCCGGCCCAAGGCGATCTGAAGGCACGCTTCAAGGGAATGGTTCCCGAATACCCGATGCAAATCTACGACATCTATCATGTCGATCGGGTCATTCCAGTAGGGATCAACATCCCCAATCTTCAAGAGTGGAATGACAAGCTGTCTGACGCTTTGAAGACCCTTGGCCCAGCGAAGCAGGCAAACGCCGTTATCGTCATCGTCAAGACCAACGATCCTTCATACTTCTACGCTCTGCAAGACGCCTGGCTGAATGGCAAAAAGAACGACATCGTTCTAGTCATCGGCGCCCCAGACTTCCCCAACAAGGCGGCATGGGTCAACGTCATGGCACTTTCGCAAGACGACATCTTCCAGGTAAAGCTGAGAGACGATATCCTCGCTCTTCCCCAGCTGACCCCGGATGCGGTAATCTCCACGCTCAAATCGGAAGCGATGGCAACATTCAAGCGGAAGCACATGCGTGACTTCGCCTACCTTGATGCCGAAATCGATCCGCCCGCGTGGGTGATGGAACTCGCCCTTGCCTTCATCGTGATGGCGTATGGCGGCTTCTGGTTCTTCGCCTTCAAATCTCGTGGCGAAATCTTAATCTAAACACAACCCAAGGAGAATACAGATGAGTGATCAACGTGGCGGTGTTTCTACCGCTCTCGTAGCGGTGCTGGTAGTTGTAGGCCTTCTGCTCGCCATTGGTGGCATCGGCTTCAGCTCGTACGTTTCCGCTTTCAACTACGGCAACAAGACCGAGCAGCAGCTGATTGCGGTTCGTGAGGACAACAAGAACATTCTCGCCCAGTACGGCCAGAAGGTTCTCGAAGCCGCTCAAGTTCCCCAGCAGTACCAAGCCGATCTGACCAAGGTAACCACCGCGGCAATCCAAGGTCGTTACGGTCAAGACGGTTCCAAGGCTACCTTCCAGTTCCTGAAGGAGCAGAACCCGCAACTCGATCCTAAGCTGTATCAGCAGATTCAGCAGATCATCGAGGCCGGTCGAGACAACTTCGAAGCTGGTCAGCGCAAGCAGATCGACGTTCGTCGACAATACCAGACCCAGCTGGGAAGCTTCTGGGGCGGAATGTGGCTTCGAATGGCCGGATATCCAAAGGTGAACCTCGCCGACTTCGACATCGTGTCGACGGATCGTGCGGACACCGCTTTCAAGAACCACAAGGAAGCTGCTCCGATCAACGTCTTCAGCAAGTAAGTTGATCTGACTCTATCAGATGCGGCCGTGGAGAAATCTGCGGCCGCATTTTCTTGTGTACAACCTGCCCGTTCTTGATATAGTATCTCTATCAACTTCTGATGGAGTTTCAGAATGTCTCGCAAGATGGATATCCGGATCGCCCGCTCTATCGCTTCTGAAGTTCGGGACGGTTCCTTCCTCGGCAACTATCAGGAGTATTCCGCCGCGTTTCAACGGCTGCATACGTCCTCGCTCGAGGGTCACTCCAAGGACCATGCGCTCGCCAAAATCCTTTTCGAAAAGGTGAGCGAGCTGTTCCCGCAGAAAACTCCGGCAGCTTCAACCGCCCAGTAAATATCTCCGAGGCGCCTGCGCGCCTATCAGAACGGAGATATGGATATGAAGAGACTTCTACCGGCTCTTGCCGCTGCAGCGATCGCGTTCTCAGCTTCTGCTCAGACGACCCCTGCCCCTAAAGAGCCACGCGATGCAGCTCATGATCACTCGATCTTTATGGTCCTTCAGACCCAAGGTAGCGTGATGTACCTCGAGCGTGGTTCTTTTAACTGCGCTGCTGGCGAGCATCGAACAAGCCTCATCATTGTCTCTCTGAAATCCATGTACAACGGGTGCGCGGCCATCAAGGACGACAACATGCACCTCGTTCTTGAGAATGGCACGTCCCTCGATATAAAGCTTCCTGAGGAAAACACGAAGCCATCAGACACCGGAAAGCGAAAAGCCGCACCAAAAGGTCCGATGTCTCAGGCCTGAGCCTGAAAAAACTTGCCAAAACGCAAACTTACCTGTGTACTTTATCCTCAATCAGGGTATAATCAGAATATCAACTGATTAAGGACCCTGACCATGGGACTCGAACGCGTAGTTCTTGAGATCATCACCGAAGCAGTTCCAGATGCTGAAGCCGTCTTCAGCTGTGGAACGCTCTACGTGTCCTACGTCACGGAAGAGGAAGCCTGTCTCATTCAGGATCATCTTCAGTCTGCCCTTTTCTGTCGTGTGAACGCCGTTAATGATGCAGGAGAGTACACCTTCACATTTACATAAGGACGTCCACGAATGTTTACCCACGAAGCTACAGCCACTCAACAGGGCTTTAGCGCAATATCCAACCTCTTCTCCTCCATGTTTACTGCGATAGGAAACTACGCTCACGGTCATGGAGCCCCTGCCGAAAATATCGCTTCTGTCTATGGTGGAGTTATCTTTCCTGAGAAGGAGAGGAGACCCGCCCACTATCCTGAAACTGCCGTAGACTGAAAAAGTTTGCCAATCAGCAAACAATCAGTTTACAATCAACGAAAACCAGTGTAGAATAAATCAACGTTTGTGTAACGTAAAACCACTTTGAAGGAGTTTGAAAATGTCGAGAACGCTAACTGTTGCTTCTGAAGTCCAAAAGGCCGTCTTCACTCAAGTCCTGCTTGGCGAAATCGCCACCGGCTTCTGGAAGAATGCCCGCCCCGCTGACCATGCCGATTCCTGGAAGAACGTCGAGATCAATGTCGGTTCTGAACTGGGCGCCGTCGGGTTCGATGTTCCGCGGAACTACAACTTCGTGAACCCTGACTTCTTCCGCAAGGCAGAAGACAAGCTGATGAACGCCGCCAAGACGGTCAACCCTGACATCACGGTGAAGCAGCTGAAGAAGCAGCTCATCTCCCTGAACCAAATCCTCGGCGCCCGACTGAAGGAAATCGGTGGTCCGGTTGCCAAGCTTCCCCGCGGACGCAAGACGCCGGCTGATCCTTCGACCGTGAAGACCACGAAGGTTTCCAAGACCTCGGTTCGCCGAGTGCCGGTTACCTTCGCTGAAGACGTCGTCGAAGCCAAGTCGACCGAGACTGTGGTCGCCGCCTAAGCGATCCTTCTCCCGCGCAAAACGAAGGGGCTAGAGAAAATTCTCTAGCCCCTTCTTTCTGTCTTCAAACCAAAAACTTAATCGGCGTGATGCTTTAGGTAGCCCTGAATCTCGTCAATAAGTCTGTCGTTGATCTTTTCAAAATCGTCGTCTAGGTGGAGACCTTCTTCACCTGCAATAATCTCAGCCTGGCGCTCAAGCTTCTTAGCGATGTCGCGCTGGGCTTTTCCTGCTGGATGGTTCAAAACGTCATAGATGTCCAAACCGCCATCGGCAATCTTCTTCAAAACGTCCATAACTTCTTCTGGTTCGTTTTCAGAAAAACATTCAGTCGTAAACTCCGCCTCAGCCTCTTTCGCTCCAGGAGCCGCTGGCTTCTGATTGAAAGGTCTCTGTGGCCCAGTCGCTGGCTTACCAGGAGCAGGCTTTTGTCCAGGGCGCTGAGGCGCTTGCTTCTTTTTTGCGTCAAGCTTTTCTTTTGCTGTAGCCAGCTTTGGCTCCACTGCCGCTCTTTGAGGAGCTGCAGCCGGTGCATTACCAAAAAACTTTCCGAAAACCTCGTCCAACTTCGCTTCCGTCATTTCTTCGGATCGAAGACTGACGTAGTCATTGAACATTCTAAATGTTGGCTTCATAGGACTCATAACCAAATATCATGTAAGCATATTTATCGGAAAGTGTTGTCAACAGGTGCTTTTCATAGACGCTGGCAGGTAAATAACATGTGCTAGTTATTTTATGGAGACCCTGAGCATGCAGGCTACAGAGCAAACTAAAAATCCCGTCAAGCAGATCGTTATGACGTCCCCTGCAAGTTTCGGCGTTCAATATGAGATCAACCCATGGATGACTGGCAATGAAGGCCAGATTGATGTGACCCTAGCGGTCCAACAATGGAGCAATCTTCGCAACGCCCTGCTACACGTTAACGCAGATGTGGTTGTGATGCCAAAGCCACCAGAAAACTGCCCTGACGCAGTTTTCACGGCAAATGCGGGCATCATCTACCAAGGAAAGTTCTTCCCAAGCCACTTCAGATTCCCTGAGCGCCAAGCGGAAGAGCCTTATTTCATTGATTGGTTCCGTGAACATGGCTTTGATGTCGTGATCAAGGAACTTGAGGCTGGAAGAGATGTTGCTTCTTTCGAAGGTGCAGGAGACGCACTTCTCGACAGACACACGGGCATCCTCTGGTATGGTCATGGCTTCCGCTCAACGCTGAGCTTCAAGCCAGTCCTCGATGAGTTCTATTCCGGTACAGGCATTCAGGTAAAGCCAGTTCGTCTAACCGACCCACGCTGGTACCACATCGACACCGCCTTCTGTCCTCTCGACAATGGCATGGTCCTTTGGTATCCGCCAGCATTTGACATGTATGCCGAAGGCGCCATTGTTGACGTCTATGGTCACAATGCAATCTCTGTCACCGAAGAAGATGCTCTCGCATTCGCGTGCAATGCAGTTTCGGTCGGTGACAATCTCGTTCTCCCACTTATCTCTGATCACCTTCGTGATCGCCTTGTCGAGCGTGGAATCAATCCAATCCAGATTGACCTAAGCCAGTACAAGAAGAGCGGTGGTTCGGCTAAGTGCCTTACCATTGAAGTGAACGAATAAATACCTTCAAGAAACAGTTTACATCCTGATGGGAATGTGTTAAGATACTCTTAATCAATCCTGTCAGGATTCTTGGAGAACCTCATGCGTCCGCATATTACCGACACCCAAGAATACAAGCTTGCTCCACACGACAAGCGTGCATGGGCTTTCACTCATCGGGACAACTACAAGTCCAGTGAGGAAGCAGCTGCGGCCGTCGGCATCAAGACCAAGGGTCGTAAGATCAAGGTCCAGACCAACACGGGCGATGAGCACGAGATCGAGGTGGACATCCACTATTACGCGATCAAGCCTACCGCCGCCTACAAGAAGGTCTGGGCGAACGTCGGTGGACGCTCTCACGAGTACGTCTACATGATCAAGGGCGGCAATCCCAAGGGTAAGACCGCGATTTGGTTTACCGAGAAGATGATGCAGGACAGCCCAGGCTTCATCGCTCTCAAGAAGGAAATCACGGACGCGTGGGACAAGTACAAGGACGAACAGCACGAAATGCTGAAGAAGGAGCTGGCTAAGTCCCATGCTCCTGTGGCTAAGAAGGCCATCGAAGAACTTCCTGCGATCGCGGAGAAGGACGGCGCTGCTGGTGTCCACGAATGGTTCCGCAAGAACAAGTTCGACATCGACCATCTGAAGGACGAGGACTTTGAAGACCTCGTTAAGTCCCTCAAGAAGAATGGTCATGTCATCTCCGATTGGACCATCGCTTCTCGTCCCGACGGCTTTGGTCACCAAGAAGGTACCAATGCCATGATCGATTGGCATGGCAAGCGCATCGGCCGTTATGGCTGGTCCTCGAGCGACTAATCATGGATATGACCCTTGCTCAAAAGGAAGCGCTTCAGGCTCTAGTTGAAGCTGGAGCTCAAGTTGCGGAGGTCGCCTACGATCCTAACACGGTTGTTGGTACTCCAGAAGCAGATGCTGTGGCGGCTGGCTGGGTTCAATACCAACGCCAAGACAGCGCTAACCTAGTGGAGGTCGTCTACACAAAATGAAACTTATTCAAGAACTTTCTGTACTCAATGAAGCTGTTGGTGGTCCAGAGTTTATTCTCGTCCACCATGAAGACAATGCTGCTCGTGCACTGACAGCAGCAATCATGAAGAAGTTTGGCTTCAAGAGCTATGGCACTGTAGAAGCCATGGCTGGAAAAGCCATTGATGAAGATGAAAAAGATCATCTTCATGATCTAGAAGAAATCGAAGTTTGGGCTGCTAAGAAGCCTAGCAAGGCCAAGGTTGTGGATGCAATCATTGCCCACAGCTACATCTCGGTAGACGAATAACCGTTTACTTTTGGTGGTGGCGGTATAAAATAGAATATCGAAGCCGTAAGGCCGAGATGATTGTCGTAATTCGACTTGACTTGAAGAACATTGGACCCGGGTGCGATTCCCGGCGGGTCCACCATTAAGCATTTGGCTCAGCCGTAAAACCGGCACCTGTGTCCAAAAGTATCAGTTGAGATGCCAAATGCTTAATCATGGGCCCGACCAGTTTCGACAGTGTTGCTGAGATGACGGGCGCGACAGGATAGGCGTTCCCCCTAAGGGAAGCGAAAAAAGTAAATGCTAACGATAACGCATTTGAGGTAGCCCTCGCGGCTTAAGTCCTCACGAGGCTGACCACCTTGTCACCGAACGGTTAGGTGGGAGGCTCCTTCGGGGGTCTCCCATTTTTAACAAGGAGACGCGTACAAATGAATGAGCCTGATGTCACCAAGTTGGAGATCGACATTCTGTTGATCTTCTACAACTTCTGTGACCAGTACGGAAATGTAGACACACATCGTGCAGCTCATTGGGCCAAGCAGAAGCTCGGCGTGTCAATCAAAGAAGAACCATTCAAGCTGGAGCAGGAGCACTTGGATCTTCTCATGGACGCCAAGCGCGTTCCCGACATTCGCGAACTGATGGAGCGAGTGTTTGAGCCGTGGAAGAGCCAATAATTCTGGCCTGATTCAGTACGCTTGATAAATATCATGCACGCCGCTAATCTGTCGGGGTGATCCACAAAATGAAGACCATAGAGCTTTCCAGGATGAGATTCACACTCAGCCTTGTCATGTCCTTTACCCTGGGCATGTCCTTCATAAATGTTCTTGGGCGATATGCAAACGCCCAGTCCCAAATACCGTCTGGAACCTACACGACGGCACTTGTGGCAGATGGTGCTTCCTATCAGGTCAACATGTCCAACGTCGACCTCGCGAGCGATGACAGCGTCATCACGTGGATTAGAGAAGATCGCACTCGTCTTTTCAAAACCACCTTCTCTAAGGTCGCGGTAAACTGCTCGACTGGAAAAGTTGCCATTCTTGAACAGCGTCGCTTTGGTCCAGGCATGATTTATCTGGGTTCCTCTAAGGGGAATGACCAGATGAGTGAGCCATCTACCCCAACTTCTATGCTGGCAGTGACGGACATGTGCGCCGCTGACATTCAGAAAGCCCAACAGATGATGGTGGATCCTCCTGTTCAGGCACCCAATCCTCAACTGACTATTGTCTGAACGCAGAATCTGCACCCAGATCACCTCTAAACGCACCATCTGATTGAAACCGTCTGATTGCGAGCGGCATAAATAACTTCGCATCAACACTGCTGCTCTGCAGAGTGTTTTATCTGAAAAGTATATCATCAAATCTAGGAGAACTACATGAAGAAGATCCTCGCGGGTGTGGCTTTCGCAGCCCTGACTCTGACCGCTGTTGCTGCCTCTGCAGCTCCTGTGACCGCTTTCGCCACCTACGACGGTGAAAAGCTGGCCGGTTCCAAGACCGTTATCTCTGAAGCATCTGCCGGTCTCGCAACTACCGTTCTCGGTTTCGGCGTTGACGCTGCTGGCGTTGCTGCAACCACGAATGTCGGTCTGAAGAACTCTGGCGGTTTCGAAGCCGGCGTTTCTCACGCTGCTCCTACCGTCCTCGGCATCGAAACTTCAGTTCGCGCAGCCTATGGCCGTCGCTACGAAGACGGTGGTCGTGACTTCAACTACTACGTTGGTGAAGTCGACCTTCGCAAGCCTCTGACGTCCGACATCGCACTGATCGGTGGCTACCGCTACCGCAACAGCTTCGGTGGTTCGAACGACTTCCGCACCAACCGCGTCTCCGCCGGTCTTGAGCTTGGTCTGACCAAGCATTGGGCAACCAACGTTGTCTACACCCACACTGAGGGCACGAACCTCACGGGTAACGGCGCCGTCGCCACCCTGTTCTACAAGTTCTAATCCTTTCATGTGAAGACTTAAGGGGTAGCCCGTAGACTACCCCTTAATTTTTAGGAGCCAGCATGGCTGAAGTTCTTGCATTCAAGATGATCGGTGGCGACGAGGTTGTTGCCAGCGTCATAAAGACCGTTACCGAAACTACGGTTCTTGCCGAGGTAAATGGTTCTACATCTGCCGCTATTACGGCATACGTCGTTCGCAAGCCCCACATTCTCCGCTTCCAGCCAGTTGCTCCTGGTCAGATCGGTCTGGCCTTCGTGCCGTGGACGCTCTCGAATCCAGAAATCTCCGAGCTGGAAATCCCTGCCTCGGCGGTTGTTCTGACGTTCAAGCCGTCTGAGCAAGTCCGAAACCAGTACCTCTCACAGACGACTGGTCTCGATCTCACTAAGCCATCGGGCCTGAAAATCTAATGATGGCACTCGCCTTCATGCTTATGGGCGGTCTTGGGTGCGCGGCTTCTTTTTGGGTCCCGCACCACAATCGCTTCACCCAAGACCACGCCATTGGTGCTGGTATCGTGGGCATAATCTGGATGGCAATGTGCTTTGGCCTAGCTTTGGCAAAGGGATAGCATTTTCCTGTTTACAACCTGACGGTTCTGTGTATAATCTTATTATCGATTGAAACACAGAGGCGACGAAAATGCTTTTCAAAGGTCTTCAGTTCCGCCGCAATCGCAATCTGGTTGCCATCCCGACCGACAGCTTCAGCAATATCTGCTTCGGCAAGATTTGTGATCCTAGCGCTCCGGGCGCCATCAAGACAACCTATGTCTACAATGGCAGCCGTGATCCCGTGTATGCCAAGCCGGTTGAAGTTACCGGTCACGGTCTCACCAACATGGCCTACGGTGTCAAGAACCAAGTCTACCTCATGAAGGACGGCGCTTTCTACCAAGCCACCCGCTAATCCAGAATGGCCCGCAACTTTTTAGAGTGCGGGCCATTTTTGTGTGTACTATACGGGCAAATAGGGTATAATCTAATTTAACATTTTGTTGCCTGATCAACACCGCTCCATAAATAATTTTGATCAAGGAAACGATCCTTGTGGACATCAGCCAACTGGGAGCCAGTATGGAACACAAACTTAAAGGCCTAACGGTCTTCATCGGACGATTCTCGCCATTCCACAACGGCCATGCCGCCGTTCTCAAGCGAGCTCTTCAAACGTCCAAAGCTGTCCTCGTGTTGGTCGGCAGTTCGGGTCAAGCCCGCAACACCAAGAACCCCTTCACATTCGAAGAACGTGCCCAAATGGTCCGCAACTATGCTGACCGCGTGATCGCCTCCCCGAAGCCTCTCCTCATCAAGCCGATCTACGATCATCCTTACAATGATCAAGCGTGGATCCGCGGTGTTCAGGAAGCTGTTGACAGCGCGTGCAATGAACTCGTGGACGTCATCGGTCTTAATCCCGATGTCCACCTCACGGGCGCCGATCGTGACAAGACCACGTGGTACCTTCACACCTTCGGCGACATGTTCGAGCATGACCTCGTCAAGGAGCACGACTACGGGTTCGAACTGAGCGCGACTCAGGTGCGCGATGCTCTCTTCGGCAAGAAGGAAATCGCATCAACCAAATCCATCCCGCAAACGACCTACTACTTCCTCGAGGACTTCCTCAAGAACCCAGCCTACGAAGGTCTGGTCCGTGAGTACGAGTTCATCGAGCGATACAAGAAGGCCTGGGAAGCTGCACCATATGCGCCCACGTTCGTCACGGTTGATACGTGCGTCATCCAATCTGGACACGTCCTTGTCAATGTCCGCGACAACTTCCCTGGCGTCGGTCTCTGGGCTCTCCCTGGCGGGTTCCTCGAGCAAGACGAAAAGACTCTCGATGGTGCCATTCGTGAGCTGCAGGAAGAAACCCGCATTGAGCTTTCCAAGGCTCAGCTCTACGGCGCCGTTCGCAGCAAGGAAATCTTCGATCATCCAGATCGTAGCCTTCGTGGTCGTACGATCACCACGTGCTACCTTCTGAAGCTCGATGACAGCAAGCCTCTCCCGAAAGTCCGTCCTCAAAAGGGAGAAGTTAAGAAGTGCGAGTGGATCCCAATCAACGAAGCACTCTCACAAACAGATAGATGGTTTGAGGACCATTGGTCTATTCTTCAGACGATGGTTGGTCGGGTTTAAGCTTACAGTTAGAAAAGTGCCAACGATGCAAGTTTCCTTTGTAGCCTACAAAACCACAGTGCGGGCAAGTTACCCTGACCGTGTTGAGATTTTTGGCAGCAAATCTCTTGCCGGTTTCAGCAGTGGCTTTTCTAACATTTTGAGAGACACTATGGCCTTTCATCTTTTCGCTCAATCTAGCATTTCTTTCAAGAGAGTGTTTCTTTCCTGTAAATCCCAAAGACGCTCTTCCACCTGGAGAAATGTTGTAGTAGTTTCTGCTTCTGACGGCGCCGTGCTCTGCTATAATCCTTCGTTCGGCGGCATTAAGTTCTTCACGACTGTCTGCAAACTCTACAATCTCTTTTGTAAAGTTCTCAATACCATTCTTTCTTATTGCTCGAAGAATGGCCTTGCCAGAACCAAAGTATCTTTTAACCATGGAGCTCTCCGGATCACCAGAACATTGTCCAATGTATTTCATGCCATTGGTAGTGTTTGTGGTAATGTAGATAAACCCGTAGCGCTTCATAACCCCTCCATGATGACCTGTGTATTTATACGAGATCATCATGCTAACCCCAGAAGAACGACTTCTGGATAACCTGAGAGTAAGGAGCTTATTCTATGAATATCGACGAAATCAACTGGGATAGCATTATCCTTGATAGCGACAGCTACAAGTACAGCCAGTTCAACCAGTATCCTCCGGGGACCGAGTACGTCTACTCGTACATTGAGAGCCGCGGTGGTCATTGGGACAAGACGGTCTTCTTTGGTCTGCAGGCGTTCATCAAGCGCTACCTCATGAAGCCGATCACCCAATCCGACATCGACTATGCTGAGGAACTCATCCTCGCTCATGGCGAACCCTTCAACCGTGCCGGCTGGGAATACATTCTCAAGAAGCACAAGGGCTACATGCCAGTCGTGATCAAGGCGGCTCCTGAGGGCGCCATCATCCCCACGAAGAACGTTCTCGCAACCATTGAGAACACTGATCCCAAGTGCGCCTGGCTGACCAGCTTCCTCGAGACCGCAATCCTCCGGGCCATCTGGTATCCGACCACGGTCGCAACTAACAGCTACGAAAGCCGCAAGATCATCCTCAAGGCTCTCGAGAAGACAGGTGATCCTTCGCTCATCGACTTCAAGCTGCAGGACTTCGGCGCCCGAGGCGTTAGCAGCAAGGAAAGCGCTGCTCTCGGCGGTCTCGCCCACCTAATCAACTTCAAGGGCACTGACACGATCTCTGCTATTCTGGCTGGACGTCGCTTCTACAATGAGCCGATGGCCGGCTTCTCCATCCCTGCGATGGAGCACAGCACGGTAACCAGCTGGGGCCGTGACGGTGAAGAAACTTCCTTCCGCAACATGCTGAAGCAGAACGCCAAGCCTGGTGGTTTGGTTGCCTGCGTCTCTGACAGCTACGACATCTTCGCAGCTTGCCACCTCTGGGGAACCAAGCTGAAGGAAGACGTCATCAAGAGCGGCGCCACCGTGGTGGTTCGCCCTGACAGCGGTGACCCTGCTGAAGTGGTTCTTGATTGCCTCCGCATTCTCGATGAGCATTTCGGCCACACCATCAACGACAAGGGCTACAAGGTCCTCAACAATGTTCGCGTCATCCAGGGAGACGGCATTGATCACACTACGATCCGTGCAATCCTCTTCGTGACCGACATGGCCGGCTACAGCGCCGACAACATCACCTTCGGTCAAGGTGGTGCTCTACTGCAGCAGGTCAATCGCGACACCATGAAGTTCGCGATGAAGTGCAGCTCGATCGGTATTCGGGGAGACAAGGCGACTCTCTTCTGGAGAGACGTCTACAAGGACCCGATCACCGACCACGGTAAGACCTCTAAAAAGGGTCGGGTAACCCTGATGAAGGACGACACTGGAAATTACTTCAGTGGCGTAGAAGATTGGCCTAAGCAGGCCTTGGAGGAAGTGTTCCGTGACGGCAAGCTCGTCCGCGACATGACCTTCGCCCAAGTTCGTGCAAACGCGCAAGCAGCGTAATAGAGCACCAAACCAACCAAATCAAGGAGTGACTAACATGAAAAACAATATGGGTATGTCCGTCGAAAAGATGATGGGCAGAATGTTCCGTCGGGTCGACAGCGTCGTATGGGACCTGATGTCTGGCCGCCTGGGTGTTCGCACCCGTGACGGTGAAATCGCAACGATCGAAGGCGAAGGCGACGATGCAACCATCGTGATCAACCCCTTCGAAGATTTCGGCATCGCTCTTCCGGCTTTCGCTCAGAGCACCCCGCTGGAATCGGTCAAGGTCGGTGATCTGATCTACACCAGCGGCGATGCGCCAGGCTGGATCACGGAGATCAAGAAGAACGCCGATGGCACGAAGACGACCTTCCGTCTGATCCGTCCGGGTGGTTCTATCTCTACGTGGAACCCTCCGAAGGTCCAGATGTTCGGTCTCGACAGCGGCGTTCTGGTTGTTCGCAGCCTGATGACGATGCTGCCGGGTGGTGAAGCTGGTCTCGCCGGCTTCCAAGGAATGCTGCTTCCCATGATGATGATGGGCGGCGACAATCTCGACCTCGAGAAGATGCTGCCTCTGATGCTCATGACCCAAATGGGTGGTGGTGCAGGCGGCGCCGCAAATCCCATGGGTGGAATGATGCAGATGATGCTCATGTCCAAGATGATGGGTGGAGAAGGTGGGCTCCTCGGAGGTAAGTCCGGCAGCCCCTTCACCCGTCCGTAATCAAAAAGGAATAGACAATGGGAAATTCAAGATGGGACTCAAGAGCGTATGACTCGTACGCTCAGTCCACCAACTACCGGACTGCCAGCCGCGCTGAGGTGTTCTCTCACCGCGTCGATGAAAAGCTTGACCCTCGCAACGTAAAGGTTGGCAAGGGCGAGCGCAAGGGGCTACAGCTTCGGGAAAGCATCATCAGCGAGGAAAATCCGGATCCGACTCCGATCATCCTTGGTCTTGACGTCACGGGTTCGATGGGGCAAGTCGCCCATCAGATCGCCGTCGACGAGCTGCCGAAGCTGATGACCGCGATTCACGAAAAGGCCGTCGTCACCGATCCTCACGTGATGTTCATGGGT
>Ga0007862_1000018_pt1 | contig 56635 bp, 71 predicted proteins | sample CryBogCBH20Aug07_FD_71206 | JGI IMG/M metagenome (GOLD analysis project Ga0007862, IMG submission 71206) | Freshwater microbial communities from Crystal Bog, Wisconsin, USA - CBH20Aug07 | ecosystem: Environmental > Aquatic > Freshwater > Lake | place: Crystal Bog, Wisconsin, USA | collected... | reverse complement strand
AAGACGACCTGCAAAGTCACGGGTAAGTTCTATGTTGGGATGCACTCAACAGACAACTTAGACGACGGTTATCTTGGTAGCGGTAAAATCTTGGGATATTCTCGTCAAAAGTATGGTGACAGCGCCCATGAAAAGGTGATTGTTGAGATGCTTCCATCGCGTGAGGCTCTCAAATCCCGTGAGAAAGAGATCGTCAATGAAGAACTTCTTGCCGATCCTCTCAACATCAATCTAAAATACGGTGGCGAAGGTGGTTGGGATCACATTGACCATGAAAAAGCTCGCCCTGCTCGACGTGCTGGAATGGCCAAGGCTCGAGCGGCTCTGCTATCTGACCCATTAAAAAAGGAAAAATGGAAGCAGATTATATCTAAGAGCACAAAGGCCACACATGCTTCTGGAAAATTAGTCATTCCAACTTTTCAAGGTATGCAGCACACTAAAGAGACTCTTCAGAAAATGTCCGCTTCACACAAAGGAAAGCGAAGTGGAGAAAAGAATGGAAAATATGGCACCTGCTGGGTGACCAATGGCAACACCTCTTTTCAGATTAAGAAGGATTTGCTTTCTGAATATATTGACAAAGGATATTATTTGGGAAGAGTAATTACTCGTCGCAATCATAGTTAATGTCGGGGTGGTAGATTGGCCCATACAATGCGCTGCAAACGCATAGAAGCGAGTTCGATTCTCGCCCTCGACTCCAATCATGGAGCAGTAGCGCAGTTGGTTAGCGCTTCGCCGTGACACGGCGAAGGTCGCGGGTTCAAATCCCGTCTGTTCCGCCATTCATGTACTCGTAGCTCAGTTTGGTAGAGCATCGGTCTGAAACGCTGAGTGTCGCTGGTTCGAGCCCAGCCGAGTACACCAATAAATAACTTCGACGCTCCTGTAGTATATTGGTATTATGTACCTTTGGTATGGGTAAGAAGACAGTTCGATTCTGTCCGGGAGCACCAGTAACATGCGACTATAGCTCAGCGGGAGAGCACTTCGTTGACATCGAAGGGGTCGCTGGTTCAATCCCAGCTAGTCGCACCATTTCCCCAAACAACTCATGCGCACCTTATCAGACCTGTCTGATCGCACCGTTGTGTCATGCCCTCGCCGATGGAGCGGAGCAGAGTCTTCTAAACTCAGTTTTGTAGGTTCGATTCCTACCGAGGGTGCCACATCAGAGCAGCAGCTCTACCTTGCACCAATAATCCTCGGCGATTTGCTGATGCATCTCCGGACCCCAGTGCATTCCATCCCTAGCCCAGCTTTTGTTAAAGACCTTCCAGTCGCTTATGTCGACATGGGTGAAGTTAGGGAATGCGTCCTTCATATAGATCGACTCATCTGAAGAGTCTTTGAAGCTGTAGCTCCACATGGCATTTATGACCTTGGCATCCCATGCCTCAGCCAGGGAATCTACGATCATAAAGCTTCTGTGTGATTGATCTTCAGCAAAGTTCCGGTCAGAAAACACATGATTGATTTCCCACGGAAAGCTTCCACCTGCCAGCCAAAAATTCTGCTTCCAAAATCCGTATGAGAACTCTCTTCGCTCCATCGGTGGAGTAAGACCGATGATCATCTTTGGCTTTGCGAATCCCTGCTTACCATACCAATAGAGCTTTCTGGCCTGTGTGTCTATCCCACTCGCAGTAAGAGCTAGGCTCCAATACGGGATGTTCTTGCCTGTCTTCTCACGGATCTTTTCAAGCAGCAGGTATGACCATGTCTGTTCTAGGTGAAGCCCTATTCCCTCTGTGATGCTACAGCCGATAAACACGATTGGAAAATCAGAAGGTTCGGTGAACTCTTCACACCGATATCCGTTGGAGTTGAAGGTGTAGGCTATTTCTGTTGGAGAATAATGGTTGCGCCCGTATTGTTTATTCACCGGCTTGTAGTTTTCTGCCACATCAGGACGCAGCCAAGGGTAGGTAAATCTTGCCCGTGTTAGCAGCTTTCTATCTAGTGGCGGGTCTGGTCTCACAGCATTGCCTCAATGTCTGGCTCAATGGCCTTCCAATAATCTTCGACTAGCCTGTCATTCATGCTAGGACCCCAGTGCTCACTATCCCGCGCATAGTCGGTGTTGAACTCCTTGCAGCAAGAAGTCTCGACTATCTTGAATGCAGGGAAGTTCGCCCCTATGAAGTCAAGCATCTCTGGTGCTTTTTCCATCGCGTCCCACATGCTGAGGTAGAACTTAGAGTTCCACTTTGACATCAACAGATCAATCGTCATGCAGCTTTTAGCAATCTGATGGCGCATGTACCAATCATCGACAAACAGCGTATCCATTCCAGCCGATTTCATCCATGACCCATTGGGTCCGACCCACATTTTTCTCTCTGGTTTGGCGTACATGACCTCGCGTCTATGGGCTGGAGCAGCAAGGCAGATAACCATTACAGGCTTCGTCTTCAGTCTTTCATCAAGCAGGTAAAGCTCGAACGAGTTGGTGTCTATCCCACATCCTGACGCGGCTATATTCCAGTATGGGATGTTCTTGCCGGTCTTCTCACGGATTCTTTCAAGCAGCTTAAACGACCATGTGTGCTCAAGGGGCAGACCAATACCAACGGTTTGGCTGCAGCCAACAAACACTACTCCAAAATCCGTGTCAAGGTTAAAGCTGTCAGAGCGGAAGCCCCATTCATTAAACTTGTAGCTAATGTCGGCGGGTGCTGGACCGTACAGATTCTTTCCGCGTGGACCTTGAATCCTGTACTTCTCAGGGCTATCCCCACCATACCACAACAGCGATCTGTTCGCTATTTTCTTGTGGATGGGGATGTAAGCCAGTTCGTCTTGCATTCAGTTTACCCTAAATAGATCATCTCGCCGCCAATGGACTGGCACTGACCCTCCGAAGGTTAGCTGTGTGGGTTCGAATCCCACCGGCGAGGCCAACATTCATAAGGTATTTACCTATGTCCGCGACCATTCTGCCGATCATAAACTACCCAAATCCTATCCTGAAAACCGTCAGCGAAAGCGTTGAGCTAGATGGCAAAGCGTATGAGGCTTGCTCATCGCTCATCGAGTCAATGAAGCTTACGATGCGCGCTGAAAATGGCATTGGTATTTCGGCTATTCAGGTTGGTGTTCCTCTTCGAATCTTCCTTGTTGAAATGCGTGATGCAAAGGTCGTGACGTTCATCAACCCAACGATCTTGTCAAAGAGCGAAGAGATGATCAGCACCCAAGAGGGATGCCTTAGCTTTCCTGGAATCTTTGGTCATGTAGATCGTCATGAGTCAGTTACCATCGCGGCTTTAGACGAAACGATGGCATACTTTGAGCTGGAGCTTCACGGGATTGATTCGGTCTGCGCGCAACATGAGCTTGATCATCTCAATGGAATCACCTTCTACGATCATCTGAGCCCTCTAAAGAAGCGTTTGCTAAGCAAAAAGATAGCCGCTCTACCTAAAACGTGAGTTTTTACTGGATCCTGCCATAAATACTTCACATCATTTCTTTATAGAGCCTCTCAAACGCAGGATAGTAAAATGAAGCTGGTCGAAATCGCGCAAGAAGCCGCGGCCCCAGAGCATGACATTCTTGCCGAACTTCCAGGCCGTATTCTGGTTCTTGGGCTTGGTTCGGTTGGTCAAGCCATCGTCCCACTGATTCTTCGTCACATCAAGTGCGACCCTTCAAAGATCACTATTCTTGAGCTGGGCGAACACAAGAAGCTGTTCGAAGAGCGTTGGGCATCTACCGGCATTACCTACGTTGCAGAGCGCATCGTAAAGGACAACCTCGACAGCACCCTTTCAAAGTATCTGGGCGATGGTGACTTTCTCGTTAACGCATCTCTCAACATCGACGGCATCGCGATCGTTAAGTGGTGCCTTGAGCATGGTGTCAAGTACATCGACACTTCTATCGAGCGTTGGGAAAACCAGCAAGACGAAGTCATTCCTAACATGGGTGAACGCACGCTCTACTACGCTCACGCGCAAATCAGAAAGATGGCAGAGCAGTTCAAGGGCAAGAATGCAGCTACCTGCGTCGTAACCCATGGCGCTAACCCTGGTCTCGTCTCACACTTCACCAAGGCAGCTCTTCTAGACATCGCCCATGGCATGGGACTGAACGTAGAAGTTCCAACCGATCGTAATGGCTGGGCCAACCTCATGAAGAAGGTTGGTGTCAAGGTCATTCACATTGCTGAACGCGATACACAGGTCATTGACAAGCCTAAGGTTATGGGTGAGTTCGTTAACACCTGGAGCTGTGAAGGTTTCTGGGCAGAAGGCCGCGCTCCTGCAGAGCTTGGCTGGGGTACCCACGAAGACAAGATGCCACCTAACGGTGCTGCACACCCAACAGGTCCAAAGAACGCAATCTATCTCAAGCAGCCAGGCATGGCTACGATGATCAAGTCTTGGGTTCCACTGGGTGGTTCCTACGAAGGCTTCCTCATTCAGCACTCTGAAGCTGTAACCATCAGTGAGTACTTTACCACTAGCGATGGTTCCTTCCGCCCAACTGTCCACTACACCTATCAGCCATGCGATGCTGCTATCGCATCTGCACATGAACTTCGCGGCAACCAACTTCGCATGCAGCCAGTAAAGCGCATCGCAAAGGATGAGGTTATCTCTGGTCGTGACGAGCTCGGTGTTCTTCTCATGGGCGGTCCTTGGACTTCTTGGTGGTACGGTTCTCAGCTGGACATCAACGAAGCTCGTTCCCTCGTTCCACATGAAAGCGCAACCTCACTTCAGGTTGTTGCCTCCATGCTTGGTGCCATCGTTTGGGCAATCAAGAATCCTAACATGGGCTACGTAGAGCCAGAAGATCTTCCATTCGAAGAAGTTCTGAGCGTAGCGTTTAGGTACCTTGGCCCAATGGCTAGCGTTCAGTCTGACTGGACCCCACTGACCAACAATCAAACGATCTTCCCACGGGCGTACAACACGTCTAACCCATGGGCGTTTGAAAACTTCCAAGCCTGAACTTCAACCCTAACTCTTAAGGAGCATGACATGCGACGTATCGTAGAACTGCGCTCCGCCGAAGGCGGAGAAGACGCCAAGCTTTTTGCACGTGATCTGGCCCGTGCCTACACAAAGATGTGCAGCCGCTACGGCTGAAAGTACCGCCTAACTGATGAGCACGAAGGCGTGCTCTCGATTGACATCGAGGGTGACGATCTTTCAAAGCTCAAGAAGGAGGCAGGCGGACATAGAATCCAGAGAATCCCACCTACTGAACGTAGAGGTCGGGTTCACTCGTCAACGGTAACCGTGGCGGTCATTGACCCTAAGGAAGCCGTAGCGGTCGCATTCAACGATCGTGACTTCAAGATCGAGTGGTACTCTGGGACTGGTGCTGGTGGTCAGCATCGAAACAAACACCAGAACTCCTGTCGAATCACCCACCTTCCTACGGGAACCATCGCAACTTCTCAATGTAGAAGCCGTGACAACTCCCTAGCTGAAGCGAAGGAAGCGATCCTAGATCGGCTCAACGGCCGCAATCGAACCTACCATCGCATTGAACTTTCTGTAGAGCGCAAGCAGCAGGTGGGTTCTGGCGAGCGTGGTGACAAGATGCGGACCTACCGGTTCCAGGACAACACCGCCAAGGACCATCAGACCGGGCGCCAAGCACCCCTCGATAGGGTGCTGATGGGAAACTTTGATCTGCTCTGGTAATGGGCAGTGTACTTTCCTCGAGCTACAGGGTATAAATATCCCTGATATAGGATTGACGGAAAGGTCAACACGATGTCCGATATTCACGCTGAGATCAGCAAGCATCTTGCCAACGGTCATGAGGTTCATTCACGAGCCCTCGGTCGAATCGGAAAGGTCCTTGCTGTCGAGGATGGGTTTGTTCGCGTTAAAACCGTTCAAGGTGAAGGCGTGACTACGTTCTATTCGGGTGACAAGGTTCACCTGAAGACGGACGATGGGAAGACGTTCTACGTCATCAACTCAGACCTGCACTAAGTCACGTAGGGGTGTAGCTCAGCTGGTAGAGCACCGGTCTCCAAAACCGGGTGTCGGGGGTTCGAGTCCCTCCGCCCCTGCCAGGTTACCTTTTGGAAGAATAAAGAATGAGGTTAGACGAGATCGCAAAGGTGCCCGAAAAGGCAGGCTTTGTGCCGTACGTTTTTGTTGCGGGCGAGCCTGTGTTTTACTTTATGTCCCCGTCGAAGTCCGAGTACGGTGGTCCTCAACCTCAAATCGCCAAGGGCGGCGTTGACGATGGTGAGACCATTTACGAGGGCGCGCTTCGCGAGGCGAAGGAGGAACTTGGTCTCAAGAAGTCGAACCTCATTGACAACACCGTCATGCTAGGTTGGAAGGGTAAGATTCGCGGTAAGCGCGAGACCTACATGATGACCGTCTACATCGGTGAAGTCAAGAAGCAAGACAACTTCAAAGAGCCGCACCATGAGACTGGCTCTACCCATTGGATGACTCTGAAAGAGTTCTTGAAAGATGGTCGCAAGTCTCAGGCGAGCATCGTTCGTGCTATCCACAACTTGATTGCTGGTGATTCAGCCTAGCATAAATACCGCTAGAGCCTACCATCAGATCAAATAGGAGATAGTTATGGGTGAAGCCCGCCGTAGAGGCACCTTTGAAGAGCGCCGCGAAGCAGCCATTGAACGCGCAAAGCGCATCGAGGCAGAAGCTCAGATCGCATTTGAGCGCTGGCAAGCACAACAAGCCGGAAAGAAAGTTGTAGCCGACGGGTCAACCCTGAAGATCGGCTAATCCCTCGTTGAACAGGAAAGGAACAGCGATGACACGCGTATTTGACCCGAAGAAGAACACCATTTTCGTTGACATGGATGGGGTCGTCGCTGACTTTGATGCCTTCGTTCTCGAGAACATCGGTCGCACCTTCAAGCACCAAGATGGTCCACAGGATGCAGAGATGTGGTCGTTCCTTTCTAAGGTCGACAATCTGTATGCCAAGCTTCCGCCAACCCCATACGCGTTCGAGCTGTGGGATTTGGTGAACTCCTTCGGTGCGAAGGTAGAGTTTCTGACTGCTATCCCACGTCGTACCACGATGCCAGACGCAGAGCCAGACAAGAGAGCCTGGATCGCAAAGTACTTTGGGGAGCACGTGCCAGTTCGCATCGGCCCGTACTCTCGCGACAAGTGGAAGCACGCTGCTGAAGCAGACATTCTCATTGACGATCGTTCTGACAACATCAGGGATTGGATCGAAAAGGGCCAGGGCATCGGCATCTTCCACGAGTATGATGCTTTCCCGGTTACCGTGAGCGTTTTGAAGCGCCTTGCAACCGAACACCTTCGATAAATAGATCGACAGATTATTGTATCGGAGAACACCGTGAAGGTCAACGAGCTATTTCAAGGCGTCAATCTCAGCATTGCTGAGATGATGTCTGCACGCGTCATCAAGAAGTTTGATCACGTTTCTGTTCATCAGGCAAGCGCTGGTGGAAAGACGTACTATGTCGTCATGAACGACAAGACGAAGATGATCGCAGACAGCAGCAGCGACCGCGCGAAGGCCGAAAAAGCAGCAGCCGAATTGAACGACAAACTTTCTAAGGGCGGCGTTCACGAAGCAATGGACGGTGAACTGCCTGCAAAGATCGTTAAGACGATGTTTAAGACCACCATCTACAAGCTAAAGCACGACGGTGAAATGGTCTACGTCGTCCGCGATGAAGAATCAGGTCTGCTTGACTACATCGGCGCTGACAAGAACCGTGCAATCGAGATTGCAAAGAAGACAGCTGCACGCAACGGTGCTCACGACTAGAACCTCTCCCAAAAGTTCTCATAAAGAAGGGGTTCTCAAGTGATTGAGAACCCCTTTTTGTTAGTTTAGATGCTGTCAGTTAAGGCAGCTTTTGGTCATTGAATTTTGGATCATTTGGAAGGACATCGACCAGGGTGTCAGTGACTCGTAGGTTGTGCACCGTCGAGTTGTACATTGACAGGGTCGAGGCAGGCATTCCATTTGCGTTTGGCATTACCACCGTAACCGCTTCTTTCGTCGATGGCGAAATCACCATCTTAAAAAGACGAGTTGGAACTGGAGTGCCGTCCTTGAGAGTCGCAGGCTTACCGTCAAAGATTGGACCTGTCACAACGTAGATGGTTCCCTTCGAGGTAGCCATCTTTCTAACGTGATCCTCCAGAGAACGCCAGATGCCTCGGTTGTTTTGAGCCTTCTGAGGAACCATGTTGGTCATGAAGAAGCTTTCATCACCGGCAACCGCATCATCAGCCACGTCTTCGTAGTTGTTCATGTGACCCTTGTCGTAGCCGGTTCCAATGTAGGCCTTCACGGACCCCTGTTGATTGGCTGGGACAGCTGGGTCAGGACGGAAGTTATCCTTGCGAGGAACATTCTCGTGAGCGACTTCATCAGCGGTCAGCTTTTCGGCTACCCAAAGTGGGGTATGACGCGCGGTTGAAAAGCCTACGACGTAGCGCTTGTGGCAGATGATGGTGACTGGTTCGTTCGCCTTAGGGAATACGCCGTTGTAGACCATGTCTGAGCACGGAGCGTTTGCGAAGGCGGGAGTCGTAAATAGAAAGAGCGATGCAATCGCTATTAGAAGTTTCTTCATGATGGTCTCCGTTTGGGATAGGATGCAGGATATTTATCGAGCCTGTTTACATTGACAGGATAACATGATACAATGAAGCCAGGTGTATGTCTGGTAGGGAGTCTGAATGTATTGCTCACTGGACTACATCTTAGGAATCGCGGTAGGCATTGAGTTTATCGCGGCATGTGATGAACACGAGAACACAATCATCGTGGACATCTTCGTAATCCGGCTACTGATTCAGTGGCCATAACAAAGGGACTAACGCATATAGCGCGGTAAGAGTTAAGGAAAACAAAATGGCACTCATTCTTCAGCTTGACGTACAGGGCCAGCCTAACAAGTGGATCACTTGGCAGGACGCCGCAGTGTATCACTCCAAGGGTCTCGTATCCTGGGAGCTCGGTACCGTGGAGCGCGTCATCCTCGGCGGTGACAACCGCATCTCTGGCAAGCAATCGAAGATCGTGACGTCGTCCATCATCGCCGTAAAGGGTGAAGCTGGAAAGCGCAAGCACCGTCCGCCTGCACTGAACAACCGCGAGTTGTTCCGTCGTGACCGCCACCTGTGCGGCTACTGCGGCAACACCTTCGGCGACAGCAAGCTGACGCGAGATCACATCGTCCCTCGTTCGAAGGGCGGAACCGACACGTGGATGAACGTCATCACGTGCTGTGCAAAGTGCAACCAGAAGAAGGACGACAAGACCCTTGAGCAAGCCGGTATGACGCTCCTCTACGCGCCATACGTTCCTTCTCGAGCCGAGCACCTTATCCTCGCCAACCGTAACATCCTTGCGGACCAGATGGAGTTCCTCCTCTCGTTCGTGGATGAGAAGTCTCGTCTAAGGGCGGAACTGGAAAGCAAGAAGCAGTGAACGATCAGGGCATAACACCACGTATGGCCGCTCTGCTAAAGACACAGCGGTGGAGTCAGAAGATTCTGAACTTCATCGCTGTTGTCATTGGCGCCGCAGTTGGAACCCTCTGGTTGGGAGTTGGACTTGGTTCCTTCTTCGTGGGCCTGATCATCGCCTTCATCCTTTCGAAACTCTTTTCGAACGTCCTCATGTTTGCTCTCAAGACCAAACACTACGGCAAGGACATGAAGGCATTTATCTCTGAGGCTGAGCAGGCAACGATGCACTATCGCCAGCAGATTGCTGAGCGAGACACCGGTCGGGCCACCATTACGATCACGATTGCTGGTCGTGCTGACAAGCCCATCGGAAAACTCGGAGACACCGACATCTACGAATGGATCGACGTCGTTGATGGCGTTGGTCAGATCAGACGTTTCGAATATGCGGGCGTAGTTGATATGACCCGAGACTACACCTTGGATAACGATGCTCTCGTGTTTAAGCCTGGGGTAGTGTATAAAGAAACGCAAGAATCCCTCGACCTGAATAAATAAATCCAATCACAGCAGAGGTGCTATTATGAAGGTAAATGATCTTTTCGAAGCTAGAGCTGGTTATGCGCCACACATCAACGACCTTGGCAAGATTCGCGGCGACCGTCGTGAATGGCTCAAGGGCATGGGTGTCGATGCAGAGTCTCTTGAGAAGGCGTATGCTCTCGTAAAGAAGACCCCAGAATACAAGGCGCTTCTCGCCCTTGGTCTTAAGGACGTATCTTCTGCTGGTGATGTGAAGAATGCCACGATCGCTCTCGAAGGAAACTTCCAAGATTGGAGCGACTACTACAAGAAGGTCAGAACCTCTCGTGTCAAGTACAAGGTTCTGGCTCACGGCAAAATCGATGTAGTGATGCCGAATGACTGGCACCGCTATGATCTCTCTACACCAAAGCCAACGGTTGTCGTTGACAACCCTGTCCAGACCGTAGTTCGCACCATGACTAAGTCGATGGAAAAGCTGCACGGCACCATCGAGAAGAGAATCAAGGCTTCTGAAAAAGCAGTCAAGATGGGTGCAGCACATGCATCTGTTCGCGAAGCACAGGAAGCCGACCAGCTTGAAGTTCATCTTCACCGCGGTGAAAAGGGCATCAAGAAGTTCCCAGCAGAACCTGCTGCACGTGCCCGCTCTCGCGCTTCCAGCCTCTGCGATCTGCATGGCTGCAAGTCTGCAGAAAAGGCTGGCGTAATCCACGTTCACGCGGACGATTACTACAACGACTAACCGTCAGGTTGAGTCTCAAATAAATATCCCGCAACACATTCTTTAGTGTACTTCCGCTTTTACGCGTTGTATAATCACTAAAGATTGATACGGCTCTAACGGAACCGGATCAAGTTGGTTATCTTGCAAACATAAACCGACTTGAGACTTTTTGTTCCAGTATCTGGACCAGCCGTAACTTTCCTCTCAACAACAAACTTGTCTTCATAGTCTCCTCCACCGGAGGTTATTGGTTATCATTACTCATGGCAAACCGATGACTTCAGGGTCCGTGCTCTTCGGGGTGCGGGTAGCCGGTGAAGGATAGGTGTCCACGCCGAATCATGGATGGGTGTCTCTGCCCGGTTGGCAACCCCCCAAAACGAGATAGTACCGATAGAACATCGGAGTGGTTATGGGTGATGGAAGAACCCTTGTAGGTTGATCTAAGCCGAATCAGAGATCAGGGTACCGTCACCCAAGAATGACGGTGTAGGAACACCGGGAGTAAACTTTGATCGAAAGATCAATGCCCAGTTCTGAAGTGCCCAATACCACATTTTGTGGAGGGGGCTATGAAGACAAGTTGAGTTGTTTCTTTGCTGCAATACCGCAGCCGTTCATAGGAGATCAAATATGTCCAACTTCTACGCAAACACCATCTCGACGAAGACGTCGAAGACGACCACGCCACAGACGCAGGCACTGCCTGGTCGTGAAGCCGAAATGGTCACCAACTCTGCTGGTGGAGTTACCTTCTCTCTCGACATGTGGGGCTACCTCGATCGCTTCCTGATCCTCGGATCGGACAAGCCGTCGTACTACGCCTCGGCCCAGAAGCTGACGAAGAACGCCGCGACTAACGTCATGACGTGTATCGCTGCTGACGGCCTGCGCACTGTCGCTCGTATCGTCGAAATCTCTCAGGGCGGACGTGCCCCAAAGAACGACCCTTCGGTCTTTGCTCTCGCTCTCTGCGCTATCTTCGGTAACCCGGAGACTGTGGCTGCGGCTTACGAGGCTCTGCCTAAGGTTGCTCGTATCGGTACCCACCTGTTCCAGTTCGTTGCCGCCCTCGATGAGGTTGGTAAGTGGAACGCTGCTGCAAAGCGCGGTATTGCTGCTTGGTACACCAAGCGCGGTGAAGACCGTCTGGCAATGCAGGTGCTGAAGTACCAGTCGCGTGATGGTTGGTCGCACCGCGACGTACTCCGTCTCGCGCACGTAAAGCCTAACACGGACGTTCAGTCGAACATCTTCCGTTACGTGACGAAGGGTTCTGAGGCTCTCACCGAGGGCGTTCAGGTTCCTGCTCTGATCACTGCTTACGAGCAGCTGAAGGCAACTCCAGACAAGCGCACCGCGCTGAAGCTGATCGCCGATCACAAGGACTTCACTTGGGAAATGCTCCCAACGGAACTGCACCGCGACAAGGACGTTATGTCGGCTCTCATCCCTAACATGGGAATGACGGCTCTGATCCGCAAGCTCGGTCAGCTGACCGACATCGGGGTTATCGCTCCTCTGTCTTCGGACATGAATGCGGTTCTCTCCAAGCTGACGGATGCAGATTCGATCAAGTCGGCTCGTGTTCACCCAATCACGATCCTCAACGCCTTCAACCAGTACAAGAAGGGCCGTGGTGATCGCGGTTCTCTGACTTGGAACCCAGTCGCTCCTGTTCTTGACGCGCTGAACGATGCGTTCTACGATTCGTTCCAGTACATCGAGAGCACGGGTCAGGGACACCTCATCGGTGTTGACTGCTCTGGTTCAATGTTCGGTGCTCCAGTCTCTGGTGCATCTAACTTGACGGCTGCTGAAGTTGCTGGTGTTATGGCTCTGGCCATCGCCAAGCGCGAGTCCAACTACTGGATCGGTGGCTTCAACACCAAGATGGGTGAGCTCAAGATCACTCCTTCGATGCGCCTCGACCGCGTTCTCGAAGTGATGCGTCGCTTCTCTTGGGGTGGAACTGATTGCGCGCTGCCTATGCTGCACGCTCTCGACCACAACATGTCCGGCGTTAACAAGTTTGTGGTCATCACTGACAACGAGACTTGGGCTGGTCGCATGCAGCCGGTAGAGGCACTCGCTCGCTACCGCGCCAAGTACCAGAAGGACGCGAAGCTGATCGTATGTGGTACGTCCACGACGAACTTCACCATCGCCGATCCTAAGGACCCTGGCATGCTCGACATCGTCGGCTTTGACTCGGCTGCTCCGCAGCTGATCCAGAGCTTCTAATGTTGGGTCGTATCGGAAACCTCGTGAGCGCTACTGTCTCGGTAGCACTCACTCCCATCGCGGTTGTCGTGGACGTACTTACGCTCCCGGCTTCCGCGTATGACGATCGCCCTCCCTTCGAGAGAACTGGAGGGCTTCTGAACTCAGCCAGAGCCCACGTTGAGGACGCTTTAACCACAAAATAACCAAATTTTGTGTGTACAAATCAGGGGAGATAGGATATAGTAGTCTTATCTCCCCTTTTCTTTTCCTCGAGAAAGATCGATGAAGCAGTACAGCATGATCGCAGCCGTAGCTCGAAACGGCGTTATAGGCGACACCACGCTGAACTCTCTTCTCTGGAACCTACCGACTGATCTTAAGCACTTCAAAGAGAAGACGCTTGGTAAGACCGTCATCATGGGCTCAAATACCTTTGAGAGCATTGGTCGCCCTCTTCCAAAAAGACGAAACATAGTCATCACGCGAGATGCTGACAAGGCAGTAGGCCTTGTTGAGAACAAGGGCGTTGACAAGTGCTACTACAGCCTCGCCCAAGCCATAGAACAAGAAGACGATATCGTCGTAATCGGCGGATCGAAAATCTATTGGGACGCGTTCTACAACAACCCGCCTCCCTCAACTCTTGACCTTACCCTTATAGACGCTGACTTTGATGGGGACGTTCACTTCCCAGCAAAGGTAATCATGAGAGAGTTTATCTCAGGCCCAGCGGGAAGATTTTATGAGCGAGACAAGGGCTCGCACTGGATGACCGAAAATGAACTGAGGTTTCAGTTCGCGACCTTCAAGCTAAAGGAACCATCATGAGAAAATTCAAGAACCCGTTTAGTCGAAAGCTGACCACCGACAACTTTACGAACCTCGTTGGAGTTCAGACGGTTGTCCGCGGAGATGTTTTCTTCAACGGCGTCCTTAAGATCGAGGGCGTGGTTAATGGGAACATTGAAGGCAACGGTCCCTCCACCAAGAGTGGCTTCGACGAGTGTCTCATCGTCGATGCTGTTGGTCTAGTCGAAAGCGACACGATCAAGGCAGCAAACGTAGTAATCGCCGGCGATGTTAAGGCGAAGAAGATTGTTGCACTCGGAACGCTTCGAGTTATGAACACCGCTACTATCACCGGTGCAGAAATAAGCTACAAGAACCTTGAGATTGAGCCAGGCGCTCGTCTCCATGACTGCCATCTTCTGCATAATTCTCATGCAGAAACGGATATCTCTGAACCCGCGGCCTAACCGGCGAATAAATAACAGTACGGAAACATGACCCATCTGCTTCCGACGTATCCCAATAGGAGAGAATATGAAACTTAGCTCCAGCTTCAAGTCATCCTTTGCGAAGAAGTTTTCAAAGAACGAGGAAATGTCCATTGAGGACTATCTCGACCTTTGCAAAACCGACAAGATGGCGTACGCTAACGCTGCTGAGCGGATGCTCGCAGCCATCGGTGAACCTACTGTCATCGACACCTCAAATGATCCCCGCCTTTCTCGAATCTTCTCTAACAAGAAGCTTCGTACGTATGAAGCCTTCAATGACTTCTACGGCGCCGAAGAAGCTGTTGAGCGCATGGTCGCTTACTTCCGCCACTTCGCTCAAGGCCTTGAAGAAAGCAAGCAGATCCTTTACCTCAAGGGTCCCGTCGGTGGTGGTAAGTCCTCCCTCGTCGAGCGCCTGAAGGAACTGATGGAAGTCAATCCCATCTACGTTCTGAAGGATCCAAACGAAAAGAATCCTGAGCTTCAAATCTCGCCACTGTACGAGAGCCCGCTCACCCTTTTCAACAAGACCGAACACGGTGAAGAAATTCAAAAGGTGTACGGCATCGATCCTCGCTACCTCAACACGGTAGCTTCGGGATGGGCGCAGCAGAAGCTGCAAGAGTTCGAAGGTGATTGGACGAAGTTCTCCGTCGTTCGCATCTATCCTAACAAGGACGCTCAGATCGGCGTCATGAAGGTCGAACCAGGTGACGAGAACAACCAAGACGTTTCCGTTCTGATCGGTAAGACCGACATTCGTAAGCTGGAAACGTATCCTCAGAACCACCCATACAGCTACTCCTATTCTGGTGGTCTGAACCGAACCACTCAGGGCATGATGGACTTTGCCGAAATGTTCAAGGCGAACATCAAGACCCTCAATCCTCTCCTGATGGCAACGCAAGAACACAACTACAACGGTACGGAAAACGTTCCTGCGATGCCTTACTCTGGCATCATCTGCGCTCACTCCAACGAAGCAGAATGGTTCAAGTTCCGTAACGACAAGACCAACGAAGCCTTCCTCGACCGCGTCTACATCGTGAACGTTCCTTACTGCCTGCGGGTTACCGAAGAGCAGAAGATTTACGACAAGATGCTGAAGCACTCGAGCCTCAAGAACGCTCCTTGCGCTCCTGAGACTCTCAAGTCGCTGGCAGAGTTCATGGTTCTGACCCGTCTTCGCGAGCCAGAAAACAGCACCATCTTCGCCAAGATGAAGGTCTACGACGGTCAAAACGTCAAGGACACCATGCCGATGGCAAAGCCGATCGAAGAATATCGTGAAGCAGCCGGCGTCGATGAAGGCATGAACGGTCTGTCTACCCGCTTCGGGTTCAAGATCATCTCTCAGACCTTCAACCTCCGTCCAGAAGAAGTTCAGGCGAACCCAATCGATCTGATGTACGTCCTCGAACAAGCTCTCAAGCGCGAGCATCTTCCTGCTGAAGCTTACGAGCAGTACATGGACTACATCAAGTCCTGGATGCAGCCTCGCTACTTCGAGTTCATCGATAAGGAACTCCGCATCGCCTACCTCGAGTCCTACAGTGACTTCGGTCAGACAATGTTCGAGCGTTACTTCCTCTTCGCTGAAGCGTGGATCGACGAGACGAACGTTCGTGACCCTGAGACTCACACCCTGCTGAACCGCGACAATCTCAACAACAAGCTGGAAGAGATTGAAAAGGCAGCCGGCATCGCTAACGCGAAGGACTTCCGCAACGACATCGTTCACTACGTTCTGCGCTACCGCAGCCGTAACGAAGGCAAGATGCCCGCGTGGAATGCCTACGAGAAGATCAAGGTCGTCATCGAGAAGAAGATGTTCGCGGCTACCGCCGAGATCATGCCAATCGTATCCTTCTCTCCGAAGGGTTCTTCTGAAGAGCAGAAGAAGCACGATGACTTCGTCGCACGCATGCGCACGAAGGGCTACACTGATCGTCAGATCAGGACGGTAGTTGACTGGTGGGTAAACAACCGACGTACTGCATAAATAGATCGTGTTACTTAGTAAGGTTTATTATGAAGCAACGTCGAGCATCACTGAGAAAACACCACTACATCTATCGAACTGAAAGGTTTGATGGAAAATACTACATAGGGATGCACTCAACAGATGATTTAGAAGATGGATACCTGGGTAGTGGATCCCATCTTCTAAACTCTGTAAAGAAGTACGGCAGAGAAAAGCATCGCTGTTATATTTTGGAATTTCTTCCATCCAGAGAAGAAGCAAGAATTAAAGAGCGAGAGCTGGTCACTGCTGAAACCGTTAGCGATCCAATGTGCATGAATATGCAACTGGGTGGTTTTGGCGGTTCACCGTATGGAGTAAAGCTCAGTGAGACTGCTCGCCTAAACATGTCTTTGGCAAAGAAAGGCAAACCACTTTCAGAAGCCCATCGAAAAGCTCAAGGAGATGGGAGACGTGGAAAGCCTCGCAGTGAAGAGTGTAAGAAGAAACTATCTGCGCGCATGAGGAATATACCAAACGCATCTGCTGTCAAGCTGAAAAAGCCCTGCACGATAGACGGAATAACCATCTACCCATCTGTTAAAGATTTCACACAGGCGCTGGGATACGGAAAAAATGGACTAAAACATCCGTATTTTCGTTTCGTTCAGGAGTAGCGTATGTCATTCATTCTAATCGACAGACGAAAGGCGGGCCGAGGTAAATCATCTCCAAACCGTCAGAAGCTGATCCGCCGCATCAAGTCATTCATCAAGTCCTCCTCACCGCAGAACATTGGGACGGGTGGAGTGGTTGGTGGACGAGCTCCAACGTCTTCACCAGTTAAGGTTACCAGCAGCGCGCTGGAAGAACCATTCTTCGCGTACTCTAACGATGGTGAGTATACCGCCGTCATCATCGGCAACAAAGAATACGAGCGCGAAGACGAGATCGAGTTCCCTTCCAGCCAAGGCGGCGGTGGAGCTGGTCCAGGAGATGGTGGCGAAGACGAGTTCATCGTCAACGTGGCACGAGATGAGTTCCTTGATCTCTTCTTCGAGGACTGCGAACTTCCAAACCTCACGAACGAAAAGTACACCGAGAAGCTGGACAACAAGTTTGCCCAGGCTGGCTTCAGCACGACTGGTTCCCCAGCGCAGCTGTCCATCATTCGAACCTACAAGCAAGCCCTTGGTCGCAGACGCGCCATGTCTGCTCCTTACAAGGAAGAAGAACTTCAGCTTCTTGAAGAGCGTGAAAAGCTTGTCGAAACTATCGATAAGCTGAAGAGCAAGAATGGGTCTGTTCGTCTCATAGCTCAGCACGAGGTACGCATCGCTGAGATTGATGCTCGTCTCGAAGAGCTCGTAAAGAAGTTCCTCTTCCTCCGTGGTTTCGATACCACAGACATGCGGTTCCGCAAGAAGGAAGCAAAGCCTCTCAAGACCGTTGACGCGGTGCTCATCATGCTGATGGACATCTCCGGATCAATGGATGAAGAGCGCAAGACTATCGCCCGTCGTTGGTTCGCTCTGCTCTACGCTTTCATTAAGCGGAGATATACGAATACCGAACTCGTGTTTATCGCGCACACCGATGAGCCTTTCGAGATGTCTGAGGATGATTTCTTCTCAACCCGCATCAACGGAGGCACCAGCGTGTCGCCTGCTCTGACGATGATCAACAAGATCATTCTCGAGCGTTACGATCCAAACCAAACCAACATCTACGTCTGTCATGCTTCTGACGGAGACAACTGGGACAATGATGGTCCAGCGGTTGTCGATGAGATGGTCGGTGGTGGCAAGCTGATGCAGAAGATCCAAATGTTCAGCTACGTTGAGGTTGGTAAGCCTCGTCCTAGCTGGTTCGGTTCAGCGGCAAGCGGTGGAGACACCAACCTCTGGACGACCTATGAACAGGTTCGCAATGCAGCGATGAAGAACAAGGTCGTCATGGCTCTACTGGAACAGGCAGACGATTGCTACCCAGTATTCAAGAAGGTTTTCAAGAAGGGTAAATCATGAGAGAAGCTCTAATCACGTCCCGCACTGACTGGACGCCAGAGGTACTCCACGAAATCTACGGCCATATCGAAGACGTTGCCCTTAACGACCTGAAGCTTGACGTCTACTCAAATCAGATCGAGGTCATCTCCGCTGAGCAGATGATCGACGCCTACGCCTCAATCGGCATGCCAGTTAACTACAGCCACTGGTCCTTCGGCAAGGAGTTCCTCTCCAACTGGAACAAGTACCAGAAAGGTCGTATGGGTCTGGCATACGAGATCGTAATCAACTCTGATCCATGTATCTCCTATCTCATGGAAGAGAACAACGCCGTCACCCAGGCGCTGGTTATGGCTCACGCCGCCTTTGGACACAACTTCGTGTTCAAGCACAACTACATGTTCAAGGAATGGACCTCCGCAGGTTCAATCATCGACTACATGATCTTCGCGAAGAACTACATTCGCGAGTGTGAAGACAAGTACGGTGAGGATGAAGTCGAGCTGATGCTTGACGCAGCTCACTCCCTTGCAATGCACGCTGTCGATAAGCGCAAGCGCAAGTACCGTCGTAAGCTGACCGAAGAGGAACAGCAGATCGAAGATGCTGCGAAGGCTGATGAGAAGCAACAGCACCTCGACATCATCATCCAGACCACCTCGATGTTTGATGAAGAGAAGGAAAAGGTGGTTGCCGATCTTGATCTCGTGGGTGATGAAGAGAACCTCGTCTACTTCATCTACAAGAACGCGCCAAACATGAAGCAATGGCAACGCGAAATCCTTCGGATCGTCTACAAGATTCGTCAGTACTTCTACCCACAAGGGCAGGACAAGGTACTGAACGAAGGCATGGCGACCTTCACTCACTTCTACATCATGGATCAGCTCGAGCAGCAGGGACTTATTTCTCCTGATGCTCAGATGGCATGGCTGCACCTGCACTCAAACGTCGTCTATCAGCCAAACATGCACTCGAAGCACTACGACGGCAAGTTTAATCCTTATGCCCTCGGCTTTGACATCCTCAAGGAAGTCCGCCGCGTCTGTGAGAACCCAACCAAGGAAGACGAGGAGTGGTTCCCGCATCTGGTCGGTAAGGACTGGAGACAGGAAATTCAACACGCCGTTACGGACTACCGTGATGAGAGCTTCATCGAGCAGTTCATGACCCCAAATCTCATGCGTCAGTATCGCATGATGACGGTGGATGTCTATGGCGATACCGGGATTGTCTCTGAGATATCTGACGATATGGGCTACCGCAACATGCGTCGAACCCTCGCTCAGCAGTACAACCCAATCAACTACACCCCTGACATCGTCGTCAGCTCTGCTAAGATGAAGGGTGACAGAACCCTGACTTTGGAATACCGCCCATATCGCGGTCGTAGCCTTCATCCCGGCTACGCGAAGAAGACCCTCGACTACATCAAGTACCTTTGGGAGTACAATGTCGAGATCGTCACTGAGGATCCATCTAGCCCAGGATCGATGGTCAAGCTCTTTGGAGTTTAAGATGTTTGGATTGTTCAAGAAGAAGCCAGTGGTCCCGGCTTTACCGAACCCTGGTAACTGGCCCTATAACTCATCAACGGCAAATGAGTGGATGGATCAGGTCGTAGAGTACACCAAAGCCACTCGACCACAAGACCTACCAGCTTTGTTCTCTCCAGCATGTGGGGATTATCTTCCTCTGCGAGTTCATGTAGGCAGCTCGTGGAAGGATGAACATCTTCGCCACTACCGAGAACTTAAGGCACAATACCCAGAAGCGGTAGAACAAGCTCGTAAGATCACAGAGGGCATCGCCGGTAGGATCAGTATGTCTCGTATAGGAGACTATGAGGACTACCACGGGCTAAGCCTGCCAAGCTAGCATCTCTACTAAATCGCAAAACAACGGCCCCGTATCCTTTCAGATACGGGGCCGTTTTGGCTTCCTTAGGGAGACTTTTCGACGGGTACGCGGCTAAGGAAGTTAGAAGTTGGTTCCGACGACGCACGTAGGTGCAGCAGGCAGAACAGAAAGAACAGAACCAGCACGAAGGTGAGAGAGAACGGCGTTGGTGCCGGCCTGAACACCCGTGTTGTCTTGCGCCGTGTAGTACGTATCGTTCAGGGTAATGGTGAACGTGATTACGTTACCAGGACCGCCATTAGAAGCCGTACCAGAGACAGACGCGTAGACATAGAAGCTGTTGGTGGTATATGGCGAAGGGAAGACAGTGTCAGAGAGGATCGCTTGGTTAGAGCCAGTCAGCTGGTAGTAACCAACTGCCTGTGCCGTGCCGTACGAACCAGTCAGACGTGCCGATGCGTTGGCACGGAATGCAACCACGAGGTTGTTTAGAACCGTGTTCCAATCGGCATCGCGAGTGGTTGATGTGTTTGGGTGAGCAAGTGCGATACGAATTTCACCGCCCGTATTGAAGAAGTAACGAGCAGCATCAGCACTTGCGAAGGTAACCGTGAAGGTGCCAGTGATAGAACCACCAGAGAGACCCCACGTTGTAGCGCGAGTGTTTGTAGCAACGCTGGACGTCAGCGTCATGTTGCCACCGACGTAGTTTAGACGGTTGGTGTCAAGCGTCGAAAGAAAGTCTACGAGGCTTGGGCTGTTACCGGTTGGGTATGCAGCAACAACTGCGCCTTGGGCCATGTTTGCGGCCGTCGGCATGCCGGTCGTAGCGGTATTCTGCCACGTCGCCATGTTGTTGATGATCGTTTGGACGTTTGCCCACGTTTGATCTACGCCGCCGACTGATACGTTAGCAAGAGCCGGTGAAGTCTGACCGTAACCGCGGTCACCGTAACCAACACCCCATAGATAACCTGCGACCTTCTGTGCGGCGGCCGAAGAGGCCGCCGCCGAACCGGTCACACCCGCTAGGGCGTTAAAGTCCGTTGCTTGGGTTACTGAACCTTTTGTGTAAGACATTAAGTGTTCTCCAGATCTTCTTTATCCTACTATTTAAGCGTAGGTCGCGTTCAGAGTGCCGTACGAACCGGACGTGAACTGGACAAACATGATCTTACCACCATTTGGAAGGCTGAATGCAGCGTTAGCAGCAAGGCTGTCGATTGCCAATCCAGATGCAGGATAGACGTTGATAGCCGCCCCCGTTGTGTTCCAGATGATAAAGGTTGTACCAAGCGAGTTAGGAAGTAGGACACCACCTGTACCGCTCGATACTACGTTAAGTTCCTTAGACAGTGCGGTTGCTGTACCTTGGCTGCTACCAGCAGCCGCGATACCGCTTGCGTTAGACTTCGAAATGTAACCGGTAGCCATAGCAAGGTTACCGTTGAAGCTATGCGTACCAGCGACGTAGCTGATAGTACCGCTATCACCCGTACCGGTAGATGCAGAGTAACCAATGTAGCCCTGACGGTTTGCGTTAGCAGCAAAGAATGCCAGATAACCAGTATGGGTAGCATCACCAGAGTTCATAATCATTTGACCAGAACCAGAAGGACCAGCGATAACAGTTGTGTTACCGGTGACGCTGTTGGTTGCTGTCAGGTACTGAGCATTGAAGACACCAGAATCAGTCAGAGATGCGATGACTGCAGAAGCCGCGCTGTTGACATACTCAAGGGTGTTGTTGGCACCGTTTTGACGAATATACTTGTTAACGCCGTTAGCGGTAAGCAGCAGACCAGAAGTACCGGTAGCGTTGCTGTTGGTGATAGTCATACCAATCATTGACGCGATGTTGCCGGATACCTGCACGGACTGCAGAGATGAAGTGTTGATGGTGATAGTACCAGTCTGCGTAATGTTACCGCTATCATCCATCTGCCAAGGAACCGCCGAGTATGCGCTGTTGACAAACTGCAGAAGACCGTTAACCGCGCGGATGGTCTTGTTAGGCGTGGTAGCACCGTTACCGACCAGCTTGACGTTAGCACCATTAGTGCCAGTGTCAGTGACGATCACCGTGTTAGTAGAACCGGTAGATGTAGCGGTAAGAGCTTGACCTGCACCAGAGTTCGTAGCGTTCAGAATGCTGGTGTTGGTAGTTCCAGTCATCGTGATCGTACCAGAACCGGCGATACGGATACCGACGTTAGTGGAAGACCAAGGAACCAGAGTCAGAACACCGTTACCGATTGCAGCTGCAGAGGCAACGATCGTAGTATCACCCGCCTGAACTGCTGGGTTGAAGGAACCGGCAGTGTTGGAAGGAACGATAGAAACAGTCTGACCGTTCTGATAGACAAACACGGTTGCAGTTGCAGAGTTAGCAGAACCACCAGAGTTAACTGTCAGAGTGCTCAGAGTACCAACGCTTGTCAGCGAAGATGCAGTGACGGTAGAGTTAAGAGTCGAACCAGTCAGAGTACCAGCAGCTGCAGTTACCGTACCAGAACCACCAAGGGAGATTGCAGTGCCGTTAACCGTGATAGAAGAGTTGGTCAGTGCGCTGTTTGGAATGCTGGTGAAGTTGGTACCAGCGAAGGTTGGTGCAGCACCAGAGTTGATGTTCTGTGGAAGCGAGATCGTAACTGCGCCGGTAGAACCAGATACGGATACTTGGTTCGTGGTACCAGCAAGAGAGGTAACACCAGCATTGGTCAGGGTGATCGAACCACCGAGTGAAACAGAACCACCACCTGACATACCAGTACCAGCCGTAACTGTTACTGACGAGTTGGACAGTGCACCATTTGGAATACCAGTGAAGTTAGTACCGGTCAGAGTAGGTGCGGTCGACCAAGATGGGGTAGTACCACCAACGAGGACGCCAGATCCGGTTGCAAGCATTGAAGTTGCACCAGAACCAGTCTGATAAGGAATAGAACCAGCAGCACCACCAGCGAGGTTAGTTGCAGTGGTTGCAGCAGCAACGGTACCAGTGATACCAACAGTGACTGCACCAGTAGAACCAGACAGGCTGATGTTCGTACCAGCAACAAGGGAGGTAACACCCGTGTTGGTGATCGTGACCGCGCCGGTTGCTGCAACGTTAGCAGACAGGCCGGTGTTGGAAGTGATCGAGGTAACACCAGCGTTGGTCAGGGTGACCGAACCGCCGAGTGCAACAGCACCACCACCAGAGAGACCCGTACCAGCAGTTACAGTGACCGAAGAGTTGTTTAGTGCGCTGTTAGGAATGCTGGTGAGCGAAGCACCAGAACCGCTGAAGCCAGTTGCAGTCAGAAGACCGGTAGATGGGTTGAAGGTCAGCGTAGAAGCAACTTCAGCTGGCAGGTTACCAGAGGTAGCCGTTACGAACGTTGGATAAACGGTCGCGTTGGACGTTACAGCGGTAATGCCAATGTTGGTTGCGTTGGTTGCAGAACCAACAGACGAAGCAGATGGAGCGGACCACTGCAGACCAGAACCGGTAGAGGTAAGGATGTAACCAGAAGTACCGATCGAAAGAGTGGTTGTGGTGTCGGTTGCAGACTGATAAACGATAGAACCAGCAGCACCACCAGCAATGTTAGTTGCCTTAGTTGCAGTAGAAGCGTTACCAGCAAGAGTAGCCGTAATCGTACCAGCAGAGAAGTTGCCAGATGCGTCACGAGCAACAATCGTCGAAGCGGTGTTCGTGTCAGTTGCGTTAGAAGCAATCGATGGGTTACCAGAAACACCATCAGCATTCGAGATCGAAAGACCAACGCCGCTTACGCCGAGCGTACGAGTTGAAACCGTACCGCTACCAGTTCTAGAGATAAAGCCGGTAGTTGAGAGGTTAGAAACTGCAGTCAGGTTGCTGTTAAGACCTTGAGCATCGGTGATGCCATAACCAGCCAGAGTCGTTGGAGTATTCGAAACATACGAGAAGGACAGGTTAGCGTTACCGCCAGTGACACGACCGTAGGAGTCAACAATAACCTGTGCAAAGGTACCAGCGGTAACACCGGTAGTTGCAAGGTCGATGCTGTTCGAGTTGATTACGATACGGCTTGAAGAAGCGGTTGCAACAGCAATGGTGTTACCGGTATGGGTAAGACCACCATTTACCGTAAGACCACCAGCGCGGCTGAAGAGCGTCCATACGATTGGCGAAGAGCCAACAGTGATGTTGCCAGTTCCAGTTACGATCCATGAGGTGTTTGCATTCGAGGTACCGAGCTCAACAAAGACGGTGTCGCCAACAGCAACTTCAACCGATGGAGAACCGTCAAAGTCAGTTGCGCGAGTCCAAGTGCCAGAATCAGCAACGTAGATACCGTTCTGAGTGCTGTCTGCCTGATCCTTAACCAGAACGCGGTTAGGAGAAACAACACCAACGCCGTCAATCGTTTGGTTACCAGCGAGAGTGATTGGGCCGGTAGTTGCTGCGATTACAGATTGCTTAACCAGAACACCAGAAGCAAGACCATCGACGTAAGCCTTGGTCGTAAGGTGAGTAGAAGCAGTTGGGGTCTGACCACTTACTGGAACACTGAAGGTCCAAGAGCCAGTGATCGTCTCATTGTCAGCAACGCGAGCAAGCAGGCTGTCGTTCGTGATTTGGCTTTCAGCAATCGAAAGAGCCGACTGATACTGGGTAACGCTTGCCTGAGAGATACGAGCAGAAGCGAGAGTACCAGAGATGATTGCAGAAGAGTCAAGTGCGATTGGAGTATTCGAAAGAGCAGTTACACGGCCCTTGCTGTCGACGGTGATGTAAGGAACGTTCGATGCAGAACCGTAAGCACCAGCAGCAACACCAGTCGTGCCGAGAGTTGCGGTGATCGAGGTCGTGCCAGAACCAGTTACGTCACCGGTAAGGGTGATCGTTTGGTTGCCAGTCAGGTAGGTGTTGGTGTCCAGCGACCAGGTGTCTGCAGCGGTCTTCTTAAGGAAGCCGGAGGTACCGACGAGAGCACCGATCGCAGTAAGGTCTGCATCCAGTGGCTGTGCATCGGTGATGCCATAACCAGACAGAGTGGTTGGGTTAGAACCGCCGGTTACGATACCGGTCGAGTTAACTGTGATGGACTTGTAGGTGCCTGGGGTAACTACATCTGGAAGAAGACCAGAGATGCTGTCGCCCTGCTGAACCATGCGAACCCACTGCGCTGTCGCTCCTTCGTACAGGTAAAGGCCAATCGCATAGGTGCCAGAGGTGTTGATGTAAAAGAACTCACCATTATCTGGTGTAGCTGGGAAGGTTGCTCCAGTGTCAACCACGAGGTTCTGGATTTCAGAACCTTCTACGAGCTTAATACCATGGAAAAGCATATGTAGAAGTCTCCTTGGGGTTGTCCGCTTTTTAGTTTAGCTGCTCAATATTTCGAAGATATTTATCCTGACAGCTCGGAAAAAGAACTTTAGCTGCATAAATAGGCCGTGTCAATCTTTCAAGGTTTCCCATGGTCACTTTCAAACAGTTCCTCGCCGAGGGCGGTCACGCTACGTCAAAGTATGACACCCAGCGCGCAAACTCATCTGACATTAGGGCAGCCATTGCCTTTGTTTCAAAGGCACTCAGCATCTCGGAAGCAAGCCTGCATAAGGATTTGCTTGGATCTACCGAGCTTACCCTTCTCGGAAAGAAGAAGGACAGCGGTGACATTGACATTGCGTTCTCGCTTGAGGACAGCGATGTCGACAGCATCAACGCGAAGATGATGAAGGCAGTTGGTGGTGAAGGCGGCTACAATGCCGGCACGAAGGTTGGCTCCTACGCGGTCCCCGTCAACGGCAAGAAGGTCCAGGTTGACCTGATGTTCGTAAAGAACAAGGACTGGGCAAAGTTCATGTACCATTCCGCTGAGGGAAATGGCTCCTCCTATCCCGGTGCGGTTCGCAACATCATCCTCTTTACCGCCCTCGCCCACACGCAAGTTCCTGGAAAGGATTTCGTTCTCAGAGACGATGAGGGTAAGCCTATCGCCCGCGCATCAAAATCCATCGTCATGGATACGGGCATGAAGCGTCTCTTCAAGATGTCGAAGCTCAATCCCAAGACTGGTAAGTACAACAAGGGCATCGACACAGTAACTCCTGAGGAACTTGAAGCACATCTCAAGAAGATTGGTAAGTCGATTAAGTTTTCGAAAGAGATCGAGCACACTGACAACCCTGATGAGATCGCTGAATACATCTTTGGTAAGGGCGTCAAGGCTAAGGACTTGATGACCGCTGAGAATGTTATCCAGCACATCAAGAAGCTCAAGAATGCTCCTACGATCATTAGCGCTGCAAAATCCGAGCTAACCCGGCTGAAGCTCCCTGTTCCCAAGGAACTTTAGTGCGTAACTAAAAAGACTGTTTACAAACAGCTGGACCCATGGTAATATAATTCTACCATGGTAAGTCTCCTTTGCAACCATGCCAACTAGAGGGGTCTTCTTCGGGAGACCCCTTCTTTTTTGGTTGACGCCACGGTAAATAGATACATCAAATCAACATAAGGAATAGCGCGTATGATGGGACTGTCGCTTAGAACCGCAGACGTTCGTAATCTTTTCAAGGCCCTTCTCGCAGAACGCCAGTTCACTTCTGTGAACCGCGAAGGCTCGATGACCAACCTGGTTGGCAACACCACCATCGAGATCGTGAATGCATCCTTCATCGCCGACGAACCTTCCATCTTTGGAAAGGTAAACCAGAAATACGTCGAGCGTGAGGAACAGTGGTACAACTCCATGTCTCTCAACGTAAATGACATCCCAGGTGGACCTCCTCAGATTTGGTCTGCCGTCGCCGATGACAAGGGGTTCATTAACTCCAACTACGGTTGGTGCATCTACTCCCCACAGAATGGCTTCTCGGCGTACGCCAACGTCGCTGACATTGCGAACAACCCAGACCTCCACAGCGACTGTCAGTACAACCGCGCTCGTGACGAGCTTCGCAAGAACCCCGAGAGCCGTCGAGCCGTCATGCTCTACACTCGTCCTTCGATGTGGTTGGACTACAATCGCAACGGACGTTCTGACTTCATGTGCACCAACGCGGTGCAATATCTGATCCGTCAAGGACAGCTCCACGCGATCGTGCAGATGCGTTCCAACGATGCAATCTTTGGATTTCGCAACGACAGAGCCTGGCAGCAGCACGTCCTTGAAAAGCTAGCAGCCGATCTGGAAGTTCCAGCCGGAAACCTCTACTGGAATGCTGGTTCCCTCCACGTTTACGAGCGTCATTACAGCCTCGTTGATCCGGTGGGCTACGGTGAAAGCACTCCAGGCTAATCCTCAGAGGGTTTGGAGAGAGAAAATCCTCAGTCGCGGCGACGAAAATCGCGGCTGAGGAGCATATTTGACTTCTCTTTTCAGGGGAAGCATGATATAATCTTCTTCAGATATACGTTGAGGAGGACTACTATGAAGCACGTTTATGTTTCTCGCGATGAGCTCAAGCTTTTGCTGTCGCGCCTAGATGATAACGACGCTACGCCTATCGAAAAGAAGGACCTTTTCGGTGGCAAGTTGGAGACCCTATATCTGACGCGTCGCAACATTCGAGTTCTCCTGTCGAAGCTGGATCGCAAGGCCAATGGCGAGGACACTGTCTGCACCATCGTGAAGAACGATACCGTGCACCCTCTCTATCCCTGCAGCGTTCAGCTTTACGTGACGGCGATCGATGATCACACCACGCCTTCTCCTTCTGGCGCCCGTGTTCATGCCGTCGAGGATGAAGCCTACTACACCGAACGTGATGCAGGTCGCATGCATCCGTCAGACGAGGCAAACGTATGAACAAATTCAACTACGTCGTAGCGGCTCCTTGGCCTGATGGTGGGGGTTCTCTCTGCGTCTACGCTTACCACGGTCAGGTCCAGTATGGAACCCAAGCTTCAGCTGAGGGCTTTCTGAAATACGTTCAGGAACAGATCAAGGCTGAAGAGGACAAGGGCAATCGCTATACGTTTGAACCCCGATCTACCGACTACCGCATCTACAAGATCGGGATTGAACTTGAGCGCTGAGGCTCACATTTTTCTGCTGCTTCTCCGGCTTTTCGGCGCGTTCGTCATTGCGATCCTCGCAATGATCTTCTTGCGGATCGCATGGGACATGCTGCTTCACGGCCCAGAACGCATTCGCGAGTATCAGCGCTGGCGGTACGAACATCGAAACGACATCAACGGCATGTATGTCGACAAGGAGGGCAAGATCGTCCTCGTGAAAAGGTTTGACGACAAAGTAAATGAAGTACGAAACCCAGATTAACGACGCCTTCAAACGCCTCGGATTTGTTCCTCGCGACGGTCAACGTGAAGCGGTGAACCAAATCCTCGAGGCGTTTATCGATGAGAAGATGGAGAATGTTATCCTCAACGCGTCGACTGGTACGGGTAAGTCGATCATTGGGGCTGCAGCCGCTGAAGCCCTGACAGCAGCTCGAGGTGGAGGTGATCACACGATCAAGTCCTCTATCTCTCTGACCGCAACAAACGTCCTCGCGAAGCAGTATGACGCTACGTTCCATGGTCTTGGAGATCAGGGAAAGTACGTGATGATCAAGGGCGCGAGCAACTATGACTGCGATGCCCTCTCAACTCCCGAAGAAAAGCAGAATGCGGAAGCCTGCGCTTGGTACACGATGGTGCAGAGCGGCTCTGAGTTCGAGCACATCATGGCGAAGCACTGCAACTCCTGCGAATACCTGCAGGTAAAGCGGAAGAAGAACCTCACTCGCCACCTCACCACGAACTATTCCTACTTCTTCATCGATCGAATGTACACGGGCAAGTTTGAAGACCGAGACCTTCTGATCTGGGACGAAGCGCACCTCATCAACGATCTGTTCTCCGAGCACAACGCAATCCACTTCTCTCAGAAGCGGATCCAAGCCATGCAGAAGGAGATCGCTGAAACGGTTACCCTTACCGATTTGGAGATCATGAAGATCCTAACTCAGGTCGCGGCAGACTGCGGCAAGAAGGACAAGATCACCGAGAAGAACTACCAAGCCTACCTCAACGCCATGGTAAAGGTCTACACCTACGCCAAGGAAGCAGGCGTGGTTATGGCTGAGCGAGCTCTTCGATCCAACCAGATGGGGCAGTACTCGAAGCTTACCCGCTTTACCAAGAAGTATGAGGGTCTTCTCTGCAAGATCGATGACCTCTTCAAGTACGACTATCCTCACGTGTTCGAGTACAAGGAAGATGAGTGCTCTGTCTCTGTGAAGCCGGTATTTGTCGGACAGATGATGAAGGCGCTTCAATGCTCTGCCCACAACCTCTTCATGTCGGCTACTGTCTCTCCTGAGTTCATGACTAAGACGCTGGACCTCGATCCTCTGAAGACGAAGTTCATCAAGCTTCCTCCGACGTTCCCCAAGGAGAGCAAGGAGGTCGTATTCTTCGATACGCTCTCACTCTCCTACACGTCCCTTCAGAACCCAGACACCGTCAAGGCTCTTCGCAAGAACGTTGCCAAGATCGTGAAGCACCACATCGACGATGGTGAGCGAGGCATCATCCTCACCCCATCATTCAAGCTTCAGAACGAACTGGTCGCCGAGCTTACGAGCCAACCGTCCTTCAAGAACTACAAGCTCTTCGAACATCGTCAAGGCGAGAAGCTCGAGCACATTCTCGTCGCCTTCAAGAGCTACAAGGGCGGACCAGCCGTCCTTATCTCTCCCTCCATGTTTGAGGGCATCGACCTTCCAGGAGACCTCTCTCGCTTCCAGATTTTGGTGAAGGCTCCCTTCCCATCTCTTGGTGACAAGCGAATGAAGTTCATCCTCGACCACCATCCAGACCTCTACAACGCGATCACCATCATGAAGATGGTTCAGGGGGCTGGGCGATCGGTTCGTTCGAAGGACGACTTTGCAGTCACCTACTGTCTGGACAAGAACGCAGAGCGGCTGTTCAGTGGCAAGTCAAACATCTGGAAAGATGAGTTCACTCTTCGGTATACGAAGTTCCTGTAATGTGGTATAATGGGACGAGGAAAACACATGGCACTTAACCCCACAGCGTTCATGATCGAGGGGCTCGATCGTCTTGGCAAGTCCACCCTGATCAATGAGATCAGGCAGCGCCTCGGCTTTTATCAGGTCATCCACTACAGCAAGCCTGAGGTGCTTGACATGTGGTTCCAAGACAAGGTTGACAAGGGAGCTACCGCGGCTGAAGCCAAGGCGTATGCCCTCGAGTGGTACCAACGTCAGGGCTTCATCAACATGTTCGCGCTGATGCGGTCGTCTGCAAACATCATCTTCGATCGCGCCCATCTCGGAGAATGCGTCTACGCTCCCATGTATCGCGGGTACAGCGGAGATTACGTGTTCGAAATGGAGAAGCGCTATCCGGATGTTCTCGTCGGCCGCAATCGCTTGATCCTTCTGACTGAGGACTTTGATCACAGTCAGCATTTCGTGGATGACGGTCTGTCATTCGATCCTACGAAGCGCCGCGAAGAGCAGAACCTCTTCATCAAGGCGTACAACAAGTCCAAGTTTCTCGATAAGCGGATCATCTGCGTAACGGATGTTCTGACTGGTGGGTATCGAGACAAGGAGGACATCCTAGAGGAAGCACTCGCATGAGCTACAGCGTCTTTTCCCTTACCGAAACACAGATGAATGAGCAGGCCAACAACGTGATGGAGCTTCTCGAGAAGCAGCTCTATCGCGACGGTCTAATCACCGACCCCAATCTTCTCAGCCGCAACTACACCATCACGCTCGTGAAGAAGGCATCTGTCTCTGACTGGTTCAAGAAGCATTTCTTGGGCCACGTGACTGATCAAGGTGGTGTGTTCGTGGTGTTCAAGAACGCGATCACCAACCCTGACGAGCCCAAAGAATGAAGAAGGTTTATCTGGCTGGCCCTATCACGGGCACATCGTGGAATGAGAGTGAAGGCTGGCGCGACGAGCTAAAGCGTCTCGCTGAGATCAGTGGCATGTTCCACGAGGTCCGCTTCTTTAGCCCGCTCCGCGGCAAGACCTATCTCCAGCAAGCCGCCACCATCTTCGACACTTATGACGACACGCTCTACTCGTCAGCCAAGGCGATTATGGAGCGTGACTTCCATGACGTCGAGACAGCAGATGCCATCATCGCCAACTTCGATGGCGCCAAGAAGGTCAGCATCGGCACGGTCATGGAGATTGCATGGGCTCATGCCCGCCGTATCCCAGTAGTCGTCATCACTGGCTCGGACACCTTCCACGATCACGCGATGATCCGTCAGGCCTCGTGGTACCGGGTAAATAACATTGAGACGGCGCTTGATGCGCTGTCCTATCTCTTCAACGAATAAGGCATATCATGAGGATCGCAGTAATCAAGCTTGGGTCCCGTATCTCGTTCAACGCGAACGATACTTCGGGTGGTAACGGTGAAGCGCGTAGCATCATCAAGATGCTGCAGCAAGGTGGGGCTGAGGTTCACATCTACACCAAGACCCTGAAGAAGGACAACCTTCTTCCAGAGTTTACCTGGCACAACTTGAGTGATAGTCTCGATCTGCAGGTCCTTAACCGGTCGGATGCGCTGGTTATTCTGAACGGCAATGTCAACTTCTTTGGCGGAGCTGAGGATGTTGAGCAGCTGCGAAACTACGAGATCATTAACTATTTTGATGGTCCTGTCTTCTACATCTACTGCGATCCTGAGCTGACCCTCAAGCAGGTTTGGCCTTCAGTCGCCAAGAAGGAATGGGCTGGTAACTGGCGGCAGATCAATCTTGAGATCACCCGCAACGACATCATCTATCTCAGCCAGCCCCATGACGTTAAGAAGGTCTTCGAAAACTTCTCAAAGAACGAGATCATCCCGTCACAGGTCATCCACTATCCCTTCGAAAAGTTCCCATGCTTGAATGAGCGTCTCGAGTGGAACCCAGACCCTGAGGTCGACCTCTCCTATGGTGGTACGATGCGGGGTGGCAAGCGCGAGAAGAAGATGGTGAAGTTCTACTTCGGCCATCCCGAAGACATCAGCGTGGAGATGTTCGGCAAAATCCAAGAGAAGGACTTCTCTCCTAAGCACGCTCCGGCCGGTCTCCGTCGTCCTTCCTTTACTGGACCTATTCGCTATGACGAGATGCTGCCCAAGATGAACAAGGCCATGGCGCACTGCGTGATCGGCGATCCCTACTACGAGGAGATCAACGACATGGCACAGCGCGCCTACGAGAGCATCTGGTCAAAGGTCGTCACGTTCATCGACACCGATCTGGATCAGCTTCGTCGAGTGTATGGACGCGATCCAGTTCTGGCAGAGTTCCTCTACGTTTCAAGCCGCGAGGAACTTACTGACAAGCTACGTCTTCTAAAGGAAGACGTTAACCTTCGACGGACCATCCTTGCATCTCAGCTTGAGGCAATCAACTTCAACGCTGACGAGTACTGCAAGAACTTCGTCGACCTCATCAAGGCTCTAAGCTAATGGCCACAGGCAGCCACCACGGCGATCCCATGCTAACAGACGAGGAGTACGTCGCCTGTCAGCTGGTCATTGAATGGATTCAAAAGCACGTCCAGGACAGTGAGGGCACGGACGTGTTTTGGCTGCCGACGCGGTTCGAGATGGCAGAATATCTCGCTGAGAATGCCAACGAGGAAACACTTGACACTCTCGAGATGATGCTCAAGTGGATTCGAACCGTCCGTGATGCCAACATGGTGTCGAGCGCTCCTCCCTTTATCCCGGGGCGTGTTGACCTTATCAAGTCTCGCTTGTTCTGGCGCATTCGCAGTGGCAAGGAACCTCTTAAGTTCCCGCCTCCTTGCGCCTACTCATGCCCTTGGTACGAGCTCATCGATGAACCAGAGCGAGCTCACTGGGCATATGAGTGCTACATCCATAAGCCAGGTGAAGCGACCTTCTGGGGAACACTTAATAAAGCAATAGCCCACCTCGCGCAAGCGACATACACCGTCGAGACATGGAGTGATGAAGAAAACAGCGTCCCAGAAACAGTCTCCTTCGGAGAGTATCTCTTCAAGGTTTTCAAGGGCCCTTACCAGACTATGGCTCTTGATACTGCTACTGGACAGCCATATCGTAAGGATATTGAGGGTTGGTGGATACAATACATCGGAGATAAAGATGGCGTTCGTACCTAACGGTCCCAAGGTAGGTGATCGAGTTCGCATTATGCACGACGTTCGCGTGCCAGCTGGCACCTACACGAAGGGTCATGAGTTCACAATCACGGGCTACAGCTTCCGCGGCCCTGACATGGTTGACGATGATGGTCGTCCGCTTTACGAAGCGTTCAACGTCACCATCGAAAAAATCTAAGGGCTGTTTACTTTTCCAGAGAAGCGTGTTACGATCTTCTAATGAGGATGTGTGCCCGAATCCCTTGATGGTCAAGACACACGTCCAATAGTCCGGAGGCTACCTCTGCCCGTAAGGGTGCAGTAACCAATCTGCTTAAACGCTAGACCACTGAGCGGTGTGGGCAAACCCGGCAAGTAGGTGGAAAGCCTACAACCTATTTTTCTGATTGAACCTTTCCCGTAAATATGGGCGGGCCCGGAGGACGGGCGTAAAGGGAGAACACAATGAACATCGTCATCCTCGCTGGTGGTACCGGCTCCATCGCCCTTCAGAAGGGTCTCTATGATCTGATCGACGCCCACTTCGATGGCATCGACACGAAGATCATCGTGAACGCCTATGACAATGGCCTTTCGACCGGCGCGGTTCGACAGGTCATGGGCGGTCAAATCCTCGGTCCATCAGATGTCCGAAAGAACCAGACAACACGCCTGCAGCTCGAGGATCCAGAAAGTCCGTGGCACAACTTCCTCGGCATTCGATTTACGGCTCAAAGCTCTGAAGCCAAGGACTTCTGTGCGCGTGAGATCGACAAGCTTCGCGAAGCACTGACCCAGAAGAAGTCAGTAGCAGAAGCCGAGTTTGCTGTTCGCACTCTCTACCGCGCTCTAGATGTCTACTTTAGCGTTCCAGTTGCAACGAAGATCGACTACACCGACTTCTCTCTTGCTAACATCATCTACGCCGGTCTTGCTCGCGCAAACAGAAACTCTCTTCGCGCTGCAGCATCCCACATGGCTGAGCTAATGGGCATCAAGGACAACGTCCTTCTCAATGATGACACGTCTCTCTTCCTCGGCGCCATTACTGAAAGTGGACGACGCATCACCGACGAAGGCGACATCGTCTCGTGGGGAAACCTTGAAGACCCGTTCGTGGACATCTTCTTCACTGATGCAAATGGAAAGCCTTCTCGTCCAACTCTCTGTGATGAAGCATGGGACGCTCTCATCAATGCTGATCTGATCATCCTTTCATCTGGAACCCAGTGGTCCTCGCTGATCCCGACCTATGAGAGCATTCTCTTCCGTGAAGCGATGCACAAGGTCGCGGACATCGGACGAGCCAAGGTGCTGATGGTAATGAACCGCCAGCCAGACAAGGACAGCCCAGGTCAAGGCGCATCTGAGATCATCGAGCTCGTCGCGTCACGCTACTTCGCGCCAAAGCAGCTGCACGTTCTCATTGACGTGGAGGCTGATCCTATTATGCGAGAGATCACTGATGAGGCCGCTGACCTTGTCGCCGGCATCTATCCTTTTATCGGGCTTGATCTGTCCTTCATAACTGGCACTGAGAAAAAGGTTCACAACCCAGCGTTTCTGGCCAAGGCAGTATCCGAAACGTATTTCGGTGATTACCTCAAGAGTGACTTCTTCATGTTCGACTACGATGACACTCTTGTCGGACGTGGCAACACAACTCCAAAGGCATCCAGCTTCAACATCAATGGCGTCGCCGGGCTTTCTCTGTTGGGTAAGGTTGCGATCTGCACGGGCAACTCTATCAAAGCCGTTAACCTTCGCACGCGCAATGCCTATCGCACACAGTCGATGCTCAGTCGACCACGTGTCACCGATCCTATGATCGTTTTTGCTGATGGTGGAGTGAATAAGTATCTCTACAATCCGATCATCACGGGGTATTCAAACACTGATGATGACGATGCCATTCGATCGATCTTTGTTGAGTGCATCAACCCTGACTCTGTTATCCCGGCGACTGGAAAGCACAGCATCTCCACGATCATGTCATCACTGATCAACAATGGCATTCCAATGTCGAAGATTGAGAATCGCGGTGGTGCCATGATCACGATTCGTCCAGTTGATACTGAGTATCGCAGGGCGCTGACAAACTTCGTACAGCTTCTCACCAAGGGTTCAGGTCTTCTCGTCAGAGAAGCAGGTCGCTCGACTATCGAAATCCTCAACCCCAAGCTCACCAAGGTAGATGCTGTTCGGCACATCAAGCAGACTCTGAAGCCAGCCTCCATCACCTATGTGGGTGATGAGTTCAAGAGCGGTGGCAATGATGAGTGCATCAGGACAGTTGAAGGAGTGAAGTGTCTCGAAGTGAAGAACCCAGCACAGACCGCGTTTTTCATCAGCACGCTTCTGAACAGCCACCTATGATCAAGAACGACCTCTTCATCATCGCAGCGGGCAAAGGCTCGCGAATGAAAACGAACGTGCCCAAGGCTCTCGTTCCAATCACTGACGAACCCTGCCTAACCACGACCCTTCAACAGGTCGCCCATCGCTTTAACACCGTGCATCTCGTTACGAACAAGATGGTGCAGGACCAGTGGGAAGCCTACCTCGATGATCTCGCTGACAAATACCCAGAGCTAGCAGAGATAGTCGTTAACGTTCCGATAAACTCTGGACTTGGCGATGGTCATGCGACTCTCATGGGCATCAATGAAGCCGCTGAGATGTGCACGCTCTCATCCAACGAGGTCGTGGTGGTCTGGGGAGACGTGTTCTTCCCCAACTCTGAGATCATGGACGAGCTGCTATCTCACGAGCTTCAAGGATCGGGACTTCTTCCTGCTGTAAGGGAAGACAACCCATACGTTTCACTTCTCGTTGATGAGCAGATGGCCTGCATCTCGGCCGACTTCTCCAAGTATGGTGAGACGCATCCTACCGGCTTTCACGACCAATCTGTCTTCCGCTTTAACCTTAGCCACCTCATCACGTCCTTGAACGCGCTTCACGCAGCATTCTGGAAGAATGGTCGCTACATTACCCCAGGCGGAGAGCTCTCACTTCTGTACACGTTCCACCATCTTTACAACACAGAATATCCGTGCTACGTGTATGAGACCGATTATCCCACGATGAGCTTCAACACGGTTGAAGAGGTCGCCGACATCCAACAGGAGATAAAGAAGCGATGGACGTCAAAGCAAAGCCAGTCCTAGTTACCCTGACCGCACCGACCTGCTCTGGCAAGTCCCATCTGCTCAACCACATTCGTGCCGTTGGACTTCCCTGTCTTGTTTCGACAACGACAAGAAGGCCGCGTAAGGGTGAAGAGGAAGGGGTTGACTACTACTTTATCTCTGACGAGGAGTCTCGTGAGATTGAAGCGAGAGATGGATTCGCTGAGCTGATGACCTACAATGGTTATCGCTATGGAGTTACGAAGGAAGAGTTTCATGATAAGCTTTCAAGGGGTCTCGCGTTTCTTATTGTGGAGCCGAAAGGTATTGACCACTACGTGCAGCCTGCTCTTGATGTTGGCGCCTCGCATGTAAAGCTGTTTGTCTTTGCTCCTCTAGAGGTCCGCGTTGAGCGCTTCAAGCAGCGTGTCGCCCGTGACCAAGCCGCCATTCTCCTTGCAGAGACCAGTGGCACGCCTCTCATGGAGCAGCTGAAATACCAGCGCGCTGAAGACACTCTCATGGCTCACATGAACCGCCTTGTCACGATGCTGACGACGGAGAGTGATTGGCAGAGCCTAGTAGAATGGGATGAGGTCCTCGACGGGACAGACACTCCCGAACAAAATCTCCTCAACATCCTGGACACGGTACGCCGTAAACAGGAAGAGTGCTGATCAAATCACGATCCAACCACGGGTAAATAAAACTATGAGCACATCTGAAAACAACTGGGTGCAAGACATCCATGACATGCACACCAAGTTTGGTGTCCGTCCCGTAATCGCCGGCCTCAACAAGGAGAAGCTGGCAAAGTTCCTTGAGTTTCGTCTGAACTTCCTCCAAGAAGAGCTCGACGAAGCCAAGGAAGCTGCAGTCTCTGGCGATCCTTCCAAAGCAGAAGATGTAGTCGACGCAATGATTGACCTTTGCGTTGTTGCCATCGGAACGCTCGATGCTTTCGGTGTCGACGCGTATACTGCCTGGAACCGCGTTCATGAAAAGAACATGCAGAAAGAACCGGGCATTAAGCCAGAGCGTCCAAATCCTCTGGGTCTCCCCGATCTCATCAAGCCAGCTGGCTGGACAGCTCCAACCCACGCTGACAATGTAGGCCTTCTCGACAAACTTTTCTAGTCGGCTGTTTACATCCCATTAAAAATGTGATACGATACCCTAGTTAGAAAGGAGGCAATCATGCTTCTTCTTGATGTGGTAGCGCTTGGCGCTGTCCTGTTTCTTCTCTGGATTTTGATCTTCCAAGTCTTGGTTCCCGTCATCAGTGGCCGTCCGCTGTTCCCTGCTTTTCGCAAGGACCCGCTGACCGTCAAGGTGGCGGCGACCCGCGATGTGGTGTCTAATCTAAAAGAGCAGAACGCCAATCTCACCGAACTGCAAACCCTGCTCTCTCAGCGTGCAAGCCTTGAAAAGCGAATCGCTGAACTCGAGAGCCCGCCGGCTGCCACCGGTGAAACCCAATCTCCTAAGGAGTAGAAATGGCCGAAGGCAATGTTGTTAATCGCTTGGTGGGGAGAGGTGCTCTTATCACCGGTCTCGTCATCGGCGCAATCGTTTTCTGCATCTTCGCGGTTCATCAATCATTCGTGAATGTTGACGCCGGCGAAATCGTTGTCATCCAGGCGCCAATCTCCGGTCAACTGACTGTCGTTTCCGATCCAGGTTGGAAGTGGCGCGGATTTGGTGCTGTGACTTCCTATCCTCGTCGTGCTCAGTTCAGCTTCTCTAGCAGAGCTGACCAAGGCAAGGATGCTGATGAGTCTATCACCACCCGCTTCAACGACGGTGGTCACGCGAATATCTCTGGCACGATTAACTGGTCGATGCCTCTTTCGCCTGACAAGGTCATCGCGCTTCACAAGGACTTCCACTCCTTCCAAGCGATCGAACAGCAGCTCATTCGCACTCAACTTCAGAAGGTCATCTACAACGTTGGCCCGACGATGTCGTCGACTGAAAGCTCTGCCGAACGCAGACCGGAAATCCCGAAGTACATCGACGACCAAATGGTCAACGGTCCTTATCTGACCCGTACGGTTCAGCAGATGATCGACGATCCTATCACCAACCAACCGAAGCAAGTTGCTGTTGTCCAAATCGCAACCGGTGCCGACGGCCGCCCTCTGCGCGAATCGATCTCGCAGATCAGCCGCTACGGCATTATCCTGCAGCCCGTCTCGATCAACCAGATCAAGTACGACGATGTTGTTGAAAACCAGATCAAGCAGCGTCAAGACGCTACCACTCAGGTTCAGATCAGCATCGCCAACGCCAAGAAGGCTGAGCAGCAAGCGATCACCACCGCCAAGGAAGGTGAAGCTGCAGCCGCAAAAGCCAAGTGGGAGCAGGAAACTTTGAACGCCAAGGACATCGCCGAAGCTGAGAAGAACAAGCAGGTTGCTGAACTTGCCGTGGCTACTGCCGCTGCAAAGAAGCAAGCCTTGATCCTCGAAGGTGAAGGTGAAGCTGCGAAGCGGAAGGCAATCCTTCTCGCCGACGGCGCCTTGGAAAAGAAGCTCGATGCGTATGTCAAGGTCAATGAAGCCTATGCAGACGCAATCAAGAATGCCAATGCCGGCGCATGGACCCCATCGGTCATCATGGGCGGCGCAGGTGGTGGCAATCAAGTCCACTCAGGCGCATCTTCTCTGGTCGACATGCTGACCGCGAAGACCGCATCTGAACTCGGACTGGATCGCACGATCACGCAAGGCGCAAAAGCTAAGCACTAAGCTCAGCGCCATCAACGACTAAGAGAGTGGGAGCCTTAACCGGCTCCCACTTTTCGTTTGAGCAGGGATAAATAGTCGTACAACTCTTTGCCCCCTGGGATCACAATGAAACTATTCGACCTTCACGAAGAAAAGAAAGCCTCCTCAGGGATGGCGCTTTCTAAGATCGTCTCCTACATCAGCCGTAAGATCGGCGTTGAGCTGTTGCGTATCCCTGGCGTGGAACACTTCCACAACTCCAAGGAGAACGGTTACGGTCTCCGCTATGTCGAAGCAGGTTCAACTCGCTGCATTCGTTTGAACTGGAACTCTGGAAGCGCAGCTTCTGGCGGTAAGATCAGCGATCTTTCGTCCATCGACGTCTTCTCTGGTAAGAACCACGATCCTACCTACACCATCTCTACGAAGGGTATTTCGATCGTTCACGCTCTTCCAATGGTTGTTGCGATGCTGCAGGACCCATCGATTGGTAAGCACTTTGCATTCCCTGTCTCTGCTGAAATGGCTCTGTCAGAAGCGGTCCTCCTTGAAGTTGCTCGTGATGAGTACACTTCTGAAGGTGCACTCACAGACTTCCTCCATCAGCTGGCAAGCGGCAAGTCCTTTACCCGCTCTGAGTTCATTCAGCGCTACCACATCGTCCATGTCGGCATCTTCGACACGATCTATGACGACTTTGCTGATCGCTTCATCATTCGTGGTAAGCGTATCTCCCTCGCAAGCAATCAGAATCTGGACAGCCTGAAGGACAGCATTCTTTCCAAGGCTGGCGTCGTTGAGGTCAGCAAGGGCGGTACCAAGGAGGTCTACTTTAAGTCTCCTCAGGAAGAAGAACTTGAGAAGGAGGGCGGTGGCCAAAAGGTTCCTTACGCCGACACTCTCGAACACCTTGAAGGTCTGGTACAGGCCCTCATCAAGGGTTCCTTCAACGCACTGTTCGTTGCAGGTAAGGGTGGTACCGGTAAGACTCAGACCGTTGAGCGCGTGCTTCACTCTGCTGGTCTTACCGATGGTCATGGCTATTACAAGAACACCGGTTCAGCTTCTGCTGCCGGTGTTTACACCCTGCTCTACCATCACCGCAACGACATCATCCTCTTCGACGACTCCGATGGTGCACTCGCCGACCAAGATGCTCGTAACCTGATCAAGGCTGCTACCGACACCAAGAAGTCTCGTAAGCTGGTTTGGAACAAGCGTTCCTCATTCATCTTCGATCCAGAGTCTGAGGATCCAGATGCCTACGAAGGCGATCTGTCAATGGCTCCTAAGTACTTCGACTTCAAGGGTCGTATCATCTTCATCTCGAACCTTCCACTGAACAAGCTGGACCCAGACGGTGCACTTCGCACCCGCGCGTTCATCATCAACGTCGATCCAACTGATGATGAGATGTTCGACTACATGGGCAAGATTCTCGACGACATCAAGCTTGAAGATGGTCTGACTCTTTCCAAGGAAGAGAAGGAACACGTCCTCACCGTCGTTAAGACGTCCAAGCGTAAGGGTGACGTATCCCTTCGTAAGCTCGTTCGCGCTCTCAACCTTGCCGCATCGGGGGCGCCAAACTGGGAAAAACTGGTTGAGTTGTACGCCTGACGGAATAAAACAGCACTTCTCTATAAATACCTCCAAGGAAACTTAGGAGGTATTTTATGTCTGAAACAAGAAGAGCATCTCAGAGAAACCACCACATCATTTACAGGACAACGTGTAGTGTAACTGGTAAGTGGTATATTGGAATGCATAGCACTGACAAACTTGATGACGGTTATCTTGGTTCAGGCATGCATCTTTGGCGATCGATTGACAAGTATGGAAAAGAACATCACTCTGTTGAAATCCTCGAGCATTATCCAGACAGAAAATCGTTGTCGGAAAGAGAAAGAGAAATTCTTGCTGAGGCTAAGAAACATCCGATGTGCATGAATATTGCTTGGGGTGGAGAAGGTTACTACGATCGTCCTCCCACCAAGGAAGAAACCCGGGAGAAACTTTCTAAGGCATCTAAGGGTTATGTACGAACAAAAGAGTGGTATGAAAAGATTGCTGCTTCAAGAGCAAAGACCTGGACAACACATACTCCAGAAGCACGTGAGAAGATACGTCAAGCGCTTACTGGAAAGACGCTAAGTGAAGAACATAAGCGCAAAATTTCAGAAGGCGGCACTGGCCAGAAGAGAACCGACGAAACCCGTGTAAATATCTCAAATGCTTTAAAGGGCAAGCCAAAGGTTCAACCTGCTTTCTCTGATGAACATCGAGAAGCTATTCGCCAATCTAGAATTGGCAAGAAGCATTCCGAAGAAGCAAAAGCCAACATGCGAAAGTCTAAAGATATGAGCAAGAATAAGCGACGCTGCACCGTAGATGGGATAAATATCTACGAATCTGTTAATGACCTTGTTTCAGCATTAGGAAGTGGCAGAAATGGATCAAGGTCTCCACTTTTCCGGTATATCTAAATGCGCTTTGCCGAGTTCCTAGTCCAGGAAGCCTTTACCTCTCCCTACCCATTCACGTGGGCAAGGAAGGCAGACAAGCACTGGGGTGGCTCCTTCAAGACGAAGGACGGCGATAGCGTGCACGTTCATATCGCGGACGACCACGACCCAAAAACACCAGGATTTGAAATCATCTTTGCAACGAACGACTCGATTGACATTACGGCTAAGGGCGATGGATTCAGAATCTTCGCAACCGTGATCGCCATGGTCAAGGAGTTCATAGATGCTGTTAAGCCTAACCGCCTGACATTCTCTGCGTTCAAGGACGAAGAGTCAGACAGCAATAAGTCCCGCGCGAAGCTCTACGCTGGTCTTTGCCAGCGTTTTGCTGAGAAGAATGGCTACACGTTCAAGCGGGTCATGCACGATGGCTACGACGATTTCGAGCTCACACGAAAACCCGACTAAAAGGAAAATCACAAATGCGCGTTGATGAACTATTCGAAGGCTCTGCCTCAGACCGCCGCATGGACCGTCTCGGTCGTTCATGGGCTATTCTTCCGGCTGGCCGCATCCTGTTCGGTAAGAACAAGGTCAGCATCAAGGACATGTCCACAGAATGGAAGAAGGGTACCGTCTATGTTGTAGACCTTAAGGGCCGCAACGTCTTCCTCTATTCGTCCGGCAACATTCCAAGCATCAAGATGGGTGACACGCACCGCGCTCACCACGATCAAACGTTTGGTGATCTGGGTTCTGCAAAAGTCCTCAACATCATCCCTTACCACATGGTAGACGGTGAGCTGAAGATGGACACGGACAACGAACTCGGAACGAAGGATTCCTTCCCACTGTACGTCTTCAAATAAGTCAACCTGACCATTATATAATAGGGGCTCTGGGACATTCTCAGGGCCCCTTTTCCTGTGTACATTCCCGCAGGACGTGATATTATAGCTTCATGATTACGAAGCCGACCAAAACCCGTAAGCGTCGTTCAGACCGAAAGCACATCGTGTATGTGCTCACTAACAAGGTCACCGACGAAAAGTACGTGGGCATCACGGTCTGTGTGGATCGCTCCGGTAAGGAGACCCTCGCAGCTCGTTGGTGCAGGCACGTTGGTCGCGCTAAGAACCAGGACAAGAGCTGGAAGCTCTGTGAGTCCATTCGCGAGCACGGTCCTGAAGCCTTCGAAAAGGAAATCCTCCAGTTCGTTCGCGGTAAAGCCGAAGCCCACTCTGTCGAGACCGAACTTCGTAAGTCCGGTCAGTTCACTCTGAACACGGTGTGACGATGACAAGACACGCTCGCTACATCCGACTTCAGAAGATGACCCTCGACGAAGGGTTGGCATACATCTCTCGCCAGCACTATCGAAAGATCGGTGGCTTCTGGATTGAAAAAGCCTCAAAGCCCTCCAACACGCGGCTGCACATGTTCAAAAGCGGACAAACACGGTGCGTTAGCTGCGGGTTGGAGGGTTCTCTTTTCCACATTGAGCGTCACAAGAATGACAAGGTGATGCCCTTCTCCATCAACCTCTATGGGGTTAGGGATGGAGAGGAAATCATGATGACGTGGGATCACATCCTCCCCAAATCAATGGGAGGATCGAACCACCTTTCCAACGCCCAGTGCATGTGCGAGAAGTGCAACCAGAAAAAGGGCACCGACATCAGTCTCGCTGACCTGATCAAGCTTTCCAAAATCCAAAACTTCTTGGAAATCCATAAGGCGCTGCCTATGGAACCCGTCTTTACGTTTGAAGGAGAATACGATGTCGCTTAACCCCATCTCAGTTTCGTTCGATGAACTGATCGCCGACAATCAGCACCATCCGCTCCTGCGTCTCATGTGCGTTCGTCTTAAGGAAGAACCCTACATGACCCTCGGCACCTACTTCAAGGGACTGTCGGACCGAGACCTGGACATGCTGGCTGGTCTCGTCGAGGTCGCCACTATAAATCTGGAACCGTGGTCCTATCAGCAGGTCACGGTGATGGCTGAACTTCTGTCTCGTGCGGAAGCCTGCGAGGCTGAGACCGTGGAGGGCATCAAGATGAACGCCCGCATGTTCTGCCTTATCACCACGGCCGCGAACCTCGAGCGAAAGGGAATGGTGGATGTCATTTGGGAACACGCGTCCTTCGGACCAGAGTTCCTGGACAAGCAGGTCGTTCGGCTAAAGTCCCAACCTTCCCAATAAAGCTGTTTACATCCTGGTCGGTCTGTGTATAATCACCTTAACATTGATTATACCACAACGGAGAATGCTGAATGTCCAACGTTGCCCTCCTCTCCTTTGACAGCCGGATGAACAAGTGGACCGCCATGCACAATGGCCGGATCCTTGCAGCTTCTCCCACCAAGGAATACATCGTTCGCAACATCCGCGAAGGTCGTTGCAACAAGGCCAATCTGGTGGGTGTGACTGACGTTCGCGAGGTTGGTGAAACGATCATCAACCATCAGGGCCGTCAGGAAAAAGTGGATCGCTTCGGCATCAACGAGCGTTTCGACTTCCTCACGGACTTCGTGAACATGGTTGCGGATCGCACCTCTCCCTCTCTTCTGGTTACCGGCGAAGGTGGCCTCGGCAAGACCTACACGGTGATGCGCGCCCTCAAGGACGCAGGCCTCAAGAACGTTTCCTATCACATCAGCAATCTCGAAGAAGGCGATGTGATCTCCGAGGAAGAAAATCGCGAGCTCTACGCCGTCGTGAAGGGCTATTCCACGGCGAAGGGTCTCTATCGAACCCTCTACGAAAATCGCGAGCGCATCGTTATCTTCGATGACTGCGATAGCATCCTCCGCGATCCTGTGGCTCTCAACCTTCTCAAGGGCGCCCTCGACAGCTACGATGTTCGGACGATCTCGTGGAACGCCGAGAGCTTTGGTGACGATGATCTGCCCCGCTCCTTCGACTTTAAGGGCGGCGTGATCTTCATCTCGAACCTCCCCATCTACAAGATCGATCAGGCTGTTAGAAGCCGCGCAATCAGCGTGGACCTCTCGATGAACACGCAGCAGAAGATCGAGCGGATGGAAGCCATCATCACGAGCGGCTCCTTCCTCCCTGAATACGACCTTCAGACCAAGCGTGAGGCTCTCACCTTCTTGGAAACCATGAAGGACGAAGCCAAGGAGCTCTCCCTCCGCACTCTCATCTCCGTCACCAAGGTGGCTGCCCGTGCCGGCGATTGGAAGCGCCGCGCAGAATATCTCCTCACGGCAGTTTGATCTGAAAGGGATCGAATGTTAAAAGTTCTCATCCACAACCCCAAATTCCCAAGGGATCGCTCGAAGGCAGTGGAGCTCACTCGTGAGCAGACCGTTGCCACCCTCGAGTACATCACCTCGGCTTTGAATGAGGGAAAGAAACTCAAGGAGGACACGGTGATCCAGCTTCTTCAGGAAGCTGGACTGCCAGTCAAGTTCGATGGGTAAGCCCAAACACGAAAACCTCTTTCTCCTCATGATCGAGCTGGCAGACGGTCGATTGATGTTGGCAAACGGCGGCCCAGACCGCCATAACAAAATCCTCGTCGCGCGAAAGGGAAATCGAGACGCTCTTGAAAAGATCGGGCAGCGTATCCTCGATGAAGGCCTGGCCATTGGCTACCAAATCCTGATCACGGCCTCTCCCCCTGTCCGCACCTACAACGTCGAGGAAGTCCAGATCAACTGACCTGAAAAAGTTGGCGAACCCGCCTCTTTCCTGTTTACATCCTGACCGAACAGTGTAAGATAACACTATCAAATGAGCAACTGAGGTTCTCAAATGCTAAAGTCGAAGACAATCTTTACCGTTCGGATCGTCTACAAAGGCGGTTACGTTCACGATTTTGAAGTCCTCGACTTCTCTGTCAAGGGTGGTTCCTATTCCTGGAATGCCCTAAGCGAAACCAACAAGCCCCTTCAGCTGGGTGCAGATGAAATCGCAGCTGTTTGGGTTGTCAGTAAGCGTACGAAGTACTACCTGTTCTAAACCCCTGATGAAAACCCCGATGAAAGGAACTACGACAATGCCCACTCTCGCTGATCTGATCGCCACCTACAACACCCTCGCCGTTGCCGCTGGTCTCCCGACTCGCAAGGGCTTCGACAACAAGGCCAAGGCTCTGGCTGCCATCGCTGCTCTGCAGCCGGCTCCCAAGGCTGCTACTCTTCGAGTTCGCAAGGCCGGCGCCATCCGCGCCAAGGGTCCCCGCGGCTTCAAGATCGATTCTCCGGCGTGGCTGCGGTCCATCGCGGCTGGTAAGGGTATCGCTCTTTCGCCGAGCAACCTGCCGAAGCTGCTGGACACCGCCGATGCCAAGGGTATCACGGTTTCGGCCGATATGACCCCGGCGGATATCGCGGCTGCTATCGCGGCTGCCTAAGCCGAATCGGCTCTTTCGCGGAAGCCCCATTCGAAAGGATGGGGCTTTTTGCTGCCTCGGGACTGGTCGTTGGCGAGGATAAATACTGAGACCATCCATCTCGTCCAAGTTCGGTGCCAGCCCACATGACACGAAAAATAGCCGTTTGTCTCAGCGGCCAGCCTCGCACATGGAAGAAGTGCTACTCGACGTGGTTCGATGTCATGGACGGCTGGGGTGAGGTGGATTATTTCTGCCATTTGTGGAACTACAATAGCGACAGCAGCCTATCACAGTATGAGCTGGGTGACACCCCAGACACCTTGATCACGGCTGAAGAGATGCATGATATCCGCGAGACCCTTCATCCCAAGAAGCTTGTGTTCCAACCTAAAAAGAACGATGTCATTCTTGGTGAGGGATTGGCAAACCCTGTCGCACCATGGGCGCACAGCCAGTTCTACAGCATGTGGCGAGTGGCAAACCTGAAGCGTCAGTACGAAATCGAAAACGATTTTGAATACGACCTGGTTGTTCGACTTCGAACAGACCTGGTGCTACAGCCAAAGTTCATGCCGCCCGTCATGGCTCCTTCAACGCTCTACGCAGTCCACACCCAACCGACTGATCCAGTTTATGGGGTCCCTCGGATTGGAGACATCTTCTTCTTGTCAGATAGCCTAACGTTTGATCACATCGCAATGTTCTACCACAGCCTTCGCTACATTGATGCTGATCACGTACTCCCCGGAAAGCCAGAGCTTTATGCCTTCCCACCAGAGGTTGCGCTCTATTACTATTGCGTCATGTCAGGCATCGACATTCAGCCGCTAAACGCCCTCGACATTAAGGTCATGAGAAGCCAAGAGCATCTTGCCAGAGTTGGAAAACTGCACCCATATGAAACCGCTTAAGATCGCAGTCTGCCTCAGCGGCCAGTCCAGAACGTGGAAGGCTGCGGTGAAGGGTACGCTTCAGCACTTTTCATCAGACCACCATCAGTACTTTTTCTTTGGGCACACATGGGATGAGAACTGCTGGAAGACCCTGTTCTCTGGCAACCGCGATTACATTTTTGAGAAGCTAGACGCTGTCGCTCTCGAGAAAGACATTCGCGAATCCATTCCGATGAGTGGGCTGAAGATTGACCCACAGGCCGGCTGGATCGTCAATGGGCAATGGTGCACATGGGCTCCTATGCTGAAGAGCACCATGCTAGCCAACCACATGAAGACGCAGTACGAGATCGCAAACAACATGATGTTCGATCTTGTCGTGAAGACCCGCTGGGATGCCCTTTACGATCCGCGAATGAAGTTCGAAAGCTTCATCCCGCTTCACACTCACCCTAACGCTCTCTACTGCATGGCCTCCGCAGATTTTGCGTACGAGTACCGTTTGCCAGCCGTCGACGACATCATGTACTTTGGATCTTCTACCGCCATGAACGTCATTGACAGCCTTTACCACTACTACACCACGTGTCAGCTAAATAACTTTGTCGGCGTAAAGTTTCCTTCTCAGGTTCTAGACAAGACGGTAGGCGTAGGTGTCCTTCTGTATAAGTGGGCCACTCGTAAAAATTTGCTCCTTTCCACCGGCAGATTTAGGACACCAGGGGTTATCCGCAAGAACGTTGAGCACATGAACTGGCCAGAAGATTACGAGAAAATGAAGCACGCTTACATCCACTTCGAGGCTGTCTGATGACGCACACGATTTTTGCAAATGGCGACAGCTGGACTTTCGGCAGTGAAATCGCAGCCCCCGAGTTCCTTGCTCCTGATGGTAAGGGTGTTGGCATGGGCAATCGCTTTACCCATGAGGGTGCCGACTACCTGCCGCATAATGACTTTTACCGCATCCCAAGGGTCTGGCCGTCTCGCCTAGGTGATATGCTCGGTGACGCAGAGGTGATCAACAAGGCTTGGCCTGCTAGAAGCAATGATACTATCTACCGCTCCACAATGGAGTGGCTGCTGACGAACTACATCACGCCCGGCAAGGATGTGTCTGACCTGACGGTAATCATTGGATGGAGCAGCCTTGAGAGAAAGAACGTCATCTTCGAGGACTTCGAAGGAAAGCTGTTCGAGTACACCATTTGGCCAGCCATGAACCAAACCCACTACTACGATCTGCCGATGGTCAAGAAGTATTTCCAGATGCACGTCACCCATCTTTGGACTCAGCGTGAGTGTCTGACCCGCTTCGTAGAACAGAACTTGTCACTGCACCTTCTGTGCAAGGCACATGGAATCAAGCATCACTTCTTCAACTCCTTCTATGTTCCTCGTGGTGAAGGCGGCAACTTCCATAAGTGGAAGGACCTTGACATCGCAACAGCGATCAAGCAGCTTTACGATCACAGGACAAACGGTTGGCTGGAACCGAACTACAACGATCTTAAGGAGGTAGGCCGCCTTCTTCAAATGTGGGAATCTATTCCTGAAGAAGTGTTCCTCAACAAGAGCACTGGACTAACCTTCAAGACGCATGTTGAGCAAAACCTGCCGCACGAGCTTAGGTGGTGCGGCATTCACCCAAGTCCAGAGGGTCATGAGGTCTGGGCAAAACACCTTCACAAGCATCTGTTCAATGGGTAAGCTGGTAATCTGTGGCGACAGCTTTAACGCTGGCATTGGATGTCGTGACCTCTTCACACAGCCATACGGGATTCTTCTTGCGCAGAAGCTGGGATATGATCCTATCATTCTAGCTCGTGGTAGCGCTAGCAACTTCGCTGTCTATCTTCAGGCGAAGTGGGCAGCTGAACATATCGTCAGCGAAGGCGATGTCGTTGTCATCAGCGTGACGAGCTACGACCGCATTGAGTGGATCGCTGAAGGGAAGAGCAATGCTCACCCAGCAACTCTAGGCGCCAACAACATTAACTATCACCAGTACCCTCCGCACCACGGGTACTACGACACGCGCCACTATCCTTTCTACTTTGAAGGCCGTGAAGAGTATGACCCTAAGCTGCTCACAGAGCAGATTCCAGCGTTCGATGACTACCTTGGCATCCACAAGAAGAAGCACCAAGGCAGCATCCAGTACTACAAGCGCCTACATTCAGAACCAGTTCCTAAGATCGAACTGATGCTCGACTACTGCATGAACGTGATGGACTACGACATCAAAAGGCAATACGACATTGGTTTGATCTTCATGGCTTACACCATGCTGAAGAGAAAGGGCATTCGCTGCATCGTGCTCTCACATGATGAGATGGTCAAAGCAATGGTCGGTGAAGACACGGTCAGCATCAACTGGGGCGAGTACACCCTCAAGTACCCTGACACGATTGGCAGTGGTCATGCTTCTGAGGAAGCACATGTTGAAATCGCGGACATTCTCTATGAGCATCTTCAGCCATGAAGATGGGATTCTGTGGTGACAGCTTTACCGCCGGCATTGGGTGCATGAATCTCTATGAGCAACCATATCCGATTCTTACGAGCAAGCACTTCAATGCTAAGCTGACCAATCTTGGCAGAGGTGGCGCAAGCAACTACGCCATCTATCTTCAGGCCATTCATGCTATTGAGGAGGTCAAGGTTGACATTCTGGTCATTAGCATGACAAGCATGGATCGCTTTGACTGGATCGCTGAAGGTCATGACGCGGAATACATCACCGCCAGAAACATTAACTATCATGACTACGCACCATTCAACTTCCCTCAGCCAAACCATGACAAGCCACTCGTTCACCCATTTGCAAAAGACCCAGAGTATGATCCTCTTCTTCTGTCTCAGAACGTATCGACGATAGTTGAAGCGATCAAGAAGCCAGACATAGCAGCGCTTGCGCTCAAGAAGGAACCAAAGGCCAAGCTAAAGAAGATTCTTGACTTTTATGCTGATGTTCTTCCATGGCACGTCAAGATCAGCTATGACGTCGGGCTGATGGCAGCTGCCTACACCAGAGCAAAGAAGGCTGGGATCAACTGCATCGTCATTGGCTTTGAAAAGGAACTCCTCGCCACCATTCCACCCGAGGATTTGATTAACCATAACTGGTTTGCCTTCAGCCACCAGTATCCTGATTCAATCAAGAGCATGCACGCGAGTGAAGATGGGCATCAAGCCTTCTCTGAGACCCTTATCAAAAGGATAGAGCAAAATGGCTATCACAACTCTGTACGCTAATGGCTGCTCTTGGACTGCGGGAGATGGAGTAGAGCAGGATCCTTTCTTCGTTGAAATGTTCCCCAACATGACTCCCGTTCAAAAGCGAAATGCTCTAGGCCTTGACATCGCCAACTACGCGTGGCCTCGTTACCTTGCTGAACGACTTAACATTCCTAACGTAGTGAATGATGCGATCGGCGGTGGCAGTAACGCTCGCGCATTCCGAATGACCCTTGAATATGTTGCTAAGCTTACTGAAGAGCAAAGAGCTGAAACTCTAGTCATCATCGGCTGGACAACGATTGAGCGCGGTGAAATCTACCTTCACGGTGAAACGAGTGTTGAAGGTCAAGGTGGCCCAGGCTGGTATCGCTTCAACGCTGGTCAACCATTCACTGCCTACTACAACTGCTTCAGCAAATCCAAGCTCCAAAACCTCAATAAATACCATGAGCTATATGTCACTGAGGTATATGACGACGCTGCTGCGATCGAGATGAACTTTCTTCAGGTGTTCAGCCTGAAGAACACTCTTGAAAATCTTGGCGTCAAGTATCTGTTTTTCTCTGCTCTGAATGGTGGTCTATCAGGACCTCACCCATCAGCAGAAGTAAAACAGAAAGACTTGATGTTCACGCCACTTCTTCGCTGCAACAACATCATCGATCTGAAGTATTCGTACAATAGGTTTGTAGTAGAAAAACGGCTACCACTGTCTTCATGCATTCATCCACTCATTGAGACCAACAAAGTGTGGGCTGAGTATTTGGATAATGAGCTGAATGCTCGCAACATCTTAGGAGATCCTTCATGATCGACTTCTTTAAGAACATCATCTACCAAATCAAGAGCAAGATTAAGTACCACCAAAAGATGAAAGAAATCCGCAAGAGGGACCCGTATATCTACAAATGATTAAGGTCATCAGCAAATCTTCATCTGATCAAATCTACGCCAACACTTCCTATATCTTCTACAGAAGCTCTGTTGAAAACGGAAGTCTAATCTTTGGTGGTAACTTTGACAGGCTCGTGTACGTCGTGGATGGTGCTTTTACCGTTCAGGGCCACGCACTTGAGCCCGGCGATACGGTGCAAATCAAGGGTCGCGTAACGTCTGTTGATGGCACTGGCACGCTCTACGTAGCGCAAGCCGCCATCCCGCATGAAGACATTCAGCAAATCGTCAAGATCACCAGGGCAGGTGCTCACTACAAGGTAGTGAAGCCGTGGGGCCATGAGCTATGGCTCAACGGCGAAGGTGCTCCATTCTGCGCGAAGAAGATCTTCATCAAGGCCGGAAATCAGACAAGCCTGCAGTACCACAACTTCAAGGAAGAGACCAACCTTGTAGAAGATGGTCAGGTTGTTCTTGTCACGCAAGCAGACATGTCTGTCGCCATCGATGATGTGCAATCGCAGCATCTCCAAGAAACCACATTCGCTGGTCCAGTCTGCTTTCACGTTATACCTCGCACCATTCACAGACTGCGAGCCATTACTGACCTTAACCTTTTCGAAGTCTCTACACCGCATCTCGATGATGTCATTAGACTTCAAGATGATGCTAATCGTTCACACGGACGTATAGATAGCGAGCACCAATGAAGACCGTCGTACTCCTCACCGCTGGCACTGGAACTCGGATGGGGAAGTATTCGAGCGTCATCAACAAGACGTTGCTTCCTATCAAAGACAAGGCGATCATCTCTCACATTATTTCTCAGTTTGATGCTGACACCGAGTTCGTAGTTGCGCTTGGTTACAAGGGCGACATGGTCAGAACCTACCTTGAGCTTGCCCATGAGACATCCAAGTTTACCTTCGTTGAGGTAGAAGACTTCGATGGTCCCGGTGCAGGTCCAGCGCAATCCCTCATTCAGTGCCGCGACAAGCTCAACGGTCCATTCTACATCATCGCGTGTGACGCCCATTACGAAGGGCTAAACAACATTGATGAGAGCACCAACGTTGTTTGCGTTGCGCCAGTAAGCATCGAGCTTTCGCCGGCCTACTGCAATGTTGAGCTAGATGGATCAAGAATATCCAAGATCGTTGACAAGCAGTACTGCACGAGTGGACTGGCTGTCAGTGGTGCGTTCTTCATCAAGGACACCGAACCTTTCTGGAACGCTTTGACTGGATCTGAGCTCTCGACCGGATGGTCTGTCCTTGAGACCCACGCCGTCGAACTGCCATGGCACGACCTTGGCACCTTCGACAAGTACCAAGCCTTCTACCTTGAGAACTCTCCCTATGACTTTAGCAAGACCGATGAGTTCCTCTACATCATCAATGGTAGAGTGATCAAGTGGTTCAGGGACAAGACGATCACTGACAACCGCGTCCTCCGTATTCAGGGTCGTGAGCACCTCTTCCCAACGATTGACTTCCAAAAGGACGGCTTCTACTCCTACAAGTTTGTGCCAGGTGAAGTACTCTATCAGTGCGTTACTCCTCAAATCTTTGAAGACTTCCTGAAATGGATGTCGTTTGAAGTATGGCCAGTTCGTCGAAGCACAAGCGTCAGACTTACTAACGCAATGTGCCGTGACTTCTACTATACGAAGACCATGAAGCGCTTGGATATGTTCCGTGACAAGTATCCAGACTTCAACCCCAAAGTCATTAACAATCAGGTGATGAAGGTTGACATGGACAATGGGTTGAAGCTCATTAACTGGAAAGCAGTCTGTGAAGAAGAGATGTACCAACGCTCTGCCTTTATTCACGGTGACTTGCAGTTTGACAATGTCATCTACGATGGTAGCAAGTTTACCATCCTTGACTGGCGCCAAGACTTTGCGGGCAATCTTCAGGTTGGCGATCTCTACTACGATGCTGCAAAGCTGCTTGGTGGCATGATCCTTAACTACGACCTCATCCGTCAAAACCAGTTCAGATTTACTGAAGACGGCGACAGCTGCACCTTCGCATACACCGCGCGTCATGAGTATCAGCCCCTTCGCGAAAGACTTCAGCACCTGCTGCCAAGTCCTATCATCGACGATCTTATCACGATCATCTTCCTCAACATGGCCCCGCTGCACTCAGCTCCCTTTGACAAGCTGCTCTACTGCCTGGCATTGGAGCGTCTCAATGGACTTGCTTGATGTAGTTAAAACGGCAGGTGACGAGATCATCTGCGCGTCCCTCAGCCAGAAGCCAGGAAAGTTTGGAGCGACCATCCACAACGCCGGCTTCAAGCACCTTGGCCTAAACTATCGCTATGTCGGCTGCGCCGAAACCAATATCGAGCGCGGACTTCAGATCGCCAGAGAGCATGGCGTTCGCGGAGTAGGCATCTCAATGCCATTCAAGGTCGCCGCCCTCAACCTTATGGACGAGGTTCATGATACAGCGCTGTTCGCTGGAGCAGTAAATACAGTCGTAAATGATAACGGTTGGCTGACGGGATACAATACTGACGTTGCTGGCTTTAGCGCTCTTGCAGAGGAAGCAAACCTCCAGCGAGACGATCGCATCTGCATCCATGGATCAGGTGGGGTAGCTAGAGCCGTTCTTGTTGCGCTCAAGGATTACTCGGACGTGTCTATCTACGCCAGAAACCAGCGTGAAGCTGCTGTTCTTGGCGACAAGTATGGCCGTCCTGTCTACCACTTTACCCATCCTAAGCGTGAACACGGTGCGGTCATTAACTGCACTCCAGTCGGTATGAATGATGAAGTTATCAGTTTCATTGACCTTGACGCCATGACAAAGTTCATCGACGTAATCGTGAAAGAAACGCCAAACGTTAGAGCGGTAAGAGCAGCTGGAAAGCCAGCCTTTACCGGCGAGACTATGGCTCTTCATCAAGCGTTTGCCCAGTTTGAGCTCTACACAGGTGTTAAGGCCCCAACCGAAGAAATGGTAAGAGCCCTAAATGCTGCATCCCAAACTTAGGCACTTCGTTGTTGACGTCGATGGCGTCATGACTACCGGACAGTTCATCTACACAGCTGACGGAAAGGTAGGTAAAGTGTTTGGGCCACATGACAGCGACGGCCTAAAGCTTATCAAGCATCTCATCAACATCCAGTTCATAACTGCAGACCAACGTGGCTTTGACATCTCAAAGAAACGCATCGTTGATGATATGGGTTATCCGTTGACCCTTGTCACTGAAGCAGAGCGCGAGAGCTACATTGAGCAGCTCGGGTTTGACTTCACGGCGTTTATGGGAGATGGCTACTACGACGCACCTGTCCTTCAGAAGTGCGCTATTGGCATCGCTCCAGCCAGTGCGCGCTATGAAGCAAAACGCGCCGCACGTTTCATAACGAGTTCACGGGCAGCTGAAGGCGCCTTGATGGACGCGTGCATCTATCTCAAGGGTATCCTGACACATGAGTACGACAAAGAAGATTGAACTTGAAGTTGGCATCGGGCCTATGAGCCTTGAAGTCATCGACGCGGTAGTGAAGTACGCGAACAAGAGAGATCGTGACCTCATGCTTATCGCCTCGCGTAACCAAATCGAGTGCGAGACGCTCGGCAGCGGTTATGTTGGTGGCCTGCACTCGAAGACCTTTGTTGACTATGTTCGCGGTAGAGACATGGATCGTCGCGTAAAGATTTGCCGCGACCACTGTGGTCCATACCTTCACGCTGCTGAGAAAGGCATGTCATATGAAGAGGCCATGGAGCGCGTCATCGAAAGTCTGAAGACCGACATGACCTGTGGCTTCGATCTTATCCACGTCGACACCTCGCTTGCTCCAGACCCTTACAAAGCGGCTGAGCTTATGTTCTCGACCCTTGAAAGGTCTAAGCGCGATCTCGAGTATGAGTTCGGCACCGAGGACAACGTGGGCACAGCTGTCTCCGCAAAGAAGTTTGAGCACGACATTCTGTTCGTAAAGCAGTTCGTCAACCCTCGCTTCGTCGTTGGTCAGACCGGCTCGCTCGTTAAGAGCATCCATCAGGTTGGTACCTTCGCTCCTGACACCGTCAAGCAGCTGGTTGAAATCGCCAACAAGCATAGCGTGAAGCTCAAGGAGCACAACGCAGATTACATCTCGCACGCTGAAGTCAATGAGCGCAAGAAGCTTGGTGTTGGTGCTATCAACGTAGCACCAGAGTTTGGTGTTGCTCAGACGCAGGTCCTGATCGAGCTTGCCAACCGTTGGAGACTTGAAGATGAGCTGAACAAGTTCATGAAGGTCGTCGTCAAGGGTGGCAAGTGGAAGAAGTGGAAGCACGGCACCGACTGGGATGACAAGCTGAAGTTCCTTTCCGCAGGTCACTACCACTTCACATCTCCCGAGTACATCCGCCTGGTTGACATGATCAACCAAAAGGAAAAGTTCGGTGCGGCAGTCGAGAAGAAGATCTTCAAGCTGATCGACAACTATGCAAAATGAAGGTTGCGGTCTGCATAAGCGGTCAGCTTAGGACTGGCCTTCGGTGTCTAGAAAATCAAGCTCACTTCTTGAGAGGGCTTGATGCAGACTTCTTCCTACATACGTGGTCTACCAACACCAACAAGCGCTTTCCTCGCGATCATGAAGAGACACCTGTACCTCGTCAGGTCATAAAGGACTATGTCTCTGCTCTGAAGCCAAAGCGCTGGACGTTTGAAGATCAGCACCTCAACTTTAGAGGTGGCAAGGACATCGCGCCAGTAGCCCTTCACTATTCTTGGATGAAGAGCGTTCAGCTCAAGCAAGAGCATGAGCGTCACACAGGTGTCAGCTACGACGCAGTCATCAAGATCCGTCCTGACCTTCTTCTCAGGCCAGAAAGAAATCCAGCGTCAAGCATTCTCGAGAAGGTTTATGGTAAGCGCAAGCTCATCATTGAAAACATTCCTGAGTGGTGGAAGGTTATGGATTGGCATGATGATGTCATGTGGTTTGGTGACAATGAGACCATGAACATGGCGACTGAATACTTTCAGCAGACCTATGTCGAGCGCACCAATGCTGAAGCATTTGGCTTCTTCGCAGACAAGAGAGGTGTTGATGTTGATGGCACCTATGAGTTCTCTTATGCCGTCTATCGAAAAGAATGCGAGCACTTTGACCCAATGACTCAATATGAAGAGTGCTTCGAGTGCGAGACACACTACACCAGTACAGCGTGCACAACCTTGGCAACACCTGAAGAATCTCCGGACTACTACTCATGAGGATTGCTCTTTGCTACAGCGGCCAGATCCGCACAGGTCGAAAGTGCATTGAAAACCAGATCAGGTTTCTCGGTGAGCACGCGAAGGCTGACACCTTCCTCCACACGTGGACCCACAACTCCAATCGAAAGTTCCCAGGCATCCGCGGAATAACCAGGGTACCACAGGAGCAGATTGACAGCTACGTTCAAGAGCTGAACCCAATCGCTTCTTTGGTTGAGGATCCAATCGAGCGTGGTATCTACGCAGCTCACGCTGCTTACTGGCCGCCTGCTCAGTCTCTCTTCTATTCGTGGCGTGAAAGCATCCGCATCATGCACGAGTATGAAGAGCAGATGGGAATCAAGTACGACGTTGTCGTCAAGCTGCGCCCCGACATTATCTTCTCAGATCGTTGGAGACTAGAAGACGACCTTGAAGCTGCCGCGAGTGGAAAGTTTCTCATTCCCAAGTTGACGCACAATCCAACTTGGATGGATGATGAAAGAATCTACGATGACTTCTTTGTAACTACTGGCGACAACATGCGCAAGGCT
>Ga0007862_1000015_pt1 | contig 59820 bp, 57 predicted proteins | sample CryBogCBH20Aug07_FD_71206 | JGI IMG/M metagenome (GOLD analysis project Ga0007862, IMG submission 71206) | Freshwater microbial communities from Crystal Bog, Wisconsin, USA - CBH20Aug07 | ecosystem: Environmental > Aquatic > Freshwater > Lake | place: Crystal Bog, Wisconsin, USA | collected... | reverse complement strand
AAGAACCAAGACTTGAGACTGAGGGTTGTCTTAAAACCAACACTCAGTCCTCATCAAGCAGTCATCAAAATCAAGGATCAGATTGAGACCACATCCGGTTGATAGTTGCCTTCAAAACGAGGGCTTCACGCTGATCGAGATGATGATCGTCATTGCGATCAGCGCCATCGTCCTCGCAACGCTGGTCCCAAACTTTACGCCAGCCATTGAGCGAGCCAAGCTCCATGCCGCCTCAAGAGACGTTGTCTCAGCCCTGAGGCATTGTCGTGGGTATGCCATGATCAAGGGTGAGGACGCCCTCTTTGAGGTCAACACGATCGCCCACACCTATCGCATCAGTGGTAGGAAAAAGCTCTATCACATCCCGGAGAGTATCGATCTGGGCCTCTTTACCACCTCGACGGAGACCTTGGATGAGGGCACGGGGCGTGTTCGCTTCTTTCCTGATGGATCAGCGACAGGGGGCCGCGTAACCCTGATTGGCCAGAACCAGACCTTGGTCGTCGACATCAATTGGCTGACGGGTGAAATCAAGCTGGGCGATAAGGATGTGGTGGATCAATAAAAACAGGAAAGACCAAGGATTTTCTCTCCTTGAGATTCTGGTCGCATTTGCGATCCTGTCCCTGTCGCTCGGCGTCCTGCTCCGCATCTTTGCCGGCGGTGGACACCTTTCAAAGACAGCTGATGATTACTACCGGGCCGTGATCACGGCAGAGGCCCTTTTGACAGGGCTGGGTGTGGAAACGCCTCTTAAACCTGGAGTGAGCCAAGGCACGACCGACACGGGGTTTCGGTGGACTGCCACCGTCACGCCTTACCCGATCAATCCGCAACTCTTGGGTGCACAAACCGGCGCTCCCATGATGAACAACTCGATGGGATTCCTGCCCTTTTGGGTCGAAATCGCCGTTGAGTGGGGGCCAGAGGAAGACCCTCGAGCCTTTACGCTGGAGTCGCTGCGTCTTGTCATGGATCGCAGCCAGGGGGGCTTTTAGTGAAACCATCCCCAAAGCACAAAGGGCACGACGGCTTTACACTGATTGAAATTCTGATCGGCACCGCCATCCTGGGCATCATGATGCTGATTCTGACCGGTAGCCTTCGAATCGGCGCCCAAAGCTGGGAGGCGGGGGAAGCGAGAATCGAAAGGGCTAACCGCCAATTTGTCATCCAGAACTTCCTCAAACGCCACATCGCCACTCTCCTCCCCCTGTCAGCCGTCAATGCTAAGGGTGAGATGGAACCTGCGCTCAATGGCATCAACAATGCCTTTTCCTACATCGCAGCCCTTCCTGACCAATTGGAAGGGGGTGGACTCTACCGCTTCATCGTCTATCTGACAGGTGACGAGGGAAATCAGGCCGTTCGAGTCTCGATTACCCCCTTCCAATCCAATCCGAAAAGTGAGCGCCCTCCCCCTCAACCGATCGACGACGTCGTGTTGCTTGATCAGGCCTCTCATTTCCAAGTCAGCTATTTTGGCATCAGCCAAGAGCAAAACACCCAGACCACGGGAGGCCCTCCTCAGCCCCGCTGGACCAATACATGGCACGACTATCAACTTCCACTCATGATCCGCATCGATATGGGCCGGATCGGTGAACCCTCCTGGCCGACACTCCTGATCGCGCCCAAGACCCAGGTATTGAGGTAACCCGTCATGCAACTCAAGCTTGCCAAAGAACGAGGCATGGCCTTGGTCATGGTTCTTTGGGTCGTCAGTCTCATGACGATCATGGCAGGAAGCTTTGCGCTTTCAACGCAAAGGGAATCTGCCGTTCTTCGCCATGCTCACGAAAGGGCACGAGCTATGGCACTGGCCGAAGGTGCCATCTATTACGCCATGCTCATGCTCAACATTCCGGATCCCAAGATGCGTTGGCAAGGGGATGGCCGACCTTATTTCTGGGATGCCAAAGGCACTCCGGTCAGAGTCCGAATCCAAGATGAAGGTGGAAAAATCGATCTAAATGTTGCGCAGGAGCCCACCCTCAAAACCGCCTTTAAGCTGATGGGGCTTGCTCCGGAACAGATTAGCTTTCTGACGGATGCCATTTTGGACTGGCGCGATGCCGACGAGATCAAACGCCCGAGCGGGGCCGAGGCTCCCGAATATGAGGCGCGCCGGATGAACGCTCTGCCCCAAAACCGTCAGTTTCTGGTGATGGATGAGGTTCAGGGGGTTATGGGCATCAACCCGGGATTGTTCAGAAGAATGCAATCCTGGTTTACGCTATACTCGGGCATCGATGGATTGGATCCATCGAAGGCTCCTCGGGAGATGCTTTTTGCCCTGACCGGCGGTGACGCGGCGGCGGTTGAAGCCGTTATGCAGCAAAGGCTTCAAAACCTCCCCGTCAACCTCCCGCCCATTCAAGGGATCAACTTTACCCAAGCAGCAGGCGTCTCCTACAGCATCATGGCGGAAGTTGTGATTGATGGTGACCAGCATTTCGGAATCATCGCCAATGTTCGTCGCGGGGCTATGGCGGGTAATTTGCCTTTCACCATACTTCGGTGGCGACCTTATCATCAGCGCTCGACATCCCGTGAAGAAATCTAGCCTCGGGAATTCTGATTGCCTACCCTTTCACCATGATAGATTTTGACGCCCCCCTCGAAGCACAGATCCAGAAATTTTGGCGCTGGTGGCTTTCCGAGATCACCCAAATCATTCCCGATCGGGCTTTAAAGCTGCTGACGCGTCGACAAGAGCTTCTGGTTCTCAGCTTGGATCAGGACCACTGGGTAGTGCGCCGAATGCAGGGGGCTCAGGAAACTGAAATCAAGCGAACAGCATTGGGTGAACTGGGCCCAGGCCACTTTGCTGAATTTATTGCTGACTATCCCGAACTCGCCGAGACCAAAATCGCATTACGACTGATCAAAGGGCAAGGATTGCGTCGTCAGTTCAAGCTGCCAATGGCCGCTGAGGAAAATCTGGCTCAGGTGATCGGCCTTGAGATGGACCGGCTCACTCCCTTCACTCAGGACCAAGTCTCCTTTGCGACCCGAATCCTAAGTCGGACAAAGGCCACTCGGCAAATCCTGGTCGAACTGATCATCGCTCCGCGTGATTTTCTCGAGAGCTCACTTGAGACTCTGTCTCGCGCTGGATGGCTCCCGGTGAATGTTCACCTGGAAGGCGAAACCAAAATCACCGAATACAACCTGATTCCGGAGCGGTTTAAACCTCAAGGAGACAAGTTGGTCGAGATGCTCAATATCGGCCTGAGTAGCGCTATTCTCGCAATTCTGATTCTCATTCTGGTGTTGCCCGTCTGGATGTCTCGCACCGAAGTCATGAAGGTTCAAGCCGAGCTCAAGAGAACCACCAAGGCGGCTAAAGAAGTCGAGGACATGCGGGCTCAAGCTGAAAAGCTGCTTCACCAGGCTCAGTTCCTTCAAGAAAAGAAGCGATCGGAACCCATTCTGGTGGATGCCATGGATGAGCTCACCCGCGTCATCCCAGACGACACCTGGCTCAACGGACTTCAATACGCCAACCATCGAATCATCATTCAGGGTCAATCACCCTCAGCATCCGGTCTCCTAAAGCAGATCGAGGGTTCACGGCACTTCAAGGATGTGAGCTTCGTTTCGCCCGTCACCAAGGATGCCGGCAATAATCTTGAACGTTTCCAGATCGCCTTCGACGTCATAAACGGGAGGTTTTCTGAAGAAGCTCATTGAAAGGCTTCAACAACCCGTTGAAGTCAACACTAGCCGACTCGGTGCCATCGCCCTCCTTTTGGGCGCGTTGGTCTTTTTATTCATGCTGCTGATCTATCCGCTGATCAGCCTCGAGTCGGACTATCGGGAAACACTGGATCGACAGCGCTTCAAACTGCGTCAAGTGAAACAGATTTTGTCCCTGAGAGAGCCTCTGAACCAGCGACTCGAGAGCATCAAGGCACTGAGCAGCTCCAATGAGACCCTGCTACCCCCCAGCACAGCAGCCTTGGCCAGTGCCGACCTTCAGACCCGCATCAAACAGGTCGTGGGTGAAGCCGGTGGAGAGCTCTCCAGCACACAGGTCATTCCCGAAAAGAACGAGGAAAACGTCGTTCGGGTCGGGGTCAAGGTCAGAATTAACGGCAGCACCCCGATCCTCCGGAATGTCTTACATGCCTTCGAGTCGGGTAAACCGGCCCTTTTTATCGATAACCTCAACATCCGGCCCATCCGCGTCCCCGGCAACCCCCGGGAAAAGGGTATAGGACCTGAAGACAAGCTCAGCATCGACTTTGATGTTATTGGCTACATGCAGGCACCTTAATCATGAAATTCGAGCTCGATCCGCGCCTCAAGCCCTACACTGTGCCAATCAGTCTTGGTGTGGGTCTTTTGCTACTGGTGATCGTGATCCTATTAGAGTGGTTTGCCTTTCGCCACAGCCTCGCTCAGGACAACAAAACATCCCGCGCACCAAATCCACAAACCCTCGGCGCCGAGGTTTCGCTCGATGGGCTTGGGCTTCCCGCTGTCCACGAGTTCTCCGAAACCGTGGAACGCCCTCTCTTCATGGAAACCCGTCGTCCCAGCCCTCCTGCACCGCCGGGTCCCCCTCCACGATCTGAACCCCCGGCTCCCGTGACCTTTCAGCTTATGGGTGTCATTGAATCGCCCAAAGGTCGGCTGGCTCTCATCGCCGAGGCGAAGGGAAAGTACCGAAGACTCCACCTCAAGGACGCCATCGACGGTTGGGAAGTCACAGAAATTCGAGATGATCGCCTGTTCCTGGAGCAAGGCGGCCTGAAACAGGACATTGGTCTGACCAAGAAACGCGCCAAGACCGCGGGCGATAAATCACCCCCACCCCAAGAGGCCGCTCAAGAGAATCAGGCTGCGCAACGGAATCATCCTCATCAACAACCCCCACAGGGTCAGCAGAATGGGGTGCCCGTCGCGCAGCAAGCCTACCAACAGCAACCCCGCCCATCATCAGGAGAACAAGCCCAATCGCCTGAAGATGCGCGTCAGTCACCGGAAGACGTGACTGAAGAGAACTAATCAACCCCCTGGAATTGGGCGCAAATACCGAAAAGTGCCATCGCCTCAGAACGATGCGCTAAGATTTAGGACTTAGCTTCCAGATGATTTCCATGCCGAACATCAATCCTCGTCTCGTAATACTCTCACTCTCAATGACTCTCCTCCTCGGAGGATGTGAGGCGTTGGCGCCTGAGGCCGTCAAGCGGACCCCGATTCCCTCCAATCTCAAGATTGAACCGATCAACCGTGAAGCGCTCAGCAATCGCCCCATTCAAAGCGAGCCACTGAAAGCCAAAGAACACAAGCAACCAGAATACTTCCCCGCCAAGAACAGCCTTCTTGGCAATGGAAACAACAAATTGGGCAAAGCCTCTCCCGAGGTGATGGCGGTCCGAAAAGAGGGGAAATACACCCTCAACTTTGACGATGCGGACCTGAATGAAGTCGCCAAGACCATCTTGGATGAAACCCTCAAGATCAACTACATCATCAGCCCCAAGGTTTCGGGCCGGGTGACGTTGCAGACCACTAGGGCATTAGCCGAAGAGGAGCTCATCCCAACCCTTGAGACGCTCCTGCGACTCAACGGTGCCGTGCTCATCAAGGATGGCGACATGTACCGCATCGAGCCTGAGGCCGGGGGTATTGTCGGCGCGCCTGGAGCCAAAGTAGGAACGCCGGGACAGCGCATCCCTCCGGGCTTCCAGCTGCGAATCGTTCCCTTGCGGTACGTCGGCGCGCAGGAAATGCAGAAAATCCTGGAGCCTTTGATGCCGCCCAAATCGATCATTCGGGTCGATACGACGCGCAACATGCTCTGGCTTGCCGGATCTTCTGAAGAGCTAACCACCGTCCTGGATACCGTCCAACTGTTTGACGTCGACTTCATGAGCGGCATGTCGGTCGGCATCTATCCCCTAGCCAACGTCGAACCGGCGCTCATCGCAACAGAAATTCAGAAAATCATTGGTGATACCAACAAGGGCCCTCTCGCAGGACTCGTCAAGATTTTGCCAATCGATCGATTGAACTCGATTCTCGCCATCACGCCGCAGCCCCGCTACCTTGAGGAAATTGCTAGCTGGGTGGGCCGACTGGATCGCTATAGTCCTAACCGTATGGGCAGCATCCACGTCTATCGACTTCAGAATGTTGACGCGATTGAGCTTGCGAAAACCCTGACCAACATCTTCGGCGGCCGCTCCGGATCGGGCAGCAATGCCTCCCTTCGGCCAGGCTTTCAGAACAGCAACATCGGCGCCAGCAGTTCGAGCACCCCAGGCACTGGCGGCAGTGGCTTTACCAGCTCAGCAGGCGATCTTGGCAGCAGCACATCGGGCGATCTCGGCACCGGATCCTCAAGCGGCAGCATGGGATCCAGCATGGGCCCAAATTATGGCGCGGACTCAGCTACGGGATCCGGCTCCAGCGGATTTGGCGGTGGCTCGACATCAGGGGGATATGACAGCTCAGGTAGCTCAGGTGGATTTGGCTCTTCTGGCGGCGGATCCAGCTCGTCGGGTGGTGGTTTTGGCTCATCCGGAGGGGGCTTCGGGTCATCGGGCGGCGGCCTCGGGCGCGGCACCCAACAGAATAGATCCAGTCAGGCTGCGAATATCGGAAACATTCGCATCGTTGCTGACCCAGCCAATAACGCGCTGATCATCACCGCAAAGTATCAGGAATACCAGGAAATCGAGACCGTTATCAAGGAACTTGACGTCCTGCCCCTTCAGGTTCTCATCGATGCCACTATTGCTGAAGTCAAACTTACCGACGACCTCAAATACGGTATCAAGTGGTATTTCAACAAGGGCAACTATGCCGGGGGCCTTGGGGTACAGACACTGTTAGGAAGCAGTTCGGATTCTGTGATTGGCGCAGCGAGCGACTATGCCTTCAATTACTACTTGAACTTTGGCAAGGACCTCAAGGTCTTGCTTCAGGCCGAGGCTGATAAAGGCAAGGTCAATATCGTATCCTCGCCTTCCGTCATGGTGCAGAACAATCAGGAAGCTTCCATGCGCGTCGGTGACCAGATCCCGATCTTGACCGGTCAGTATGGCAATTTCACGGGGGGAAGCACCACCGTTACGGGCAATCCTGTTTACTCGTCCTACAACTCGGTCCAGTATCGTGACACCGGGGTTCTGCTGAATGTTCGCCCCCGCGTGAATTCGGGTGGACTGGTCTCAATGGACATCATCCAGACCGTGAGCAATGTCAATCAGGCGGCCCAAATCTCAGGCATTTCCTCGCCGACCATCGCACAGCGTCAGATCAAGAGTAATGTCTCTGTTCAGAACGGTGAAACCTTGGTGCTCGGAGGTCTCATACAGGAAAACACGGCTAACGCCAAAGTGGGCATCCCCCTCCTCTATGAACTTCCGGTCATTGGCGACCTCTTCGGTAAAACAGATATGACATCCGCCAGAACCGAGTTGGTGGTCCTCTTGACGCCAAGAATCATTGACACGCTACCCAAGGGGCGTGAAGTTTCAAATGAGTTTAGACGTAAGCTCACGGGTCTTTATGATCCAGGCCCTTCAACCATTGACCTGAGCGGCAAGAACTACAGCCCCTAACCGGAGACTCTCCATGCGAAGCTATTTCTTTTGGACTCTTGCGGCAATGTGCGCCATGAGCTTTGAGTGCCATGCCGCTCCGACAGAGCCATTAACGCCTCCCCCTCCTCCGGGTTTAATGATGAACGACGAGGGGCTTCGTGAGCGACAAGACCACCTCCTTAAGATGCATGAACTCTCAAACCGGATCCTCTCTGCAAAAGATCCGAAAGAAAAGGAACGACTCAAGGATGAGCAACTTCAACTGATGAAGTCTTACGAACTCAAGCATCACGAGATGATGCAACGCCACATGAAAGAGATGATGGATAAGAAGCCAAAGCCCTAAACGGCGGTTTGGCTTTCAATCTCCTTGGCCATGATGAAATCGTCATAAACCAGACCCCCGCCTAAATCAGTGAGCTCCTCCCGAACAACTCGGAATCCGGCTCTGCGGTAGGCTTGGATCGCACGGGTATTCCGCCGGAACACATAAAGATCAATGCATTGTACCCCCGCATCAAGGGCAGCATTCGTTACCGACTCCAGTACCCAGCCCCCAAGCCCCCTACCCCAGTAATCGGGGTGGAGATAAATCTTGGAGAGCCGCATTCGTCGACAGGCCGATTCCAGTCGATAGGCCATGAAACCGGCCCGATCACCGTCCAACATGACCCAGAACGTTTTCTCCCCGCGAGCATAGGCGGCCTCAAGCGCCGGTCTTGAGTAGCTTCTCGCCCACAGCAATTCCGAGACTTCCGAGGAGAAAAGGTGGGGCTCATAAGCTGCCCGCCAGAGCAGCCGGGAATACTCTGCCAACGCTGGAAAATCCGAGGTCATGACTTCGACGAGTCCTGCCCCCGCCAGGTCAAAAGATTCCGTCTCAGGCCGGATTTTCACTGTCGATATAAAAGCAGTCCAGACCAAACCGCTCACTCAACAGCGTCATCAGGGACTGAACGCCAAAGACCTCGGTGGCGTGATGCCCTCCTGCGTACATATGAATCCCCGCCTCCTGACTCTCATGCCAATCATGCTCACTCATCTCACCGGTCAGGTACCCATCAAGACCCACAGAATGGGCGAGGGACCAGTCGCGATTGGCTCCGCCCGTAATGACCCCTAAAGTCCTTACTTGAGCCGTCTCATCCGGGCTGGAAAAAAGAACCGAATGTTTAAGAACTTGGGCGATTTTTTCCTTCAAAGAAGAGGCCGAGGGAGCGTCCTCAAAAACGCCCTGGACACCCGTCGGCTTTCCTTTGTAATCCCCAAAAGGCGATAACTGCGTCAATCCCAGCGCTCGGGCAAGACCTGCCGCATTTCCCAACATTGGGTGCGCATCCAGCGGCAAGTGGTAAGCAAAAAGGTTGATGCCATTGTGGATCAATGGAAATACACGACGTGCGTAGGCCCCTACCAAAGGCCGTGGCCCTGAAAAATTCCACAGTAATCCATGATGAACAATCAGGGCGTCAGCCTGCGCATCAGCAGCCCGAAGAATCGAGTCTCTGGTCGCAGAGACGGCAAATCCCACGCGCCGAATAGACTCCCGACCCTCGACCTGCAAACCGTTAGGGCCATAATCCGGGTAGCTGGCAACCCCCAGCGTCTCGGCAAGAAACGCTCCCAGAGCTGATCTTGTGATGGTTCCGGATTCAGCATCCACCTCGATCATCTCCTTTCCTCGGGTCCATTGAGACGCCATAGCGCGCAGGGAACCATTGTCCCCGCCCCAGGGGATACGCGGCCTTGAGGGCGCCATAGGTCAGGGACTGGGCAACATAGGCCGCCTCCGCATCGCCTTGCCCACAGGCAATAGCCGCAGCAAGGGCAGCAGCCAACGTGCAACCCGAACCATGATATTCGTGAGGAAGTCGCGGCCAACCCCACTCGGTCACGCCTTGGGGTCCATACCACCGATTAATCACCGAAGCGCCCTCATCGTGGGTGCCAGTGACCATGACATGACGCACCCCCCATGTCATCAAACGCTCTGCACACTCCTCAAGTAAAGTTCGCCCAGCCAAGCGTCGCGCTTCGGGGACATTCGGGGTGACCCAAGTCACTTTGGGCAAAATTTCGTGTCGGATCACCGAGAGAAGACGATCCCCGGCAAGGTCAGCCCCCCCGCCCGCCGCCAAGACTGGATCCAGCACCACGGGAACAGGACCGGCCGCATCAATCAGTTCTGCTACCTTGAGTGCGATACTTTGAGACCCCAAGAGACCGATTTTGATCACTGCCACATTCAGATCTCGAAGTAGCAGGAGTCCCTGAGCCATTAAGGCCTCAGGATCTTGTGGATAAAGCCCGATCACATTTTCACTGTCCTGCGCCGTTAAGGCGGTGATCAAGGTCGCCGGATGGGCTCCCATAGCCCTGACGGCCTCAATATCAGCCTGAATTCCAGCCCCCCCCGTGGGATCATGTCCCGAAAGACACAGAACGACCGGAGGCGATGAGTGTAAGGCTAGGGTAGTGGCTTGCATGAGCGAAGTGTCCCATAGGCGAATCACCCCCACAATCAATGGGCGGGCAAATCAGCCGATCTTTCGAACCCTGGAGGCTGATCTTGTATAATCAGGGGTCTGGCCCCGTCTTCTCATCCGCCAGGGGATGCGCTTTCAGGGTCGACCCAGAATAACAACCAGCGATCCCAGCCAGCTAGCGCCAGAGTCAAGGATGGAAGAATTCCAACGCATCAAAAGACTGCCCCCGTACGTCTTCAACATCGTCAATGAACTCAAAGCCAAGCAAAGGGCTGATGGTGTTGACATCATTGACTTCGGTATGGGCAACCCCGACCGGGCGACTCCCCAGCATATTGTGGACAAGCTGATTGAGGTTTCTCAAAAAGGCACATCCCATCGTTACTCGGTCTCCAAGGGCATCATTCGTCTCAGAAAAGCCATTTGCGGCTGGTATCTCAGGCGTTTCGGTGTCGAACTCGATCCCGACACACAGGCCATCGTCACGATTGGGTCCAAGGAAGGCCTGGCCCACTTAGCGATGGCGACCATGGGGCCTGGCGATGCCGCCCTGGTTCCGAACCCTGCTTACCCGATCCACCCTTATGGATTCGTTTTGGCGGGCGCTGATGTCAGGCATGTTCCACTAGTGCCCGGCGTCGACTTCTTCGAAGAACTCGAAAAAGCCATTAAGACCTCGTGGCCAAAGCCGAAAATGCTGGTTCTCAATTTCCCAGGGAACCCGACGACCCAGTGTGTCGATCTCGAGTTTTTTGAGAAGGTTGTGGCACTGGCCAGGGAATACAAAATATGGGTCGTCCATGACATCGCTTACGCCGATATCGTTTTCGATGGCTATGTCGCCCCTTCGATCCTCCAAGTCCCCGGCGCTACCGATGTCGCCGTCGAATTCTTCACCTTGTCCAAAAGCTACAATATGCCGGGATGGCGTGTTGGCTTCATGTGCGGAAATCGAGAACTGGTCGCCGCCTTGGGTCGAATCAAATCGTACCTCGACTATGGAACGTTCGCTCCCATTCAGGTCGCTGCCATCACGGCACTCGAAGGTCCCCAAGACTGCGTCCAGGAAATCTGCAACATTTACAAAGGTCGCCGGGATGTCCTTTGGTCCAGTCTGGCCAGCATCGGCTGGGAGATCGAAAAACCTAAGGCGACCATGTTCATGTGGGCGCCGATTCCCGAACCCTACCGACATCTTGGGTCTCTCGAGTTTGCCAAAAAAGTCCTGCTGGATGCGCAAGTCGCCGTCTCCCCAGGCATCGGTTTCGGTGATTTTGGTGACGATCATGTTCGCTTCAGTCTGATTGAAAACGAACACCGAACCCGACAGGCCGTCAGAGGCATCAAGAACATGATGCGCAAGGACGGATTGGCCTGAGGCCTCAACCCCGTAAAGGAACACCCAGAGGAATCGCCTTGAAACCCGTATCAATCGGCTTGCTCGGTCTTGGCACAGTGGGCGGCGGCACCGTCAGCGTGCTGCAACGAAATGCCAGTGAGATCACCCGTCGCGCCGGCAGAGCCATCAAGATCCGTTCCGCATCCGCAAGAGACCTCAACCGTGCCCGAATCTGCGACATCCAGGGCATTCAACTCACAACGGATCCCTTCACGATCGTCAATGATCCCGAAATCGATATCGTGGTCGAACTGATTGGCGGTATCAATCCTGCTCGTGAACTGGTGCTTCAGGCATTAGAGAACGGCAAGCATGTCGTGACGGCCAACAAGGCTTTGATCGCACTGCACGGAAACGAGATATTTGCCAAGGCCCGTGAGAAAGGGCTCATGGTTGCCTTCGAGGCGGCTGTTGCAGGGGGCATTCCGGTCATCAAAGCCATTCGGGAGGGTCTGGCCGGCAATACCGTCGAATGGCTGGCAGGGATCATCAATGGCACCTGCAATTTCATCCTGACCGAGATGCGCGATAAGGGTCGAAGCTTTTCGGATGTGCTCAGTGACGCACAGGCTCTCGGCTATGCTGAGGCAGATCCCACCTTCGACATCGAGGGCATCGACGCGGCGCACAAACTCACGATTCTGGCTTCGATTGCATTCGGAATCCCGCTTCAGGCAGACAAAGTTGCCATCGAGGGAATCACCGGCATTACCGCTATGGATGTCAATTACGCCGAAGCTCTGGGCTACAGGATCAAACTTCTCGGAATTGCTCGGAGAGCATCCCGCGGCATTGAACTTCGCGTTCATCCAACCCTTATTCCTTACCGTCGATTGATCGCTAATGTTGACGGGGTCATGAATGCCGTTCTGGTCAAGGCAGATGCCGTAGGATCCACTCTTTACTACGGCGCTGGAGCAGGAGCCGAACCCACCGCATCGGCGGTCGTTGCCGATCTGGTGGATGTGGTGCGGACATTGACATCCGACCCGGAAAACCGCGTGCCTCACCTCGCCTTCCAGCCAGGTGCCATTGCCGAACTCCCCATTCTTCCTATTTCTGAAATCGAGAGCGCCTACTACCTCCGCCTCAGCGCCAGCGATCAGCCAGGTGTCCTCGCGGATGTCACCCGGATTCTCGCCGATCATGCAATCAGCATCGAGGCGATTCTTCAGAAAGAGCCACCGGAGGGCGAAAACTTCCTCCCAGTGATCATGCTGACCCACCGAGTCCTCGAAAAGGAGCTCGACCAGGCGATCGAACAAATCGAAGCCCTGCCGACCATCGGTGGACGCATCAAACGCATTCGCGTCGAATCTCTCGGCTAACTGCCCCGCCCCCTTACCGAAATCGCTACCGCCATGACTCAAGCAAACCGCTACACCGGACTGATCGACAGATACCGCAATCGACTGCCTGTCGCCCCGGAAACTCGGGCCATCAGCCTGTCAGAGGGCAATACGCCCCTGATCCAACTCATTAACATTCCGAAATTGATCGGAAAAAATGTCGATCTTTACGTGAAGTTCGAGGGTCTGAACCCCACCGGATCTTTCAAAGACCGCGGAATGACCATGGCTGTCACCAAAGCCGTCGAGGCGGGTAGCAAAGCCATTGTCTGTGCATCCACAGGTAACACATCAGCCGCAGCTGCAGCCTACGCCGCCCGCGCGGGGATTCATTGCTACGTTCTCATTCCAGACGGAAAAATTGCGCTCGGCAAGCTCGCACAGGCCATGATCCATGGGGCCAAGGTTTTGCAGATTCAGGGTAACTTTGACGATGGCATGCGCCTGGTCAAGGAAATTGCTGATCACGCGCCGGTTACGATCGTTAATTCGATCAACCCATTCCGACTTCAGGGACAGAAGACCGCTTCATTTGAAATCATCGAGGCCTTGGGTCGGGCACCGGATTACCACTGCCTGCCCGTGGGGAATGCCGGAAACATCACGGCCCACTGGATTGGGTACACCGAAGCCACCTGCTCCGGCGGCGAATGCCCGACTCAGGCCTGCGCTTTCTGTCAAGGCAATTGCAGCTATACCCGACTTGGAAAAATGACTGACAACCGGCCGGTGATGGTGGGTTATCAGGCGGCGGGTGCCGCTCCCTTCCTTCGCGGCGAAATGGTCGATGAACCCGAAACGATCGCAACGGCCATCCGCATCGGCCATCCGCAGTCGTGGCAGCAGGCTTGGGCAGCGCAAAAAGAATCCGGTGGCTGGTTTGATGAATTGACCGATGCCGAGATTTTGGAGACCCAGAAGCTGCTTTCTGAAAAAGAAGGCATTTTTTGTGAACCGGCTTCTGCCACCTCGGTCGCCGGCGTTCTTCGTGATCTTCGCTCAGGCAAGATCCCAGAAGGGAAGACGGTTGTCTGCACTCTGACCGGTAACGGTCTTAAGGATCCCGATACGGCCATTGGCCAATGTGATATTCAACCGAGCAAGGTTCCGGCCACACTCGACGCTGTCAAAGGCGCCATCCTCGAGACACTCTAACGTCTGACCTAACGTCCACGGCTGCGGTGGCCGTGGACGTCCTCCATTCAGGCCTTTTTCAAAAAGCAGGCCTTGAGCATATAGCTGACATTATCGATTTTGCAGTCGACCTCGTGATCGCCATCCCGTAGCCGAATGTTTTTGGCTTTTGTCCCTTTTTTCAGCGTAGTCGAACTTCCCTTCACCTTAAGGTCTTTGATCAAAAGGACCGAGTCGCCGTCTTCGAGGGGCGTCCCATTAGAGTCTCGGACCAGCCCGTCCGATGCGCCGGCATCTGCCGCCGTATCGCCCTCGCTCCATTCATGAAAGCAATCCGGGCAAACCCACTGTTGGCCATCACTGTAGGCATTCGCCATGCCGCAGGCAGGACATTCAGGTGTACTCATTGCAACCTCAGCTCAGCTGCACGACAGGCGCCGGAGTCCAGCCCGGCTTCTGATATTCAGCGACCACATTGGTATAGACGCCACCCCGGACATTAAATCGCGCCGTCAGACGCATGAACCTCGGTAAGGTTGCCGCCACCAGATCATCGAGAATCCGATTGGTGACTGCCTCATGGAAGGCCCCTTCATCACGGAAAGACCAGACGTAGAGTTTTAGGGCTTTAAGCTCAACACAGGCTTGATCCGCAACGTATTCAAGATGGAGGGTGGCAAAATCCGGCTGCCCCGTCTTAGGACAGAGGCAAGTGAACTCCGGCATATCGATTCGGATCGTGTAATCGCGCTCAGGCTTCGGGTTAACGAAAGTTTCAAGCGCCTTGCTTGGCTTTGTAGTCATTCAATTCCTGCAAAAAACAAAAAATAGGGATCCCTCGGCCAAGACGAACTCAGTGACAAGGCCCGGGGCCAACGGCAGTCGGCTATAATACCGGTACGGCCCTGTGCCAACCAGTTTAAAGTCTCTCCACTCCAATTCTGGCCTTCCGACGTGCGCCTTGACCGAATCAAGCTTGCGGGCTTCAAGTCCTTCGTCGATCCCACCACCATCCCCACACCGGGAAACCTGATCGGGATAGTCGGACCCAACGGCTGCGGAAAATCGAACATCATCGATGCCGTGCGCTGGGTCATGGGTGAAAGTTCTGCCAAGCATCTGCGTGGCGAGAGCATGGCCGATGTCATCTTCAATGGTTCAAGCAGCCGGAAACCCGTGGGGCTTGCCTCCGTCGAACTGGTCTTCGACAACGCCGAGGGTAAGGCTCCCGGCGAATACTCAAAGTTCCCCGAGATCTCCATCAAGCGGCAAGTTACCCGCGATGGACAATCCACCTACATTCTCAACGGCACCCGTTGCCGGAGAAAGGACATTACGGATCTCTTTCTCGGGACCGGCCTGGGTTCCCGAAGCTATGCCATCATTGAGCAGGGCACGATTTCACGCCTGATCGAGGCCAAACCCGCCGAACTTCGAGAACTTATCGAGGAAGCCGCCGGCATTTCAAAATACAAGGAACGACGGCATGAGACCGAACTCCGGATGGGGCACACCCAGGAGAACCTCGATCGACTCCTCGATCTTCGCGAAGAAGTCGGAAAACAGCTGGAAAGTCTCAAGCGCCAGGCAAAGAAAGCCGAGCGATTTACTGCCCTTAAGGATCAGGAACACCTTCTCAAGGAGCAACTTTTGGGGCTTCGCTGGAAAAAGCATCAAGATGAATTCCATCATCTTGAATCCCAACTGCAGACCTTTGATAGAGCATTCCGGCTCCATGCCGAAACGGATTACACGCAGACGGAGATTCTTCAAGACCGAAGGGATCAGCAAGAAATCCTGCAGCGCGAACTGAACGAAACGCAGGCCCAATTTTACGAACTGGGCGCTGATATCAGCCGAATCAGTCAAACCCTTCGCCACGCCCGGGAAACTCAGGCCAACCTCGATCAAGAAGAATTACGACTGCTGGAGGAGCAGCGCCAAGCCTCAATGGATCTTGCCGCAGACCAAGAGACACTGGATCAGATTCGCGAAGAACAGACCGAAATCGAGAGAGGCCTCGAAGTTGCCATAAAGGCTGAGGCTGAATGCCATGAGCAACGCAGCAAGGCCGACGCCAACCTCAGGGAGTCGCGCATTGCTTCTGAGGAACTGAATCGCGAGATCAGCCGCTTTCGGGGTCAATTGGAAATCCAGACCGCTCGAATTCGCCAGAGTGAACAACAGATCAGGCAATCCGAAGTCCGCCTTGAGAAGCTTCACAGTGAAAAGTCGGAGATTGAAAAGGAACGTAATGCCTCAGGTCTTGAAGAGCTGGAACTCTTGGTGCAGGAACTTGAAGCCGAACGACTGATGATTCACGAGCAGCAAGCCCAGCTCCAGATCACTGTCGAAGCGCTCCGCCAGGAAATCAAAGACTCCAGAACCCGACTCAATCAACTGCTGGCTGAGCGTCATACCCTTGAGGGCAAGATTTCATCCATCGAGACCCTTCAACATCACGCGATGGGCAAAGATCGAGTCGATCTCAAGGCTTGGCTTGAACGCCATAAACTCAACGCCGCCCCTCGACTCGCCGAACGAATGGACGTTGCTCCCGAATGGGAAAATGCCATTGAGACCCTACTCGGACCCCACCTTCAAGCGATTTGTTTAGAGGAACTGACCCAAGTCGCCGAGATTATTAAAGAAATTCCTGAAGAATCCATCGCCTTCCTCGAAACCGGGACCCATCCGCCAAAGTCAACAGGGACTCAGACCCTCCTAGACCATGTGAATGGCCCGCTTGATCTTGAAGATCTTCTCGGCCGTATCCGATGGGCAAGCTCAATGGATGAGGCTTTTGATCTTCGAAAGACCCTCAAGGCACATGAAGCGGTGATCAGCCCCGATGGCACCCTGATCGGTCGTAATTGGCTGATTCATCAAAAAATGGACGATGGCCAGGCCGGGCTCATTCGCCGAGAACGCGAACTCAAGAACCTCAAGAATGAACTCATCGCCCTCAGCGTAGAGATCGAGAAATGGGATACCCTCCTAGAGGAGCGCGAGAGCGCATTAAAGCAAGCCGAATCCGAACGGGAACACCTCCAAGCAGAAGACCGAAGAATCGGTGCCGAACACGCTCGATCCCGCTCCGAACTCAGTGCGCTTAAGGCTCGTCATGAACAGGCGCTCAAGCGGATGAATCAGATCCTGAGCGAAATCGGTGAAATCGAGATCCAGACTCAGGAAATCCGTGAAGACATGGAGGAGTCCATGCTCCTCAAGTCCGAAGCTGAGGAGCGGCTGGCTGAGCTCGACAGAAACATGACGCTGCTTTCAGGGAACCGTGAATCCATGGAGACGGGACTCAACCAGGCTGAACAGGCCCTGCAGGCCAGTCGAGAGCGGGCGCAGAGTTTAAGAAGCCGGGCCGAGCAGCTCAAATCCAACGAGCAGATCACCACTCGACATCTTGAGCGGCTCCAAACGCAGCTGGAACAGAGCCAACAACGGCTGGACGCTTTGAAAACCCGCGCCACAGAATCAGCCCAGCTCCCGGAGGGATCCGAAGATGAGCTTGAGACTCTTACGGAAAAGAAAGCGACGGTCGAAGAGACTTTGACCCGGCAACGCCAGCGAGCCTCTGCGCTCGAATCTGAAATCAGGAGCGCCTCAGAAGCCAAGCTGGAAAACGAGCGACAACTCCAGAAGGTCAAGGACCAACTAGAACGCATCAAACTGGATTTGTCTGCTAACGAAGTTCGCCGCCAAACCGTCGAGGAGCAATTCGAAGAAATCGGATCAGATCCAGAAAGGGCCATTGAAAACCTTCCCGCCGAAGCCAGCGAAAAGACCTGGCAAAATCAGCTTCAGGAAATCGCCGCCGAAATCGCCCGACTTGGCGCAGTCAACCTAACGGCTATGGAGGAATATCTGGTTCAAGAAGAACGGATGATATTCCTCGACGAGCAAAATGCCGATCTGGGGCAGTCTCTGGAAACCCTTCGGGAAGCCATCGAAAAGATTGACCGCGAATGTCGGACACGTTTCAAGGAAACATTCGATCTCATCAACAGTGGCCTCCAACGGATGTTCCCGAAACTGTTTGGCGGGGGACAGGCCTCTCTGGAATTGACCGAAAGGGATCTTCTGGAAACTGGGGTGACCGTCATGGCCCGCCCCCCAGGAAAGCGCAACAGCTCCATTCATCTGCTGTCGGGTGGTGAAAAGGCTCTCACAGCCGCTGCGCTGGTCTTTGCCATCTTCGAACTGAATCCAGCGCCCTTCTGTCTGCTGGACGAGGTTGATGCGCCGCTGGATGACGCCAATGTCGGTCGATTCAGCCAATTGGTCAAGGAAATGTCGGAGAGGGTACAATTCCTTTTCATATCGCATAACAAGGTTACGATGGAGATTGCCCAGCACCTTGCCGGCGTCACCATGAAGGAACCTGGGGTTTCCCGCATCGTTGCGGTCGACATCGATGCGGCTGTAGAAATGACCGCCGCCTGAATTGCCTGAGGCTTCACGATGGATAGAGATACCGTTCGCCTGATTCTGATCCTGGTTGGCATCACTGTCATGGCGGGCATATACCTCTGGGGTCGCTTTAAAGACCCTCTGACCGCCAGCCTGAAGAATCTTTTCAGTGCAAAGGAAAGTGATGAATCCTCCGCCGCTGGTGAGGACTATCAGGACCCCGACGAATATTTCGAAGAGAGCGTCCGAGTCATTTCCTCAGGGTCGGATCACCGCCGCGAGCCCATTTTTGCCGGCCTTGACGCCGATGTGGACTATCACGAAGACGAATCGGAACTCGATGGTGAAGATGCCGTCGACTCCATCCCCCCCAATGACGAACCCGGTGGCGCCCCTTTCCTCATTCAGGTCAGCGTGATCGCAGGGTCCGGTAGTTTTTTCAACGGTACGGAACTGAAACAGGCCCTTTTGGAGAATGATCTCCTTTATGGAGACATGGGCATCTTCCATCGCTACAACCATGACCTGACCCAGACCCTTTTTAGCGTCGCCAGCCTGGTTGAACCGGGGACTTTCCCGATCGATGACATGGCTTCGTTCGAATGCCCCGGGATCGTTCTCTTTTTCCAGACGGCCCGGGTTTCCGACCCATTAGCCACCTATGACGACCTCGTGAATACCAGTCGCGAACTCGCCCAGCAACTGAACGGTATTCAGTGGGATGAGACGCGGCAACCGCTGGGTGCCAGTAAAATCGCTCATATGCGAAACCTTCTGAAGCACCCTGTCGAATCCTAATGGCATCGGCCTCCGAGGCAGATCACCTCCGCGCAGAGGCGCTACGCGCCGAGATTGCCTATCACAACCTCCGTTACCATCAACTCGATCAACCCATCATCCCGGATGCTGAATTTGATCGTCTGATGGGAGAGCTTCTAAAGCTCGAATCCCAGTTCCCAGAACTCAAGAGCCCCGACTCCCCGACCCAGACCATCGGCGCACCGGCTTCCAGGACCTTCACAGAGGTCCACCACAAGGTTCCAATGCTCTCGCTGGAAAACGCCTTTTCCGAAGAGGATCTTGCCGACTTCGAGCGGCGGATTCAGCAGCGCCTTTCACGAACCAACTATCGCTTTGCCGTCGAACCCAAACTGGATGGATTGGCCGTGAGCCTGACCTATGTGGGAGGCCGGCTGAGTCAAGGCGCCACGCGCGGTGATGGCCAAACCGGTGAAGACATTACCCAGAATCTCCTGACCATTCCAGAGATCCCCAAGACTCTTCAGGGCGAGGGGTGGCCGGAGGTTTTCGACATCCGAGGGGAAGTCTTCATGCCACGCGCGGGATTCGCGCAATTGAATGCCGAAGCCGCTCTTAGGGGAGAAAAAACCTTCGCGAATCCAAGAAACGCGGCCGCGGGGAGCCTTCGTCAACTGGATCCCCGCATCACCTCAACGCGACCGCTCAGCTTTTTCTGTTACGGCTGGGGCCAGTACCCTAGTGCTGAGCTGGCAGAGACTCATTCCGAAACCCTTCGCCGTTTTCAAGCCTGGGGGATTCCGATCAACCCTGAATCCCTGGTCACCGAGGATATCTCGGGCTGCCTAAGGGTCTATCGTGATCTTGAGGCGCGCAGGGCGAGCCTTCCCTATGACATTGACGGGGTGGTTTACAAGATCGACAACTTGGCTGACCGTGAAATTTTAGGCTTCGTAGCACGCGCCCCGCGTTGGGCGATCGCACACAAATTTCCCGCCGAAGAGGCCAGAACCCAAATCAAGGCCATCGATATTCAGGTGGGTCGGACGGGTGCACTCACCCCCGTTGCCCGGCTGGAACCGGTTCAGGTGGGGGGAGTGACTGTCACGAATGCAACACTTCACAATGCCGATGAGATCCGGCGCAAGGACATCCGCGTCGGAGATGAGGTCATTATTCGACGGGCAGGTGATGTCATTCCCGAGGTGGTTCGAAGCCTACCGGAACTGAGAGCCTCTGACCTTCCAGAATTCCTGATGCCTTCCTGCTGCCCCATTTGCGGCTCAAGCGTGGAAACCGATGAGGGCGAAGCGGTTGTCCGCTGCAGCGGCGGTCTTTCGTGTCCTGCCCAACACAAGGAATCCGTGCGCCATTTCGCTTCCCGCAAGGCGATGGACATCGATGGCCTTGGGGAAAAAATCATCGACCAACTTCTCGAAGGCTGCCTGATTGAGACCGTTGCCGATCTTTATCGCTTGGACGCGCCGTCTCTAAGCGCCTTGGATCGCCTCGGTGATAAATCGGCCAATAACCTCATCACAGCGATCGATAAAAGCCGTTCAACCACACTCCCCCGTTTTCTTTTTGCACTGGGCATTCGCGAGGTCGGGGAGGTCACGGCCCGGAATTTGGCCCAGCATTTCAAGGACCTTTCGCCCCTAATGACAGCGGATCCAGAAACGCTGATGGGTGTCCCGGATGTCGGACCGACGGTCGCAAAGCATGTCCACATGTTTTTCCGTCAGCCCCGCAATCTCGAGGTCATTTCAAACCTCATCGATTCAGGGGTTCACTGGGAGAAAGTGGCTGCGGCCAGCGAGGGACCCCAACCACTTCAAGGCAAGACCTTTGTGGTCACAGGAACTCTGGAGAGCCTTTCCCGGGACGAGGCTCACGCCCGCATTTTGGCGCTGGGCGGCAAGGCTACCGGAAGCGTTTCGCAAAAGACCAGCTACGTGGTGGTCGGTTCCGACGCCGGCTCCAAAGCGGCCAAGGCGGCTCAGCTGGGCATTCCCATTTTGGATGAAGAGAGCTTCCTTGCTCTGACCACCCGGAGTGAAGGCTGATTAGCGGCTCGGCGAAAACTCCAGTCGCTCCAACAATCGGACAAACTCCACATCCAACCGCTGCTCAAGTGTCCGAGCGGTCTCCTCCAGGGTCTTGAAATTCAGTTTCCCAAAAGCCTCGCCGAGCGCCAGACAAATGCGATTACCTCGGCCCGGCACCGAAAGCCCTGCCAAAGGCCCCTTGAAGTGATGCCGGATTTCGGCTTGAACTTCTCGCCATGCAGTGCCTTCTCCGGACCATAAATTGACCGCCATGCCTCCCCGGGGCGCGAGCATTCCAGAAAGCCGAGAAAAGAATTCCGGTTCGTCAAGGATGACCGAAGGTCCCTCGGCATCAAAAACATCGACCAGGATCAGATCGAAGACTGAATTTGCGCCGGTCACTGGCCTTTCCAAGTAATGATGGGCATCCATGACATGGATGCAAAGCGAAGAGGTCGCCTCCAGCTTGAAATACGTTTTTGCAATCTCGACCACCTGAGCCCGCAACTCAACCGCTTCGATCTTCACTCCCGGAAAATGATGCAGCAGAAATCTCGCCAAGGTTCCCCCCCCGAGCCCTAAAAGGAGAATTCGCCGGGGCTCTGGAGCAAACAACAGAGGAGTCAGTAAGGAGCGAAGGTATGTCAGCTCGATGCGATCGGGAGCAGCGAGGTCCATCGCACTCTGTCGAGCAGGCGAACCAAAATGGAGTGACCTGACCCCGTGGGCCTCGATCACCTCAATGGGTCCGTGATCATCGACGACGCGATGGATCATTCTTCCACCGTATTTCAAAACCCCCCCTCTTTGGGTCATCCTGGTACAGCCGATATAATCCAACATTGACTCACCGACGGGTAGTACCGCGTGAATACCGAAGCCCCTGGCCCCAACAATCAATTCCACCAGGACCACGTTCGTCTCATTCTAGACAGCTACCATCACTGGACCGGAGAGAATCTCTTCCCCTTTCCCCTCACGGAGAGTGAATGCCTCGGACAATACGTATTCAAGGCCCCTTTCGCTCTTGTTTCACACGGAACGGAGGAAGACCCCATCTTCAACTACGCCAACTGCATCGCGCTTGAGGCATTCGGTTACAACTGGGATGAGTGGATCGCCCTGCCATCACGATTTTCGGCTGAGGCCCCCCATCGGGAAGCGCGTCAGCAACTATTGGATGACGTGCGACGCCAGGGGTTTTCGGATGGCTATCAGGGCATCCGGATCGGCAAGCACGGCCGATTTGAGATTCGCGCCGCCAAAGTCTGGAATCTTCTGGATTCAAGTGGCGCCCCCCGCGGCCAGGCGGCCTTTTTTACTGACTGGCAAAGACTCGCAACCTGAACGGGAGCCCACACAAAAAAGCCCCCTGACACCCATCGATATCAGGAGGCTTTGAACGGCTTGACTCAGGTCTTCAAGACCATCTGTCCTGACTTGACATCGGCGGTGACGATATCCCCAGACCCCACCTTGCCCGCCAGAATGTCCTGCGCCAAGGCGTTTTCAAGATCCTGCTGAATCGCCCGCTTCAATGGCCTTGCGCCGTAGACCGGATCGAATCCCGCTTCACCCAGATAATCGAGGGCCGCATCACTCACCTTGAGTGTGATATCCCGTTCCTTGAGCCTTTGTTCCAGATTCTGGATCTGGATTCGGCAAATGGCACGGATCTGCTCTCGAATCAGCGGATGGAAAACCACGACCTCATCAATTCGGTTGATGAACTCCGGCCTGAAATGGTGGCTGACAACCTCCATCACGGCCGACTTCATCTCAGCGTAGTTTTCTTCCCCTGCTAATTCCTGAATGCGATCAGACCCCAGATTGGAGGTCATCACAATCACCGTATTACGAAAATCCACCGTGCGCCCATGGCCATCGGTCAGTCGACCATCATCCAGAACCTGAAGGAGGATATTGAAGACGTCGGGATGCGCCTTCTCGACCTCGTCCAACAGAATGACGGCATAGGGACGCCGACGCACCGTCTCGGTGAGGTAGCCTCCCTCCTCATAGCCAACGTATCCCGGAGGCGCCCCAATAAGACGGGCGACGGAATGTTTTTCCATAAACTCCGACATATCAATCCGGACCATGGCCTCTTCAGTATCAAAGAGGAATTCAGCCAAAGCCTTACAGAGCTCGGTTTTGCCTACGCCCGTCGGCCCAAGGAACAGGAACGACCCGTTCGGACGCCGGGGATCAGAGAGTCCTGCGCGCGAACGACGGATGGCGTCGGAAACAGCCTTGATCGCTTCGGCCTGACCCACGACCCGCTGACCGATCTCTGACTCCATGGCCAAAAGCTTCTCCCGTTCACCCTCCAGCATTTTGGAGACTGGGATACCCGTCCACTTGGAGACCACTTCGGCGATTTCCTCATCGGTCACCTTATTCCTGACCAATGTTGCCTCGACGCTCTCCATCGCTTCAGCCGCATCGAGCTGCTTTTGCAATTCGGGAATCAAGCCATACTGGAGCTCACCCATTTTGGTGTAATCCCCTGCCCTTCGAGCCGCTTCAAGATCAAGACGCGCCTTATCCAACTTCTCCTTGATGGCCGCATTTCCCTGCAAAGCCGCCTTTTCAGCCTTCCAGACTTCTTCGAGCTCCGCATACTCACGTTCCATTTCGGAGATTCGCTCCTGAAGCTCGGAAAGTCGGCGACGCGAGGCATCATCCGTCTCCTTCTTCAGGGCCTCACGCTCAATCTTGAACTGAATCAGGCGACGCTCTAAGCGATCCATCGACTCCGGCTTGGAATCAATCTCCATCCGAATGCGACTGCTGGCCTCATCGACAAGATCGATCGCCTTATCCGGCAGATTCCGATCGGTAATGTAGCGATGCGATAGGGTCGCTGCCGCCACAATCGCTGGGTCGGTAATGGTGATGCCATGGTGCACCTCGTACTTTTCTTTAAGTCCGCGAAGAATCGCGATCGTATCCTCCACACTCGGCTCATCGACCAAGACCTTCTGGAACCGCCGTTCCAGCGCGGCATCCTTTTCGATGTACTGACGGTACTCATCCAGCGTGGTGGCTCCAATGCAGTGGAGTTCCCCTCTCGCCAGGGCCGGTTTCAGCATGTTCCCTGCGTCCATTGCGCCATCCGCCTTGCCGGCGCCGACCATGGTGTGAAGCTCGTCAATGAAAAGAATGACCTGACCTTCCTGCTTCGAAATATCATTCAGCAGGGCCTTCATTCGCTCTTCGAATTCCCCCCTAAACTTGGTTCCAGCAATCAACGCAGCCATATCCAGGGCCAGGAGACGCTTGCCCTTGACACCCTCTGGCACCTCCCCATTAATGATGCGAAGGGCGAGTCCCTCAACAATGGCCGTCTTCCCAACGCCCGGCTCGCCAATCAGTACTGGATTGTTCTTGGTTCTGCGCTGAAGAACCTGAACGGTTCGACGAATCTCATCGTCACGGCCAATCACGGGATCCAATTTGCCGTCCTCTGCACGGGCCGTAAGATCGATGGTGTATTTCTGAAGCGCTCCCCGCTGCTCCTCGACATTGGGATCATCGACCTTCTGACCGCCTCGGATGCGCTCAATCACCTCCAGCAGTTTGGCAGGTACCAGCCCCGCTTTTTTGAGGGTATCACCCAATCCGCCCCGATCTTCCAGCGCCGCCTGAACAAAAACTTCACTGGTAATAAACTGATCGCCCCGCTTCTGGGAAAGCTTGTCGGTCAGATTGAGAAGCTTGAGTAGCTCACCGGAGATCTGAACGTCGCCACCGACCCCTTCCACGCGAGGCAGACGCTCAAGCTGTTGCCCTAGAAGCGTTCGAAGTGAAGCGACGTTGATGCCACACTGGGTGAGCAATGGTCGAACCGTGCCACCTTCCTGATCGATCAGCGCAACCATGACATGGACGGGCTCAATGAATTGTTGATCCCGGCCGAGCGCGAGGCTCTGGGCATCTGCCAGTGCGGACTGGAATTTTCCCGTCAGTTTGTCCATTCGCATGTTAAAACCTTTTGATCTGAAAAGAAGATGAACTGGATATTGGGACCGTATGGGCTCCTATCAAGCATCGTTGATAACAATTTCATCTCATCCTGTGCTGCCGTATCATTCGGGGTTGACCCACTCCCTACTCCATGAATACATCCAATCCTCAACGCGTCCTGATCGTTCGCCTGAGCGCCATCGGCGATATCGTGATGGCTTCAGGACTGATTCCCGCACTCCGAACCCTCTGGCCTGAGGCTTATATCGCCTGGCTAGCCGAATCGGGGCCTTCAGAGCTGCTGCGCGCTAACCCCCGACTGGATGCCGTCATTGAACTCCCAAGGCAGCGCTGGAAGACGATGGTGCGTGAGGGCCGAAGGAGAGAGGCCCTCAAGGAGCAATGGCAGTTTTCCCGGATGCTCAGGGAGCAATCCTTCGACCTAACGATCGATCTGCAGGGACTCATCAAAAGTGGCATCTGGGTCTTTGCCTCAGGCGCCCCCCGCCGAATCGGCCTTGGCTCCAGAGAGGGGAGCCAATGGCTCATGACCGAGGTGATGGCACGCAATGAAACGGACCCCCGGATGGGAAAGGAATATCGGGCGTTGGCTGTCAGCCTGGGTGCCCAGGATTCTGACTTTAACCCCGACATCGAAATCCCCACGGCCCTGAAAGAAAAGGCTCAGTCCCTATTGCACCACGAATTTAGGGACGCAAAGGTCGCTGTTTTGGCTCCCTTTACGACCCGACCGCAGAAACACTGGTTCGACGAGCGCTGGATAGAGCTCTCTCGGGGGCTTCGATCCATGGGATTTCGCTGCCTCATTCTGGGGGGACCCAGTGATTTTGAGTCTGCCGAAAAACTTGCGAAACCGTCAGGTGCAGAGGTGATCTCTCTCGCGGGAAAAACGTCACTGCTTGAATCTGCGGCCTTGATTCAAGCGGGGCAGGTTCTGATTGGGGTGGATACCGGCCTCACCCATCTTGGAAAGGCGATGCGGACGCCAACCATTGCTCTCTTCGGGTCAACCCTCCCTTACTGGGAAGGTCCAACATCCCAATCTGAGATTCTCTACGTCAAAGAGCCCTGCTCCCCTTGCCATCGAAGGCCGGTTTGCAACGGTCTTTTTAACTGCATGCGGCATCTCGAACCTCAGGATGTCCTCGATGCAGTCCGAAGAGTCACCGCCCCATGACCTCACCCTATCAGCCCTCAGAAAAGGCGCCGTTTGCCCTGAAGATTGGTCGACTCACGCTCAGCAATCCTTTCATTCTCGCGCCGATGGCAGGCGTCACGGACCGCCCCTTTCGAAACCTATGCCGAAAGTTCGGCGTGGCCATGGCCGTGAGCGAGATGGTCTCAGCAAACCCCCTGCTCAAGGATGACCGAAAAACCTTGATGCGAACCGACCATGGCGGTGAAACCGGGATTCGTGCCGTTCAGATTCTCGGCAATGAACCCAAAGACATGGCCGAAGCCGCGCGTCTCAACGTGATGCGAGGTGCCGACCTGATCGATATCAACATGGGCTGCCCGGCCAAAAAGGTCTGCCGAAAAGCAGCAGGATCCGCACTTCTCAGGGACGAGGATCTGGTGCGACGCATTCTGGAAGCCGTCGTCCGATCCGTCGAGGTTCCCGTCACTCTAAAAATCAGAACCGGCTGGGATCCCGAAAACCGCAATGCCGTCCGAATCGGGCAAATTGCTGAGGATGCAGGAATTCAGGCACTCACGATCCATGGCCGCACCCGCAGTTGCGGGTTTTCGGGGTCAGCTGAATACCGTACAATCACAGAGGTCAAACGCTCGATTCGCATCCCCGTGATTGCCAATGGCGACATCACCCGTCCGGAAAAAGCCCTTCAGGTTCTGGAAGAAACAGGAGCTGATGCCGTGATGGTGGGACGAGCGGCACTGGGTCAACCCTGGCTGTTTGCGTCTATGAAGCGTTACCACGAAGGCAACCCATCGTCCCTGAAGCCCGAACTGTCGGAGCTTGAGGCTCTGATGCTGGACCACCTGACGGCCGTCCATGCGTTCTATGGCGAACATCAGGGCATCCGAATTGCCCGAAAACACATCGGTTGGTATTTCGATCACCTGGAGGGACCTTTGGAAGCGCGCTCAGCTTTCAATCAACAACTCTCTGCGGAGGGGCAGATACGTCTGATCCGCGAACTCTTCCAACAGCACCTCATTGCATACTGTCCGTGACCCAAACGCCGCCTGATATCACCCTCCCGAAGGAAGGTCATTCCGTCCTAAGCAGCCACGTGCGCGACGCCCTGCGATCCTATTTCGCGCGGCTCGACGGCCACGGCGCCAGCAACCTCTATGAATTGGTGCTGAGTGAAGTGGAACAACCACTGATCGAAACCGTTCTAGAGCATTGTGAGCATAATCAGACCAAGGCCGCCCAGATCCTCGGCCTGAGCCGCAGCACCCTGCGTAAGAAAATGCAGATTTACCGGATCGAGTAAGAGAGACCTACCATGTCCACCCCCCAGCGCATCACGCGCGCCCTCATCAGTGTTTCCGACAAATCCGGGCTTCTTGAGCTGGCTGAAGGCCTGACTCAACAGGGGGTCGAGATTCTCTCCTCCGGGGGCACCTACCGCTATCTGATCGACCATGGCCATCCGGCCAAAGAGGTGTCCCAACACACCGGATTTCCTGAAATCATGGGGGGGCGCATCAAGACGCTGCATCCCAAGATCCACGGTGGCATCTTGGGCCGCAGAGGTCAGGATGAAGGCGTGATGGCTGAGCACGGCATCGCGCCGATCGATTTGGTGGTCGTCAACCTCTATCCCTTTGAAGCCACGATCGCCAAGCCCGACTGTTGCTTTGAGGACGCCGTTGAAAATATTGATATCGGTGGCCCTGCCATGTTGCGGGCGGCAGCCAAGAATCATGACGCGGTCGGGGTTGTCGTCGACCCTTCCGACTATGCAGGGATCCTTGAAGAGATGCGCGTTCAAAAGGGAGCATTGCGACCGGAAACCCGCCTGCGCCTTGCCGCCAAATGTTATCGCCACACGGCCCGATATGACGCACTGATTGCGGACTACCTCGACAAGGTGTCAGACGGACCGATCTTCCCGAATCCGCTGATCCTGACCCTTCAATACGCACAGGACATGCGCTACGGTGAGAACCCCCATCAGCGAGCTGCCTTTTATCGGGACTCCACGCCTCCCAAAGGTTCCATCGCCGCCGCGATCCAGGTTCAGGGGAAAGAACTGTCCTATAACAATATTGCTGATGCGGATGCCGCACTTGAATGCGTCAAGAGCTTCGATGCCCAGCCCGCCTGCGTGATCGTGAAGCATGCCAACCCCTGTGGGGTCGCTGTCGGCCAAGACCTTCTCTCCGCCTATGAAAAGGCCTACAACACCGACCCCACCTCCGCTTTTGGTGGCATCATTGCGTTCAATCGCGAACTCGACCCGCAAACCGCAAAGGCGATCATTGACCGCCAGTTCGTTGAAGTCATTCTGGCTCCCTCCGTCAGCCTCCAGGCCAAGACGCTACTTGCGGGAAAACCGAATGTCCGGGTACTTGAAACCGGCGTTTGGGATTCCACCGCACCGCACGCCCTTGATTTCAAGAGGGTCGGTGGCGGGCTTCTGCTTCAGGATGCCGATCACGGAAAAATCTCCCGAGAAGATCTGAAGGTAGTCACCCAAAGAGCACCGACTCCGGCCGAACTCGACGACCTCCTGTTTGCCTGGAAGGTCGCTAAATTCGTCAAATCCAACGCGATTGTCTATGCCAAGGATGAACGCACCATTGGCGTTGGGGCAGGCCAAATGAGCCGGGTCTATTCCGCACGCATCGCCGCCATCAAGGCACAGGATGCGGGTCTTCAAGTTCAAGGTTCGGTCGTCGCCTCAGACGCCTTTTTCCCTTTCCGCGACGGGGTGGACTCAGCCGCCGAAGCCGGCGTCACCGCGCTGATCCAACCGGGCGGTTCGGTTCGGGATGCTGAAGTGATTGCTGCTGCCGATGAACATGGCATGGCCATGGTGTTCACCGGCATGCGTCATTTCAGGCACTAAAGGCAGCGCCCGGCCATGTCCGAGGACACCGCAGCCGTCATTCGGGACTCCGCACTGGCAGCAAAGACCGACGTTTGCGTGAAATGCGGGCTGTGCCTGCCGCACTGCCCCACCTATCTCAAGACTTCGGATGAAAACGAGTCGCCCCGCGGCCGACTGTCCCTGATCCAGGGCTGGGCTCAGGGCGCCCTTGAGCTCACACCGAGACTCGCAGAACATGTCGATCACTGTCTTCTTTGCCGTTCGTGTGAAGCCGCATGCCCTGCTAACGTGCCCTATGGACGAATCATTGACGACTTTCGCGCACACCTTCACGAAAAGCCATCAGGCAGTGGGGGAGAAGGTCGCCGGATCAATGCCATGGTGGTGCGCTTCCTGAAGACGGAACAACCTCGCTTCATCCAGTCGGGAATGAGTCGTCTGGCTCGTTCATCTGCAGGACAAAGCCTCGCAAAGCAACTCGGGCTAGGCGGACTCACCGGCGGGCTCCCAGACACGCCAGCGGGGCTTCGCACCATCAAGCCAGGCCAATATCCGCAGACATCCAAAGAGCCGCAGGGCGAGGCACACGTGTTCTTAGGCTGTACCGGAACGCTTCTGGATGCCGAAACGCTGGATTCCGCTGTCAGTCTTTTGAATACCCTGGGGATCCGTGTCGACATCCCTGAGGCGCAAGGGTGTTGCGGTGCTCTCGATCTCCATGCCGGCAACAAGCAGGGCGCCTTGGAGGCCATGCAGAGAAACGCCGAGGCGTTTGAAGGTCCAGCCACGACGCCCGTCATTAGCTGCGCTAGTGGCTGCGGCGCCATGCTCAAGGATTACGCCAAGGATCAGGGCAACATTGGGGCCCGACACAGCGATATCAGCAGCTACCTTGAACGACTTGAGTGGCCGGAATCCCTGACCGTCGCTCCACTGGAAGCCACCGCCGTTCTTCAGAGCCCCTGTAGCCTGCGTAATGTCCTCAAGACGGCAGACGCCCCGCTGAAGATACTGAGCAAGATTCCCGGACTCAAGGTCCAGCCCCTGCCTGCGAGCATTCGCTGCTGCGGTGCTGCCGGCAGCTTCATGCTCAACCACCCGGACGAAGCGCAAGCCTATCGAAAGGAGATTCTCGATCGAATGAGAGCAGATCCCCCTCGCTACCTTTTGTCTTCAAATCCCGGTTGCTCCGCGCACCTTCGGGCTGGCCTTAGGGAGCTAGGCCTTGAGGTTGAAGTGATTCACCCCGTCACTTTGCTCTGGCGCCAAGTTCAAGCGGCTCAGAAACTCGCACCCTAGGAAGTCCGAGGATGGCACACAAGGCATTAATCCTCGATGAAAAACTGACCCTCTATCTCAAGGCGTTCGGTCACCGGGAATCGCCCGCACTTTCCACTCTTCGAGAGGAAACGTCTCAGCTTCCCGAAGCGGTGATGCAAATCACCCCGGAGCAGGGCCAATTCATGGCCTTCCTCGCCAAACTCATAGGCGCTAAAAAGCTGCTTGAGATTGGCGTATTTACGGGCTACAGCGCTTTGGCGGTCATGGAGGAGCTCTCCCCGGAGAGCCGAATGGTCGCACTCGACATCAGCGAAGCCTACACTACGATTGCAAGACGTCACTGGAAGGCCGCTGGCCTTCAGGACCGGATCGAGCTTCGCATCGGCCCGGCCCTCCAATCGCTGGAAACCCTGCTGACGGAACAGGAAGCCCAAAAAAGCTTTGATTTCATCTTCATCGATGCGGACAAAGCTAATTATCCTGCCTATTATGAAGCGGCCCTCAGCCTGGCACGAACCGGCGGCATCATTCTGATCGACAACCTCCTCTGGTCTGGAAAAGTGGCCGACCCTTCGATCACGGACCCGGATACCGAGGCCTTAAGAGCGATGACCCGGACGCTAAGGGCCGATCCCAGGATCGATTTTTCACTGATTGCCGTGGCGGATGGGATTGGCCTGGCCCGCTGCAAGACTTGATCACGCGTGACCCCAGAACTCTCAGCAAACCACATGTCGCAGAAATATCCTGTTCTTGTCACCGGTGGAGCCGGCTATATCGGCTCTCACACCACGCTCCAACTCCTTGAAGCGGGCTACGAGGTCATTGTCCTCGACAACCTCTCGAACTCGCACCCCGAGTCCTTGCGGCGCGTAGAGGAGATTGCAGGAAAGCCCATCACCTTCGTCGAAGGTGACGTTCGTGACCGTGATCTTCTTCGTCGCACACTGGGCCGCCATGGATGCCAGGCTGTCCTGCATTTTGCCGGCCTGAAAGCCGTCGGTGAATCCGTCGAAAAACCCTTGCTCTACTTCCAGAATAACGTAGAGGGCATGATTGCCCTGCTGGAAGTCATGGACGAAAGCGATGTTCGCAAGCTGGTCTTCAGTTCCTCCGCAACCGTCTATGGCGAGCCTCAAAAACTCCCCTTGACCGAAGAGCACCCCCGCTCTGCCACCAATCCGTATGGCCGAACCAAGCTGATGATCGAAGAAATGCTCGAGGATCTTCTTCGGGCCAACGATCAGTGGGGGGTCGCCATTCTCCGGTATTTCAATCCGGTGGGCGCGCATGAGAGTGGGCGCATTGGCGAAGATCCTCAGGGGATCCCGAATAACTTGATGCCCTTCATTGCGCAGGTCGCAACCGGGCGGCGCGATGCCCTTCGCGTTTTCGGAAATGACTACCCAACACCAGACGGGACAGGCATGAGGGACTATATCCACGTGGTGGATCTTGCCGAGGGCCATCTTCTGGCACTTCAGCAACTCGAAAAGAGCGGAAGCTTCACGGTGAACCTTGGAACCGGGACGCCCTACAGTGTGCTGGACGTAGCCCAGGCTTTTGAGAGTGCCACTGGCCAACCCATCAATGTCGAGATGCATCCGCGACGGGCGGGCGATGTCGCCTGCTGTTACGCCGATCCAGGACTTGCAAGAAGCCTTCTCGGCTGGGAGGCCACCCGGGACCTTAGGACCATGTGTGAGGACGTCTGGCGATGGCAGTCAGGCAACCCAGCGGGCTACCAGAAGCCCTAATGACAAAGGGCCGCCCTAAGGCAGCCCTTTTTTCATACTGTCGGAATAAAGCGGCTCAGCGACGCAGCTTGTAGTTGCGACCATAGAAGATTTCGGCCATTTCGTGCTTCAACTGCCGCTGGATGGCCTTGCGCTCATCATCGGAGAGTGCGTCCTTGTCTGTCTCAAAAAGGTAGTTATCCAGCTGGAAGTCCTTCAGGATCATCTTCGTGTGGAAGATATTCTCCTGATAGACGTTCACGTCGATCATCTGATACCGCTCGGCCGTCACGTCCGAGATGTAGTTTTGAATCGAGGTGATTTCGTGATCGATGAAATGCTTCTGGCCGCTGATGTCGCGGGTGAAACCGCGGACACGGTAGTCCATGATCACGATATCGGAATCAAAACTGTGGATCAGGTAGTTCAACGCCTTCAGCGGAGAAATCCGTCCACAGGTAGAAACATCAATATCCGCACGGAAGGTGCTGATGCCCCCGTGAGGATGGCTTTCAGGGTAGGTATGAACCGTAATGTGACTTTTATTTAGATGGGCCACGACGGAGTCCGGGATCGGGCCGGGCTCTTCCATGTTTCCGACGCTAATCGGCGCATCATCGCCTTCGGAAATCAGCATCGTGACGCTGGCACCTTGAGGCTCATAGTCCTGACGGGCAATATTGAGGATCTGGGCGCCAATGATGGCGTTCACGTCCGTCAAAATCTGGGTCAATCGCTCAGCGTTGTACATCTCGTCGATGTACTCGATGTAGCGGCGTTTCTGCTGCTCGGTCTTGGCATAGCAGATATCGTAAATATTGAAGCTCAGCGACTTCGTCAGGTTGTTGAAACCATGCAACTGAAGCTTGTTGATATCCATGTATGAACGCTACCCCTGAAAAATTTGTTGTGCGCGCTTAGAGAACGCCCTGTCGGCCGCCGATCATTCGGCTCAGGCCCAGATCAAACCCGAAATCCATCAATCCGCCTCGACCACCTCAAAGGAGTGGCTGACTTCTGCCGTTTTTCCCAGCATGATCGATGCAGAACAGTATTTTTCGGCGGAAAGCTTGACTGCACGCTCAACGGCAGCGTCAGTCAACCCCTTCCCCGTAACCACAAATCGAAGATGGATCCGCGTGAATACCTTGGGATCCTGATCCGCTCGCTCCGCCTCGAGGTGCGTTTCACAGCCACGGATATCGTGGCGTCCCTTTTTAAGAATGTGCACGACATCAAAGGAGGCACAGCCTCCCATGCCCATCAGCAGCATCTCCATCGGCCGAACGCCCAGATTTCTCCCACCAGACTCCGGAGGGCCATCCATGACAACGGTGTGGCCGCTGCCAGACTCCCCGATGAATAGGGTTTCTTCGACCCACTTAACGCGCGATTTCATCGGCCATCCCCTGCAAAATAGCCGCGTAATTTAGCACAACCGGAGAGAATGGATCACCTCTTCCGGAAAGTCGGCCTTTTCAGGCCGCTTTCAGGAGTCCGCTATGGCGAAGCAAGGGCTCGATGGAAGGTTCACGGCCCCGGAATGCCACGAATAATTCCATGGCCCCGGCGCTTCCTCCCTTCTCCAGAATTTCTTCCAGAAAGGATTGGCCGGTTTTGGGGTCGAATACTCCTCGCTCTTCAAACAGCGAGTATGCATCGCTGGAAAGAACCTCTGCCCACTTGTAGCTGTAATAGCCCGCCGCATAGCCACCGGCAAAAATATGGGAGAAGCTGTGGGGGAATCGATTGAAGGCCGGCGGTTTCACCACAGCAACCCGCTCGCGCACTTCCGCCAGAATTTCATAGATGCGCCCGCCCTGAGACGGCTCATACGCCCGGTGCATTCTAAAATCAAAAAGGGCAAATTCGACCTGCCGCAGCATTTGCATACCCGACTGGAAGTTGCGAGCAGCCAGCATCTTCGAAAGGAGACTCTCAGGGAGTGGCTCGCCCGTCTCGAAATGCCCGGACATCAACCCTAAGGCTTCCGGATTCCAGCAAAAATTCTCCATAAACTGGCTTGGGAGCTCGACGGCATCCCACTCGACACCATGAATTCCGGAAACGCCCAGGTGATCCACCCGGGTGAGCATATGCTGAAGTCCGTGACCAAACTCATGGAACAGGGTCTCGACCTCATCGTGACGCAAAAGTGCTGGCTGGTCACCCACCGGCGGGGTGAAATTGCAGGTCAGGTAGGCAACCGGCAATTGAATTTGGCTCCCCAACCGACGACGGGTCGAACATTCATCCATCCAGGCCCCGCCCCGCTTCTTTGGTCGGGCAAAAAGATCCAGGAAGAATGCCCCACGAACCCCCTCTGCATCCCGGATTTCGAAGTAACGCGCATCCGGATGCCAGGTTTCAATCCCTTTGATTTCATGCACTGTCACGCCATACAACCTTTCAAGGATATTGAAGAGTCCTTGCAGCACCCGGGGCGCTGGAAAATAGGGGCGGAGCTCCTCCTGAGAAAGGGAGTAATGCGCCTGCCGAAGCTTTTCTGAAGCGTAGGTGAGATCCCACGCTTGAGGATCGGGAATTCCCAACTCTTCCCGAGCAAAGGCCTGCAGAGTCTCAAGATCTTGTCGGGCTGAGGGCAGCGACCGATCCGCAAGATCGGTCAGGAAAGCCTCCACCGCATCGGCAGAGGGCGCCATCTTGGTCGCAAGGGATAACTCAGCAAAGTTACTGAATCCCAAAAGCCCGGCTTCCTCATGACGGAGCGCAAGAATCTGCTCCATGATCTCGGTGTTATCCCATTGGCCTTGCGTCGGCCCCTGATCAGAAGCTCGGGTGGCATATGCGGTGTAGAACGCCTCACGCAGACCACGGTCCTCTGCATGGGTCATTACCGCGATGTAGGAGGGGAATTCTAAGTTAAAAACCCAGCCAGCCAATCCCATCGCCTTGGCGGTTTCTTGAGCCATCGCACGAGCCGTTTCAGGGATCCCCTTGAGCAGAGCTTCATCTTCGATCGCCCGATGCCAACCTTGCGTGGCATCCAGCACATTATCCTGAAACTGACTCGTCAGGCGGGAGAGTTCCTGCGCAATGAACTTGAACCGTTCCTTTTTTTCCGGCGGCAAATCAACCCCGGAAAGCCGGAAGTCCCGAAGCGCATTCTCTATGATGCGTTTCTGGGCAGACTCCAGAGAGTGAAACTCCTTCGACTCCGCGATTTCGCGATAAGCCGCAAAGAGCGCGTCGTTTTGTCCCACTTCGGTTGCATATTCGCTCAGTAGCGGGAGACACCCGTTATACGCATCCCTGAGCGCATCGCTGTTCATGACCGCATTGAGATGACTGACCGGAGACCAAGCCCGATTCAGGCGATCATCCACAGTTTCCAGAGGCTCCACCAGATTCGCCCAGGTGTAGGGACCGCCCTGTTCGAGGCGCTGTCTTATCGCTTCGCGATTTTCTTCAATCAGTTGCTCGATCGCCGGCCTCACATGAGACGGTTCAATTCGAGAGAACGCGGGAAGCGGGAGGGATTCAAGCAGTGGGTTTGACATGGGCTCATCCAAAAAAAAGTTGATCGATCCATAGACCTGACCAACCCATCAATCGTTCAGATGGGGAGACAAAAACAGGAAGATCGGGAGGGAGAACGGGAGGCCTTGTGGACTCCCCTCAGAGAGGATCAAACCAAGCTCTTATGCATTTCGAGGACATTACCCCCCTCAATGCGCTTGTAGCTCACGGCATCCATGAGGGTTCGGATGAGGAAAAGCCCCCGACCTCGCTCGGGCAAATCGTCAAGATCCGGCTCGGGAATGAGATCAATATCAAACCCTTGGCCATGGTCATAGACCCTCACGCAGAGATCGTCCTCTTCGATGAAGATGCAGACACGAACCGTCTGGTCCGCATCAGAGGATGCGCTGTGGTCAATCGCATTGGCCATCGCCTCAGTCAGAACCACATTCAAATGGTAGGCCAAGGCTTCACGATCGCCACGGTAGTTATCCAGCGCCCGAGCCACTTCCTCGGCAATGTTCCCAATCAGGCTGAGATAGCGCTTCTTGTTGGGAACCACAATGTCGACATGAATATCATCACTGGAAAACATAGTGGCTCTCCATTTCAGGCCTGCGCCAGTGCGTCGTCGACCGAGGAAAAGATTTCAAACACCCGATGTAATCGGGTCAGCTCAAACATCGACTGGACGCGCGACTGAAGCCCTGCGAGAACCAAACTTCCGGAGCGCAGGTTTGCACTCTTGAACCCGGACAGCAAAGCACCCAACCCGGAACTGTCAATGAAGCTCACCTGACTGAGGTCAATCACCAACTTTTGGCCGCCCACCTCAAGAAGATTCAGCATGATCTCCCTGAGTTCGCCTGAATTCGATGCGTCGAGGCGCTCCTCGCCCACAATCAATATGGTCCGACCATCCCGAACCTCTGTGGTGCATTTCAATTTTTTACCCTCAAAAGCCACCCGACCCTATGAGCGGGCGGAGATTCCATCCGCCGCGCTGCGTCCCATGGAATCTGATCAGACATACCCATAGTCTACGACTGAGGGGAGGGATTCACACTCCCCCCTCCAATCGAGAAACCAGAATTTTATCGACTCGGTTGCGATCCATATCGACCACCTCGAAATGAAGGCCGCCCCATTCAAAATGATCGGCAGACCGAGGAACCCGCCCCAGATGCTCCATCACAAACCCGCCGATCGTATGGTAGTTACCATCGTCAGATTCGGGTAATTCAGCGACCGAGAGCAACTGCTTAAACTTTTCAACCGATAGCATCCCATCCAGCAGCCAGGATCCGTCCTCTCGCTGAACGGCATCGGGTTCTTCTTCCCAAGGCTCTTCTGTCGGCATATCTCCGACAATGGCCTCAAGAACGTCCTTCAACGTCGCAAGCCCTGCAACCTCACCATACTCATCGACGACCAGAGCCAATGAAATCTTCGAGCGCCGAAACTCCTCGAGGAGCTGGACGGAACTCAGCGATTTGGGGATGTATTTCACCTGCCGGATCGCCGCACTCAGCTTGAGTTCCTCCCCCGACAACGTCCTTCGCATCAGATCCTTTGCCTCGATGACCCCCAAAACGTTATCCAGACCATTCCGGCAGACCGGTATCACCGAATGCGTGCTTTCAATCAACCGCTTGCGAATTTCCTCGGTGGGGCTCGCTATATCCAGATAGTCGATTTCCATCCGCGGCGTCATGATGGCCCCCACTCTCAGGGCATCCAATCGCATGACATTTGAAACCATTTCCTTTTCACTCTTGTGAAAAAGGCCGGCTTCGGTCCCTTCATCGATCATGAGACTGATTTCGCGTTCGGTGACGATCGAATCCTCGCGATGGCGCACCCTGAGCACAAACAAAACGCAATCGGTAGACCAACTTAAAAGCCGGACCAAGGGATAAGCCAGCATGGAGAGAAACCGCATGGGTCGGGCCATGCCGATGGCAATCGACTCGGCCTTGATGAGAGCGAGACGTTTGGGAACCAGTTCACCGATGATCAGCGAGAAATAGGTGATCAGGAAGACCACGACCACCGTCGAAAGGACATCACTGTGAGCGGCAATCAGGGGAAACTGGCGGAGATAGTCGTCCACTTTCTGAGACAAGGCCGCCTCACCGAGCGCTCCACTCAGGATTCCGATGAGGGTGATTCCAACTTGGACCGTTGATAGAAAGTGACTGGGGGCATTAGCCAGGTTCAGGGCAGCGTCCGCACCTGAAACACCGTCATCCACAGCCTGCTTCAGCCGGGTCTTGCGGGCAGAAAGAATGGCAAGCTCAGACATCGCAAAGAGGCCGTTCAACAGGAACAGGACGGCCAGTATGAGAATGTCCATTCTAATCCGCAGGGAGTTAATCGAGACTCTAGAGTAGCGAATCGACCGTGAGGATGCAAAAATGGATTTTTGCGGATTATCGACAGGCTCCTCATGCGCGCACTCCTCCAACGCCTGATGGGCCCTTTCAAGGCGCCGGGCTTTTCTGTCAGTGCCCTCCTCGGCCTCTATGCCCTCTCCGGATGGAGCTCTCCTCCGCTGAACCATATTGCCATCCTCGGCCTTTGGACGATTCTCCTGATCCAACCAACTGGCCGCTCCTGGCTCCGCCAGCATCCTTTGAGCCGGTATATGGCTCTCTTTGTGGTTCTGATCGGGGCGCTCTCGATCCGCGGCATGATCTTGCATGCCACTCATCTGCCTGCTCAGGCCCTCGAGACGGCCAAGTGGCTCCTGATTCCTGGATTCATGGCCGTGGCCTATGGCATGGATGGACAACCGCAGCGCATCGTGAAGCTCTGGATTGGACTCCTGCTGGGCCTCATGGTCGGCTTGCTTGCACACGCGCCACTGGATGCGTTACTGCACTTTGATGTGACTTTCGAGCGTCAACCCAAATTCCAGTTTTCACGGGCGGGCATGGTCGGACTGGCTTCGAGTGTTGCCCTCTTGGGCCTGATTATCCTGGCTCCACGGCTTGGCACGCTGGAAAGGCGATATCAGTTCACGGTATGGCTCCTGTGGGGTCTTGCGAGCTATCTTTCTGTCTTCATGCTGCTGGCCAGCCAGTCACGCATCAGCTGGCTGGCGCTTCTGCTCGTCGCACCCTGCGTGCTCCTGATCCTTGGCCGAAATGCCGACAAAGAGCGAAGCGCCCCCAAAAACCGCTGGCCATGGCTGATTCTGCTTCTTTTGGGACTGATGATTGCTGCAGGCACCCTCAGGAACCTGGAGGGATTCAAGGAGCGAATGGGGAAGGACTGGACTTTCATTGCCCACCAGATCCAGGGCCATTCCCAAGAGGCCGACCAGAGTGCCTCATTCACCTTGCGATCGAGAATCTTCAAACTTGGCGTCATTGCAATCGAGCAACACCCTTGGCTGGGCTGGGGAAATGTCGGAACCTCATATATCGCCAGCCTGACAGGCGATGAGATCTTTAAGATTCCGGATGTCCCTGAGGGCGGGGAACGATTGATCTGGATTACACACCTTCACAGCACTTATCTGGAGATTTTGGCGCGTTTCGGCGTGGCCGGATTCGTGTTGTTTGGCTGGGGCTTTGTGCTTTGGATCAGAGCGCTTCGGGACCGCTCTCATGAAGGACATTATCCGCGGGAGCTTCTGGTCTTCCTCGGAGGCACGGGCATCATCTTGGCGATCTGGGATATGACCGAATATCGCGCCACCATGGAAGAATGGCGCGTCCTGTTCTCAATGCTCGCAGCCAGCGCGTTTACCGGCACCAAAACATTGACCGGTCAGGGGGCCTCAGACATCATTTGATCACTGAAATGATGCCACGGGTTTCGAGCCCTTCCAGTATCTGGTCAATACACTGGGAAACTTCGTGCTCTGCGGTTTTCACGCGAAATTCGGGGTTTACTGGAATCTCGTAAGGAGAGGAAATGCCGGTGAATTCGGCAATCAGGCCGGCCCGGGCCTTCTGATAGAGCCCTTTGACATCTCGCTGCTCGCAGATCTCCAGCGTGGCATCACAATGAACTTCCAGAAATTCGCCCGGGGCAAAAAGACCCCGAACCACCTCACGGTCTCGCCGAAGCGGTGAGATGAAGGCGGTCACGACTATCATGCCGGTTTCGACAAAGAGCCTGGAGATTTCTCCAGCCCGCCGAATATTTTCGGTGCGATCAGGCAGTGAAAATCCCAGGTCGCTGCAAACCCCACCCCTCAGGGCATCGCCATCCATGACCACCACACGGCAGCCACGGGCAAAAAGTGCCCGCTCCAAATGCTGTGACAAGGTCGATTTTCCGGACCCTGAAAGCCCCGTCATCCAAAGCACAGCCGCTCTATGCCCATTCTGCGCCTCTCGCTCCTCACGAAGGATCCGATCTTGGGCAGGGCCGATGCCGATATTTGATGATTTGCCACGCATAAGGGGGTGTTGCGACCTTAAGCGTCGAGAAGCAACGAGAGATAGGCATCGCCGCTGGGGCCTGGCGTAAATCGCCGTGCGCGCTGACGCCTGGCTTCAGCATCCCCGGGCGTATCTAGCGCCCTCCCCATAGCCTCAGCCAAGACGGCATCGTTCCCCACCGGAATCAGCTCCCCATGAATACCCCCGTCCAAAATCTCCCGGGGTCCACTCGGGCAATCGGTTGCGACAACCCGAGTCCCAAGGGCCAGAGCCTCCACTAGCACCGTGGGCAATCCCTCCCATTCGGAGGACAAGACAAACAAATCGGCATCGGCCATAAAGTCCCAGGGATTCTGACAAAAGCCCGGCATCTGAACCCGCTCTTCGAGCCCTTCGGAGGCAATTAAATTTTCCAGCGCTTCCCGATCTACGCCCTCACCAAGAATCAGAAGGCGCGCCGGTCGCTCTTTCAGCAAACGCTTGAAGGCCCGAATCAGGGTTGGAAAATCCTTTGCCCGACGAAGGCTTCCTACCCCCAGAATCACCGGTTCGCTTCTCTCAACAAACCACGGATGTTCGACCGGTGGCCTTTGACCTTCAATCATTTCTTCCGTCACGGAGGGGTTCCAGATCACCTTGATCTTTTCACGCGAAAGCCCCGAAACCACGGCCAGGTCATCCGCCACACCGCCGGATACAGCCACTACAGCATCGGCATACGCATAGGTTCGCCGAATCAGAAACGGGAGCAATCGCACCTTTCGATCCGTCGCAACGGGGACATAACGGGACAGGGTACTGTGGCAACTGATCACCAGACGCGTAGGAACCCGGACGAGAGCTCGAGCCCACACCGCCGCCAGATTACATTCGTCTGAGGCCGATAAGAGGGCGTCCGGCCGTTGCCTTTTGAGATATGAGGCCAGTGCAAGGGTATAGGCGCGCAATTTGGGGGCATGGAGGGGAACGACCCGGACTCTGGGGTCGAGGGCCTCCAGAAAATCACCTACGGCTTCTGCCAGCACCAGATCGACCTGATGACCTCGGCGCACAAATTCATTGGCAAGGTTACCGACGACCCGCTCAAGCCCACCCCCATGCATGGTTCGGGTAAAAAGCGCGATATGACGGGGATGGATGTGCTCCATGTGTTCCATCAAAGGTGCCCGTGGACCCACCGTCGGTCCAGAACGTTCTTGACGTCATAGACCACTGCCCGGTCATGGCCAAAATCTCGAAGTGCCTCAGCGCCTAAGTCCAGAAAGTTTCGATGGGCCACGGCCAAAACCACGGCATCGTAGCTGGCTTTCGTGGGGAGGACGATCGGGGTTATCCCATATTCCCGCTCAGCCTCCGATGGATCCACCCAGGGGTCGTGAACATCCACCTCAACGCCATAGCTTTGAAGTGCCGCGACAACATCCACCACTTTGGTGTTGCGAAGATCAGGGCAGTTTTCCTTAAAGGTAAGGCCCAGCACCAAAACCTTGGACTGATGAATGGGCAGCTGATGCCGCGCCATGAGTTTCACCACCTCGCCCGCGACGTAATCGCCCATCAGATCGTTAATTCGGCGGCCTGCCAGAATCATTTCCGCATGAACCCCGACCTCCTGGGCCTTATGCGTCAGGTAGTAAGGATCGACGCCAATACAATGCCCGCCGACCAGACCCGGCTTGAACTTCAGAAAGTTCCACTTGGTCCCCGCCGCATCGAGAACGTCTGCTGTATTGATTCCCAGCCGGTTAAAGAGAATGGCCAATTCGTTGATCAACGCAATATTGACATCACGTTGCGTGTTTTCGATGACCTTGGCCGCTTCTGCCGTCCGTATATCCGGCGCGCGATGAGTTCCAGCCTGAACCACGCTGCCATAGAGGGCATCTACACGCTCTGCGGCCGACTCCGTCGATCCCGATGTCACCTTAATGATGGAGGTAAAGCGATGCTCTCGGTCTCCAGGATTAATTCGTTCTGGACTGTAACCGCAAAAAAAGTGCCCCGCAGCGTTTTCAATCTCCGGCGCTTGACGGGTTGCGTAGCGAAGTCCTGAGATGCTTTCCAGAATCGGGACACAAAATTCTTCCGTCGCTCCGGGATAGACCGTGGATTCGTATATCACCAAATCCCCATCCTTCAGCAACTGGGCCACGGTTTCAGTCGCCGAGCGAAGCGGTTCGAGATCCGGCCTTTTGAATCGGTCGATCGGCGTTGGGACCGTAATGATGAAGATATTGCAGGCGGCCAGTCCTGAGGGGTCGCAGGTGAAGGTCAGCTGACTGGCTTTTTGGAAATCCGGAGCCTCAACCTCGCCCGTGCGGTCATAACCCTTGGAAAGTTCATCAATCCGCTCGGGGCGGATGTCAAATCCGATGGTAGGATACTTGGCACCAAATTCGGTGGCCAAGGGCAACCCCACGTAGCCGAGACCCACTACGCCGATGTTGACGCCCTGAAGAACACTCATAAGTCTATCGTCGCCGAAATTCTTTGCCATGAAGGCGATCCGCCTGTTACGCCGCTGACCCCAAGTACCGCAACCCGTGACCAGAGCCTCCCCCGCAAAACGCCAGACCTTTTTTGACGCCATCTGGTCATCGGTCATCTGGACAACCCTTGATCGGGCTGCCGCTCTGTTCAAGCATGCCTATGTGGCATCCATGATCGGCCTCACCGCTGAGGTGGACGTATTCTACATGGCGGTCGCCATCATCACTCTCTTTGTCTTCAGCTGGGGGCGGATTGCCGAAGTCCTTGCCGTTCCTCGATTGGTCGAACTCGTCAACCACGGAAAAAATGAAGAGGCGACCCGCCTCAGCGCAGATCTTTTCAGCTTCAGCATCACCTTTTCGATTGGTCTGGGATTGGCCCTCAACCTCCTCTGGCCTGCGCTGACACACATTGCCTGGGGCTTCGACAGTGCTCGACTCGATCTTCTTGATGAAGCGGTGAAATGGGCTCAGCCGCTGCTGTTCCTTTATATTCCGACCCGGATGCTCTACTCCCTTTCGAAAGCGCGCAGAGCCTTTTACGTCAGCTACCGCAATGAATTCATCGTGACGTTGACCATTCTGGTCATCATCACGCTTTACCCCAACACCCCCGGAGTCCTGCTCTGGTCTTTTGGCGTTGGGACGCTGGTTGCCTTCCTGACCACCCTGGTCTCAACTTGGCGTTTTCTGGGCCGTATTGGCAACCCCTTCTCCAACGGAGTCCGGGCCATCCTTCCCTTCGCGCCCCCCCTTCTGGCGATGTTCACTATCCAACATCTCTATACGCTGGTCGACAAGGGGTTTCTTTCCTACCTCCCGGAGGGCTTTGTCAGCGTCATTGCCTATAGCTGGACCCTGACCACCCTCGCCCCCTCACTCCTGCAAATGGAGGGAGCCTTTATCACGGTCTATACGGAAGCAAAGCAAAATCCCGAGGTCCGATCGGATACCGTCAACAAGCTGATCAGCGCCAGCATCACCCTCGGCATCATGATCAGCCTTGGCCTGTTTGGTTTTGGGGAAGACATCGTCGCCCTGCTTCTTCAGCGTGGGAAATTTGGCCCCGAAGATACGCAAAATGTGGCTCAGTGTCTGAGCATCTTTGCACCCTCGATTATCCCGCTTCTGCTCATGAATCCGCTGGGACAAATTTTTCAGGTGGAGCATCGCGTCAAGCTCGTCATTCGAAGACTGGTTTTCGGCATGCTGGTCAATGTCGTATGCTGTTACCTGTTCCTTTTTGAGTTCAGGCTTGGGGCGAATGGCGTCGCTCTAGCCACCACCATCAGCCAATGGGCCATGGTCATCACCGCATTGATCCTGATGCAACGCATCCAGCTCCGCATCCACTATCTGCGCCATCTGGGATGGCTGATGACGATGCTAGCCTTAGGGCTTTTGGATCTGCATGTTGCAGAAGCCCTTCGAGTGCTTCACCCGAGCCACTGGATGATCGCGCCTGCTGGACTCGTATTCTTGGGGCTCTTCATGCTGCCGATCGTGTTGGGAAGGAGCCGCGAAAGCGCCCTGACACGCGCACTGCTTGGTCGCTCGTTTAAAAAAATCGGCCTGGGTAACCTTGGATGAGCCAGCACTCCCCGATCCTCAGCATCATTACGCCCACGTATAACCGGCGCCATCTCCTCCCCCGGGTCTTGGCATCCGTCATCCAGCAGACACTGACCGATTTCGAATGGATCATTGTGGATGACGGATCCAGCGACGGAACCCGGGAATATCTGGACGCCCTCGACGACCCCAGAATCATCCGGATCTATCAAAACAATCAGGGATGCAATGCCGCACGTCACCGCGGCGAACAGGACATGCGGGGCCAATATGTGGTTTTTCTCGACAGTGACGACGAGCTGGCAGGGCCCGAAACCCTCCACCGAATGGTCGAGAGAATTGCCGCGACACCTCCTGATGTTGGCGTTGTCGGGTTTGGCGTAACCACCCCCTCCGGAGGGGGTGGCCACTCTCAGCTGGCTGAACCCGAAATGTTGCTCGACTATGGCGATGTTCTCTGCGAGCGCAAGGTCAAAGGGGAAATCTTTCGCATCTTTAAACGCGAGGCACTCGCAGTGACGCCCTGGTGGACCGAAGGGCTTGGGATGCTGACCCTCCGCTATTTCGAAATCGCACGTCACTACAAATTCCTCGTGACTCAAGAGGTCGCCCTCATTTATCACATGAATCACGGGGGAAATCTCACCAGCGCGAGACAAACCATTCGTCGCGCCCACTCGATGATCGAAGGTTATGAGCGCCTCATTCAAGAACATCAGGAAGGATTCCGTCATGCCTGCCCGGGGGCACTGGGGCTGAACCTTTTCCATACCGCGATGTATTGTGCGATCGATGGACAAAACCGCCGGGCCATCGGACACGCCATCCGGTCGCTCCAAGAAAAGGGACCCAAACCCCATAATCTCATCCTGCTGGCCTCGCTTCTCATTCCGCTCCAGATCCGGCGAAAGCTCTTTATCTGGCGTTCAACGCTGAAAGGACGGCAGTAGTTCTCTTGAAAAAGCGTGTCGCCTTCATCACGAGCGGACTTCCGACCGGAGGCGCTGAGCTGGTGCTGGTCTCCCTCCTTTCCCGGCTGGACAGGGACCGATTTGAGCCCCTGGTCATCAGTCTCCGCGGCGAAGGGGATCTGGGTCAGACCATTCGCGAACTGGGAGTTCCGGTTCTCGCGTTAGAGCTAGGAGCCAAGCCAACCCTGGGCTATGAGATTTTGAAAGGGATTCGAGCCTTGAGGCACTTTGAACCTGATGTCATTCAGGGCTGGATGTACCATGGCAATCTTTTCTCATGGCTTGCCGCACCCTGCATGCGAAGAAGACCCCGGCTGCTGTTCTCGATCCACAATGCGCTGAGCGACTGGACCAGCGAGCGCCACCTGACGCGGAAGATCATTCGACTCAATGGCATCCTTTCCGATGCTGCTGACCGCGTCATCTATCCCTCGGAGCCCAGTGCGCTTCAGCATGAGACCCTTGGCTATGCCAAGACTCGAACGCAGATCATTCCAAACGGGTTTGATTGCGATCGCTTCAGTCCGGATCCCTCTGAACGCGCTGAAATAAGGGCTGAGCTGGGCTTTAGGGAGCATGACTTTGTGATCGGCATGGCCGCCCGATACCATCCAGTGAAAGACCATGCCATCCTTATGGCCGCGGTCAGGGACACCCTGGATCGGTGTCCATCGACGCGGCTTTTACTCTGTGGGCCCGGCGTCGATGAAAAAAATCCCGAGCTTCAGCAACTGATTCGAAAATATCGTCTTGAAGAGGTTGTTAAACTCCTCGGCACGCGCCGGGACATGCCTCGGATCTACCGTGCCATGGATCTTCTCGCCTTAACATCAAAAAGCGAGTCAGCCCCAGGCGTTCTCGCCGAAGCCATGGCGAGCGGCGTCCCCTGTGTCGCTACAGATGTGGGGGTCTGCAAGAAAACCCTGGCCGGGACCGGCTGGGTCGTAACCCCCCGGGATCGACGTTCGATTGCCGAGGGCCTGATTGAAGCGGCCGAACTTTCCAGGGAGGCCCTTAAACGCCGGGGGGAAAAGGCGCGCGATGAAATTGTCAGCACGCTTGCCCTTTCTGCGATGATCGAGGCCTATCAATCCCTGTTTGAAGCGACTTCAACCCACTCCTGACACCTCATCACGCCCACAAACCATGTGCGGATTTACCGGATTTCTCGACCGAAAGCACAGCCTCAACAGCGAGGAGGCCCGCCCGATTCTTGAGGCCATGAATCGAAAGATTCTGCATCGTGGACCCGATGATGAGGGCCTGTGGATTGACGCCAGTCAGGGCATTGCATTGGCTCACCGCCGCCTATCCATTCTGGATCTGTCCGCCGCCGGCCATCAGCCCATGATCTCGCAAAGCCAACGCTATGTTCTGGTCTTCAATGGCGAAATCTATAACCATCTCGAAATTCGCCGGGACATCGAACAGCATGGCCCCGCGCCCATCCATCACCTTGCGGACCAAGCATCATCAGTCAAGCCTCAGGTGGGCGATCGCTGGCGTGGCCACTCCGACACCGAAACCCTGTTGGCAGCCATCGAGGCTTTTGGCGTGGGGGAGGCCCTTTCCCGGAGCCGGGGTATGTTTGCCTTTGCGCTCTGGGATCGGCATGACCGCCTGCTGTACCTCGCCCGAGATCGAATGGGAGAAAAACCGCTCTACTATGGCTGGCAGGGCGACAGCTTGCTGTTTGGCTCGGAACTGAAAGCACTTGAGGCACATCCCGACTTCCGTGCAGAAATCGACCGCAACGCCCTTTCCGAACTTCTAAGGCTGGGTTACATTCCCGGCCCCGGAAGTATCTATAGCCACATCCACAAGCTCCCACCCGGCACCTTCCTTGCCATTGGCATCCATCGACCAGAAGCGCGACCGGTGAGCTATTGGTCAGCGGCTGATGCCGCCCTCAGAGGACAAATGACGCCTTTCTCTGGCGATGAGACAGAGGCGGTAGCCCGCCTCGATAGTCTTCTCAGAGACGCTGTCGCCAGCCAGATGGTGGCCGATGTTCCCCTGGGAGCCTTCCTCTCCGGGGGCATCGACTCGAGTCTGGTGACTGCCCTGATGCAGGCGCAATCCAACTCGCCCATCCAAACGTTTAGCATCGGCTTCGAAGAAGAGGAGTACAACGAAGCCCCCTTTGCCAAAGCGGTCGCCCAGCATCTGGGAACCCACCACACTGAATGGGTCCTGGGAGCCGATGCCGCCCTCGCCGTCATCCCGGATCTTCCGACGCTCTACGATGAACCATTCGCAGACGTCTCCCAGATTCCCACCCATCTGGTTTCCCGACTCGCCAGCCAAAGCGTCAAGGTGGCCCTGACCGGTGATGGGGGTGATGAACTTTTCGGAGGGTATAACCGTCATTTCTGGACCATGCGACTTTGGAACCGCATGCGCTTTGTCCCTCAGGGCCTTCGACGGCAAGTGGCCCATGTTCTGACACTCGTGCCGCCACACCTCTGGGACAGCACATTCAGGGCCTTGGGCTTTCTCTTGCCAGAGGGTCTCCGATATCGAAGCCCTGGGGACAAACTTCACAAATTGTCGCGGATGCTGGGCGCTTCCCGCCCTGAGGACATCTACTTTGACCTGATCGCGCAAACCAAGGATCAGAATCGCCTGGTGACAGGAAGCCACCCTCAAAGCAACGCGCTGACCGACCCTTCGAGCTGGCCCGCATTGCGTGAGATTGAACACCGAATCATGTATCTCGATTCGATCACTTATCTGCCAGATGACATCCTGACCAAGCTGGATCGGGCCGCCATGGGGGTCAGCCTTGAGGGACGCGTTCCTTTGCTGGATCATCGGATTGTTGAATTTGCCTGGCAACTGCCGCTGAACCTCAAGATCCGAGAAGGCCGGGGCAAGCATGTGCTCAGGCAAGTGCTCTCCCGCTATGTTCCGGAAACTCTGACAGAGCGGCCAAAGATGGGGTTCGGGGTTCCGATCGATCGTTGGCTACGCGAACCCTTGAAGGATTGGAGCGAAACCTTGATCCAGCCCGAACGCCTCAAAAACGAAGGCTTTTTCCATCCCAAGCGCGTCCAGCACCTCTGGAAACAACACCTGAGTGGTCGCAAAAATCATGCATCTACCCTCTGGAGCATTCTGATGTTTCAGTCCTGGCTTGAGTCACGGCGATAGGCCATGCCGTCAAAGCCCGACCGTCCTAAGCTGCTGTTCTTCGTGACCGAAGACTGGTACTTCTGCTCACATCGATTGCCTCTGGCTCTGGCGGCGCGCGATGCTGGATACGAGGTCGCAGTGGCTACCCGAGTCAATGCCCATGCGGAGATGATTACCCGGGAAGGAATCCGGCTGATTCCGCTTCGACTCTCCCGGGGAGGCAAAAACCCCTTGCGTGAGTGGCGAACACTCTGGGCGCTTTTTCACATCTTGAGAAATGAAAAACCCGATATCCTTCACAATGTTGCGGTAAAACCCGTCCTTTACGGGACTCTCGCGGCCCGCCTGGCGGGAAGCCATCGGGTGGTCAACGCGCTGGCTGGCCTAGGGCACCTTTTCGCTGTCCGTGAGCGCGCCGGTTTCCTCAGGAGCGTTGTCAAACTGGCGTTTCGACTCCTCCTTCGAGGGTACGGCCGGGTCATCGTCCAAAATCCCGATGACCTTCGACTGCTGGAATCCAGTGGCGCCATTCTTCAAGGGCAAGCGACCCTCATTCGGGGGTCTGGGGTTGATCTTTCGAAGTTCATGCCCAGCCCCGAACCCAGCGGCGTCCCGATGATCGTGTTTGCGGCTCGACTCCTTTGGGACAAAGGCGTGAAGGAATTTGTTGAGGCCGCAACCCTTCTCAAACAAGAAGGGATTGAAGGGCGCTTTGTGATTGTTGGCGCACCGGATGCTGAAAATCATGCGGCCATTCCAAAAGAGCAACTGGACGCTTGGACGGCCGAGGGCGCCATCGAGTGTTGGGGTCAACGCACGGATATGTCCGAGATTCTGGCCGCCTCAGTCCTCTTTTGCCTGCCCTCCTACTATGGCGAAGGTGTCCCCAAGGTCCTTCTCGAGGCCGCAGCCTCGGGACGTCCGCTTATCACCACCGACATGCCGGGCTGCAGGGAAGTCGTCGAAGAGGGCGTGAATGGTCTTCTTGTCCAGCCCCGCGACGCTGAGGGTCTGAGCCGCGCCATTAGAACGCTCCTCAACGACAAAGAACGCAGAACTCGCATGGGTGTAGCTTCAAGACAACGTGCCGAAGAGGCCTTTGGTATCGAAAAGGTGACCACCCAGACGCTAGCGATCTACGCCGAACTCCTCCCAAACGCCCGACCGCGGGGCTAAGACTCATTTGATTGCAGAATCGGGCAGCGATCGAAGTGCCTTGAATCTGCCACAACACGCCATTTGAGGAACTACATCATGTCCATTGAATCGCGAAAAATCGAACAATCCCTGCCAGGCCGGGAAACCCAGGATGGTGCCGGGGTCCGTCTCACGCGGATCATCGGTCAACCTCTCCAGCATCGGCTCGACCCTTTCTTGATGCTCGATTATTTTCGAAGCGATGACCCCAATGACTACATCCGCGGCTTTCCTGAACACCCTCATCGGGGCTTTGAGACACTCACCGTGTTGCTCCAGGGGCAGATGCGGCATCGGGACAATCGTGGACATGAGGGCGTCATTGAAACCGGTGGCGCCCAATGGATGTTAGCCGGTCGTGGCATCATCCATTCGGAAATGCCCGAGCAGGCGCAGGGCCAACTGGAAGGATTCCAGCTCTGGATCAATCTTCCGGCCAGTGAAAAGATGGCTGATCCGCAGTATCAGGACCTCAACGCCAAGGACATTCCCGAAATTCAAGTGGGCTCCTCCCGTGTCCGCGTCATCATGGGGACCCTTTTGGGAATGAAAGGGGCCATACAGCGCCCTCGGACCGAACCCATCGTTCTGGATGTCAGCATGACTCACGGCGAATCCCTGACGCTCCCGATCGAAACCTCACAGCACGCAGCCCTTTTTACCAGCCAGGGCGATCTTCGCGTGGGAGGCGCGCCGCTGGCAAGTCGTCATCTTGGCGTTCTCGACCATTCGGGCGATACCGTTTTGATCGAGGCGACCTCGGACTGTCGTTTCCTCCTCATTGCTGGAACCCCCCTCCATGAGCCGATTGCATCCTATGGCCCTTTCGTCATGAACAGTCCTGATGAAATTCACACAGCCATTTCCGACTTTCAATCTGGTAAATTTGGTTGAGTGATCTTCCCCCTTGAAACCCTTCGATCCGTTGCAACCCGCGCTTCGCGATATCCCATGAAAGACAGCTTCGACATCCTAGCCCAGCAACTGGTTGATGCCGGGCGCTTCATCGACCAGCGGGGCTGGGTTCCGGCCACCAGCGGCAATTTCTCTGCGCGTCTTCCAGACGGCCGGATCGCGATTACCGTCTCAGGGCGTCACAAGGGACGATTGACGGTTGAGGACATCATGACGATTGATGCCCAGGGCCACTCCCTGGACGGTCGCCGCGCCTCCGCTGAAACCCTGTTACACACCGCCATATACCAGCGTTACCCCGACGTGAATGCCGTTTTGCATCCGCATTCACCCGCAGCGACGCTGCTTTCGCGCCTGCACCGTGACCTTCTTGTGCTTGAAAACTATGAACTCTTGAAGGCGTTCCCGGGAGTCACAACGCATGAAGCTCGCGTGACGATCCCGATCTTTCCGAATGATCAGGACATTGCCCGACTTTCAGAAACGGTTGATCGCTGGATCGCACAACACGGGGATATCCATGGCTACATCATCGCAAGCCATGGCTTTTATACCTGGGGCGACAGCGTAGATGCCGCCCTTCGCCACCTTGAAGCCCTCGAGTTTCTTTTCGATATCGAGGCCCGACTCCACGGAGCGTCAACAGCATGAGCGTTCTCACCATTCATCCAGAAAACGAGCCCCATCAGTTTCAGGTTTTTTACGACGCCGAATCGATCAGCAAGGAACTTCGTGAGATCGGTGTTCAGTTCGAACGGTGGGAGGCTGACGCCACTCTTCCCAAAGACGCCGATCAGGAGGCGATCCTCAGGGCCTACAAACCCTCCGTGGATCGACTGATCCTTGAACATGGTTTTCAGTCCTCGGATGTGATCCGCATAAAACCCGATCATCCCGATCGAGACACCCTTCGCCAGAAATTTCTCAATGAGCATACTCATTCGGAGTTTGAGGTTCGCTTTTTTGTCGAAGGTCAGGGCCTTTTCTTCCTCCATCCCAACGACAAGGTCTATGCCGTCCTTTGCGAACGCGGGGATTTGATCAGCGTGCCGGACGGGGTGAAGCACTGGTTCGACATGGGTGAGAGCCCTTCCTTTACCTGTATTCGCCTTTTTACGAATCCTGAAGGCTGGGTCGCTCAGTTCACCGGGGATCCCATCGCAGAACGCTTTCCGACGCTCGATCACTTCGTGGGTGTCGCTCGATGATTGAAGCCGTGCTGACCGATATTGAGGGCACCACGTCGTCAATTTCTTTCGTGAAAGACGTTCTCTTTCCTTATGCCCGGGAACGCATGGCGGACTTTGTGACCCAGAGCCAGCATACCCCGGAGGTCCAACAGGCGCTTGACGAAGTGAAGTCCCTGGCGGGAATCGAACTGAATCTGGAGGCCTCGATCCAGCTCCTCTGCCAATGGATCGACGAGGATCGAAAGGTGACGCCACTCAAGGCCCTGCAGGGATTGATCTGGGAGGCGGGTTACCAGCAAGGGGACTTCCACGGGCATCTCTATCCGGATGCCCATGAGGGGCTCAAACGTTGGCGAGCGCTCGGGCTCCCTCTTTATGTGTTCTCTTCTGGCTCGGTCAAGGCGCAGAAACTGCTCTTCGGACACACCGAATATGGGGATCTGACACCCTGGTTCGAAGGCTATTTCGATACGACCACAGGTCCCAAGCAAGAGCCTTCGTCCTACATGGCGATCGCCGAAAAGATGGGCCGCCCCCCAGCCCATATCCTCTTTCTTTCGGACATCGAGGGAGAACTGGATGCCGCCGCGTCAGCCGGACTTGCCACCTGCCAACTGGTCAGGGATCCTGAGGTGATGGCCTCATCGCGGCATGCCCGAGCCACCCGTTTTGACGAAATTGATCTTTCCAGAGACTGATTGTTTCCCCTTAGAAAACATATTGTCTCCCAAAAGAAAACCCGAAGCGTAACCAACCACGCCCGGGTAAAAGCCTAAAACCTGGCATGCTTTGTGCTTTTGATTTAATATCCGTTATGGCTTGAACCTGAAGGTTTCGGCCGTTACAGTAGAACCAACGTTCATGGGGACACAAGAAGTCCCCGCCCTTGCATCTAGAAATTCCCCGTTGGCCTGGAGGCCTTCAAAGCGGAGAATTCCTCGATGCTCATGCGTAAACCCGCCGGCTCCGGCCGACTAAAGTATTGCCTATGAGTTATCACGCCAAGAATCCGTCTGGCCTTCTGACCCCCCGTCATTCCCACACCCTGAGCCGCCGTAGCTTTCTGGCTCGATCCACAGTCGCCGCAGCGGGCGCCTTGCTCCTTCCCGCCCGAGAGTCGGTTGCTAACATTCTCTCCACCGAGAGAACCCTGCGCTTCCACAACGTCAATACCGACGAGGAGCTGACACTTCGGTGCTGCCCTGAACACGAATACGATCGTGAAACACGGCTTCGCTTCAGCAGCCTGATGCGCGACCACCATGCCGATGAAGTCAGGGAAATGGACCCAGCCCTTATCGACATCTTCTTTGCGCTGTCCGCCTTTACCGGCTCCACCGGAACCTTCAAGATCCTGTCAGGCTACCGTTCCCCAGAAACCAACAGCTGGCTACGCAGCTACCATCGAGGCGTTGCAGAGCACAGCATGCACATTGAAGGCAAGGCGGTCGACATTCGCATGGAGGACGTCAGCATTCGCCAGATCCGGGCCGCAGGCCTCGCGATGGCAATGGGTGGCGTCGGCTACTATCCCCGCTCCAACTTCGTCCACCTCGACACCGGCATGATCCGGACCTGGTAAAGCGACAACCCCCGACCCGGAACCTGAAGATGCGTATCGATGAAGACGGCAACATGGAGCTGTCGGCGGAGGAAAACCAAAGCCTGATGGATCAACTCGAGATCCGCCCGAAAGACTATGACGATCCCCCCGTGGAGATCGAATGCGAGGGCGTTGAAGGGGGCGCAGCCAGCTTTAGGGCCACCAATACCCAGACTGGCAAATCCGTTGTTCTGGTCTTTGACATCGTCGAGGACTAAGGCCGGAGACACACGTCCGACCCTGCCCCATCAGCCCGGATAGGGAAATCCGCGCGACAACAGGACTTGCAACGTCCTGTCATGACCATAGATATCATCAAAGAAGCTGATGCGCCCCTCTTGGTCCACCATCACAGTGGAGTAGAGAATATAGACCGGAATGGGCTTTTTTAGCGTAATGGTCTTGGTTACATCGCCATTGGCAAATGCCGCAATTCTCTCCGCCGGCCAATCGCCATTATCTTCCAAAACCCACTCAGCGAGCCGCTGGGGGTCCTGCACACGAATACAGCCGTGACTGAAATCCCTGCGGTCGCGACTAAAAAGACTCTTGCTTGGCGTACTGTGCAGATAGACGTTGTTGGTGTTCGGAAAGGAAAATTTAAAGAGGCCCAGAGCATTCTCAGGCCCCGGGCGCTGCCGAATTTTCAAGGAACCGGAAGCCACCCGATCAAGCGTTGAGTCATCTGCGGCCCATGGCTGCGCAGCCGGCGCAAAAGCCGAGACAATCTCGAGATCATTTTTCTGAAGATACGATGGATGTCGGCGAATCTCAGGAACCACTTCTTTCGCCGCAATCGCCTCGGGAACATTCCAGAACGGCCTAAAAGTCACCATCGTCATATCGGAATGAAAAATGGGGGTTTGACGACCATCAATCGCCTGTCCGACCACGACATTCATCTGTAGCTCATGATGCCCGATCCCCTCTCCCGCGCGCGCGCCATAAAGCTGGAATGCAGGGATATTGACGATCAGATAGTGCCCCCTGACCCCCTCAGGCAACCAACGCAGCCGCTCAAGCCCCAATTCGATCTGCTTGAGTCGATCCGCTACCGGCGTTGAAAGCCGGGCCAGCGTCCCTTTCCCGATCACGCCATCTGAAGTCAACCCGTGCCGGGCTTGAAACGCCTTGACCGCCTGCTCGAGCGCCGGATCATAGAGCTCAGCTGAACCTTCCTGCCCATGGTCGCCTTGCGGCAAATCCCCCAGCGCAATGAGGAGCGTGCGAAGGGCCGGCACATCGGGGTGGGTCATGCCCGGAGTAAATTTGGCCGGAAAACCGAACTTGGGCTTTGGAAGCTCCAATGCCAGCTTCCGATATCGGACCAATGCGGATTTCAGAGGCTGATAGATTGGGAATCGGGGCTCCAAATCAGCCAACAAGGTCCGAGGCGAGGCATGCCGGCTCATCTCCAAGACCCGTGCCGGAATTTCCTCCCGCCGCGAGATAACATCGAGATCAAAACCGACCGTGCGGGGATTTATCCGGCCCACATGAAGGTTACTGGCAAAGCGAAGGACCGCGACACTCAACGCCACATCATAGGCCGCGATGGCGGAAACCTCTTTAAACCCACCGGAGGCTTCCTGCCCCCAGCGCTCCAGCAACATCGCATCGTAGTCCTCGGGAATCAAGCCGGCAGCGTCCGCTTCCTTCAGGGCCGCAACCATCGCAAGAGCCTGAGGACTGGGGCGCTGATCTTTAACCCAAAGCGCCTTTGCGGGCGACTCCCCGTAGAGACGAGCCAAACCCTTCGACACATCGGAAAGATGGCTCCAACGAAGAGAGACATGGCGACCTGACTGAATCAATGCCTGAATCTCGCCGCCCACGCCGCTCTCTGCCATAACAGCCGGTGAGGAAAAGACCAAAGACAGAATGAGTAGGAGGCAAAATTTAGGCATGGCACATCAACGAATGAACAAACAAAGGCCGGAGCATGAGTATAGTCTCGCAAACCCTCAACGACCCAGCCCATATCCCTAGTGCTTTACTCGGGTTTTAAAGAGGACTAAAATGGTCCCCAATATCGAGGACCCCTATGCTTCGGATCAGCAAACTCAGCGATTACGCCATTATTGTTTTGGGCTACATGGCCAAGCACCCTGAAAAAACTTTTGCCGCCAATGAACTGGCTGAGGAGGCAGGGATTGCCGGAACCACCGTGAGCAAAATCCTGAAGGCTCTGGTTCGATCCGGCGTCCTGGCCTCAACGCGCGGCGCCAGGGGTGGCTACCATCTGGCCAAGCCCCCGGAGCAGACACCGATTGCCAGCATCATCGCCGCCCTTGAAGGCCCCATCGCCCTGACCGAATGCGGGCTCGATCACAACCATTGCGATCAGCTGCGATCCTGCCACGTCAGAGGCAACTGGTCTGTACTGAACCGGGCTATCCAGACGGCCCTTGAAGCCGTCACACTCGCCGACATGGCACAGCCCATGACCCGCGCTCCAGAGGAGTTCCGCCTGCCGCTGGCGAAACTCTCCCTGCAAAGCCGCCGCATCCAGGAGTAACCCATGGCCGCGACATCCGAACATCTTGAATCGATTATCCAGAAGGAATATGCCCCGGGCTTTGTGACCGATCTTGAGGCCGATACCCTCCCGCCAGGGCTCAATGAAGACGTCATCCGGGCAATCTCCAAGCGCAAGAACGAACCGGCCTTCATGCTGGAATGGCGACTCAAGGCCTACGCTCAATGGCAGACCCTCACGGAACCTCACTGGGCCTACCTGGAATACACCCCCGTCGATTACCAATCGATTAGTTATTACTCCGCCCCCAAGGTCAAGGAATCTCCCAAGAGCCTCGAGGAAGTGGATCCCAAGCTGATCGAAACCTATAAAAAGCTCGGTATCCCGCTGCATGAACAGGAAAGACTCGCCGGCGTCGCGGTGGACGCGGTTTTTGACAGCGTCTCTGTTGCGACCACCTTCAAGGACAAGCTGGCCGCGGCCGGTGTCATTTTCTGCTCGATGTCGGAAGCACTGCAACACCATGCCGATCTGGTCCAAAAATATCTGGGGACGGTGGTTCCGACCAGCGACAACTTTTTTGCAGCCCTCAATTCGGCGGTCTTTTCTGATGGCTCCTTTGTCTATATCCCCAAGGGTGTTCGCTGCCCCATGGAGCTTTCGACCTATTTTCGAATCAACGCCGCGAATACAGGGCAATTCGAGCGCACCCTGATCATTGCCGATGAAGGAAGCCACGTCAGCTACCTTGAGGGTTGCACCGCCCCGATGCGGGACGAGAATCAGCTTCATGCCGCCGTTGTTGAACTGGTCGCCCTCGAAGGCGCCGAGATCAAGTACTCGACGGTCCAGAACTGGTATCCCGGCGATGCCGAGGGTCGGGGGGGCATCTACAACTTCGTTACCAAGCGCGGGGATTGTCGTGGCAATCGTTCGAAGATTTCCTGGACCCAGGTTGAGACAGGATCCGCCATCACCTGGAAATATCCAAGCTGCATTCTCCGAGGCGATGATTCCGTTGGCGAGTTCTACTCCGTTGCTGTCAGCAACCACTGCCAGCAAGCCGATACGGGCACGAAGATGATCCATATTGGCCGCAACACCCGAAGCACGATCATTTCAAAGGGTATTTCCGCAGGCCGCGCCCAGAATACGTATCGCGGTCAGGTCAAGATTCTCAAGCGCGCCGAAAATGCACGCAACTACACCCAGTGTGACTCCCTCCTCATCGGTGACCGTTGTGGCGCCCATACCTTCCCGGCCATTGAGGTCCGCGAACCCAGCGCACAACTTGAACACGAGGCCACCACCGCAAAAATCAGTGAAGACCAGCTCTTCTTCTGCCAGCAGCGAGGCCTTTCGGCTGAAGATGCCGTCTCAATGATCGTCAACGGTTTCTGCAAGGAAGTGTTCAAAGAACTTCCCATGGAGTTTGCAGTGGAAGCCCAGGCCCTTCTCGGAATCAGCCTTGAGGGCAGCGTTGGCTAAGCCACGCCCCTCCCCAACACGTTAACCAAAGCCATGTTAAGCATCCGACAACTTGAAGCCCGCGTTGAAGAAAAGCCCATCCTGAAAGGGTTGAACCTCGAGATCAAAGCCGGTGAAGTTCACGCCATCATGGGTCCAAACGGATCCGGAAAAAGCACGCTGTCCCATGTCCTGGCCGGCCGTCCCGGCTATGAGGTCACCGGCGGCAGTGTCACCTTCGACGGGAAGGATCTCCTTTCACTCAAGCCCGAAGAGCGGGCCCGAGAAGGCGTTTTTCTGGCGTTCCAGTACCCCGTTGAGATCCCTGGGGTCAGCAACATCTATCTCCTGAAGGCCGCACTCAACGCCATTCGTCGCCATCGCGGCGAACCCGAGGTGGATGCGATGGACTTCCTGCAATTAGTGAAGGCGCGCATTCGGTCTTTGAATCTCGATGAACAGTTCCTCTATCGCGGGGTGAATGAAGGATTCTCCGGTGGCGAAAAAAAGCGCAACGAAATCCTTCAGATGGCTATCCTCGAACCGAAGCTCTGCATCCTCGATGAGACGGACTCCGGGCTTGATATCGATGCGCTTAAAGTGGTCGCCGATGGGGTCAATGCCCTGAGATCGCCCGATCGGTCCTTTGTCATGGTGACGCACTATCAGCGCCTGCTCGACTACATCAAACCCGATTTCGTCCACGTCCTTGCCCAAGGCCAGATTGTCCGATCGGGGGGACCCGAACTGGCTCATGAGCTCGAAGCCAAAGGCTACGGTTGGCTTGAATCTGCTCCGGGGATCTGAGGGTTCGACCATGGAAAGACTTTCCACGTTTCAAGCCCTTCAAGGGACCTTGCCAGGCGCAGGGCTCTCCTGGCTCGATCAGCATCGCCGTGAATCCTTGGCCGCTTTTACTGCGCATGGCTTCCCGACAACACGCGATGAGGAATGGCAATACCTGCCAGCCTCCTCCTTTTCGGGAACCCAATTCCAGACTGAAGGACCTGGGATCGAGGATACCTTCGATCAGAGCCTCAAGTTACCCGGATGCCTCACCCTGGTTTTCAAGGATGGCCAAAGGATTGCTTCGGACCAAAGCCCACTGCCTCAAGGCCTTGAGATCCTGAAGCTCCAAGACGCTCTCCTCAGGGCCCCGGAGGAGATTAAAGCCCTTCTGGAACTCCCGGAACCTGCATCCCGGCACAGCCTGTCCCAACTGGTTGCCGCCCTAGCCGGTGAAGGCGTATTGATTCGGGTCGCTGCTGGAATCCGCATTGAGCAACCCATCCAGATTCTTCATCTAAATTCACGTCCAGACCATCTGTCAGCGATTCGCCATTTCATCCGACTCGAGAGAAATGCAGAGGCGACCGTGATCGAAACGCATGCAGGGCCGAATCAGACGTCCTATCTGGCGCTTTCGATGACCCGGATTAGGCTCGAGGAGAATGCGTCACTCGATCACTACAAGCACCAATGCGAAGGAGATCAAGGTCGTCATTTTGGGGGAATCTACGCGGATCAAGCACCCACCTCTCGCTTTCGCCAGACTCAGGCGGCCTTGGGCAGCGCCATAGCGCGAACTGAGATTCACAGCCGTCTGGAGCGCGCCAGCGAATGCGAACTCGAGGGCGTATTTTTGGCCCAAGACCGGGCCCAGCTCGATACGCATACTCGGCTGCGTCATGCAGGTCCTCACGCCACCAGTCGGGATGACTACCGAGGTATCGCAGGCGGCCGCGGCCGTGGTGTCTTCCAAGGCAGAATCATTGTGGAGCCCAACGCACAGAAAACGAAGGCCGAAATGCAGTGCCGCAACCTCCTTCTCTCCCAAGACGCAGAGATTGATGCCAAACCGCAACTTGAAATCCATGCCGATGACGTCAAGTGCTCCCACGGCCTGACTGTGGGTCAACTAGACCCCGGTGCCATCTTTTACCTCGCTTCCCGCGGGGTGGGGGAAGACGAGGCCCGACGACTTTTGACCTACGGCTTTGCCAATGAAATTGTCGAACGTATCCGCCCGGACGCCCTAAGACAACGCATTCAGGACGAACTGAGCCAGCGACTGACCTATCCGGTAGCCGGGAGCAATCCAGCATGAGCCGTGTACCCCACCCTCGCTTCGACCTAGAGCAAGCGATCCGGGATTTCCCGATTCTGGATCAGACGATCAACGGACATCCATTGGTCTATCTCGACAATGCCGCCTCGACCCAAAAACCCCTTCAGGTCATCGACACGGTTTCCGATGTCTACCGCAAGGATTACGCGAACGTCCATCGTGGCGTCCATACCCTGAGCCAAAGGGCCACCGATCGATTTGAAGGCGCCCGTGAAAAGGTCCAGAAATTCATTCACGCCCAGCATGCCCACGAGATCATCTTCGTGCGTGGCGCGACGGAAGCCATCAATTTGGTGGCCCAGAGCTTTGCGAGGCCCCGGCTGGCGGCGGGTGATGAAATCCTCATCACCGCCATGGAACACCACTCCAACATCGTTCCCTGGCAGATGGTTGCCGAAGCCACTGGCGCCAAACTTCGGGTTGCCCCCATGTCTTATGAAGGGGAGCTTCTGATGGATGCCTTTATCGGCCTTCTCAACCCGCGAACCCGACTGGTCTCGGTCAGCCACATGTCCAACGCCTTGGGCACCATCAATCCGGTCCGCGAAATCGTTCGTGAGGCACACGATCGAGGCATTCCGGTTCTTCTAGATGGCG
>Ga0007862_1000014_pt1 | contig 61708 bp, 49 predicted proteins | sample CryBogCBH20Aug07_FD_71206 | JGI IMG/M metagenome (GOLD analysis project Ga0007862, IMG submission 71206) | Freshwater microbial communities from Crystal Bog, Wisconsin, USA - CBH20Aug07 | ecosystem: Environmental > Aquatic > Freshwater > Lake | place: Crystal Bog, Wisconsin, USA | collected... | reverse complement strand
TCACGATTTATCCATCAGGGGATGACTAGTTCTGATGTGTTGGATACGTGTCTTGCCGTGCAGCTTTCTCGTGCAGCAGATTTGCTGATTGCAGATGTTGATGCATTGTTGACAGCAATTAAAAAACGCGCATTTGAACATAAATTCACTCCGACCATCGGGAGATCGCATGGCATTCACGCGGAGCCGGTAACTTTTGGATTGAAAATGGCGCAAGCCTATGCTGAGTTTACGCGCAATCGTGAAAGGCTTGTGCAGGCGCGTATAGAAATCGCTACATGTGCAATCTCAGGAGCTGTTGGCACATTTGCCAATATTGATCCCAGAGTTGAAGATTATGTTGCGCAGAAATTGGGTCTCGTTTCTGAGCCTGTCTCTACTCAGGTCATCCCGCGCGATCGCCATGCTGCGTTCTTTGCAACGCTTGCCGTCGTTGCCTCGTCGATTGAGCGACTTGCAATAGAAATACGTCATCTGCAGCGCACGGAAGTTCTTGAAGCAGAGGAATATTTTTCTGCTGGACAAAAGGGTTCTTCCGCCATGCCGCATAAACGTAATCCGGTTTTAACGGAAAATCTAACTGGTTTGGCGCGTTTAGTGCGGGGTATGGCGGCGCCAGCCTTGGAGAATGTCGCCTTGTGGCATGAGCGCGATATTTCGCATTCATCCGTTGAGCGTATGATTGCGCCTGATGCGACAGTGACGTTGGATTTTGCACTGATGCGTCTTACGCAGGTGATTGATAATCTGTTGGTCTATCCAGAGAATATGCAGAAGAATCTCGACAAGCTTGGCGGCCTTGTGCATTCGCAACGCGTGCTATTGGCCTTAACTCAAAAAGGCGTCTCACGCGAAGACGCCTATGTTTTTGTTCAGCGCAACGCAATGAAAGTCTGGCGGAAAGCCTTTGAAGGCGGCGCGCTTGACGACTCTGAAGGCGATTTTCGTGCATTGCTTGGGTCAGACAAGGAGGTCAGCGCAAAATTATCCGACAAGGAGCTCGATGCGCTTTTTGATCTCTCCTATCATTTCAAGCATGTTGAGACGATTTTCCAGCGGGTTTTCGGCATCTAAGTTTTAACCCTTCTTTTCAATAAGGCCGGGAGGTCGTAAATCAGCCCGTCATGATTATTGTTGCTTTTGCTATATTAACAGGCGTCGCAGTCATGGCGATCCTCTGGCCTTTGGCCTTGCGTCCGAAGGATGCGGGCGAGAAAGCGTCCGACATAGCTTTTTTTGAGCTTCAGATAGCAGACATTAATCGAGATCGGGCCGAGGGGCGTCTTGATGATCAGGATGCAGAAAATGCGCGTGCTGAAGCGGCGCGCCGACTGTTGCGCAGTCGCTCAATCGTTGAACCTTTGGCGACTTCTTCACGCAAGAGGCGGATGATCGCAGCGCTGTTTGCTATTGTAATAATCCCCTCATTAACGATCGCGCTGTATCAGCAGCTTGGCCATTTTGACATGTCAGATATGCCTCTGACAGCCCGCCTTGACGCTAAGCCAGATCAAACTGACATCGCGGGAGCTGTTGCGCGGATTGAACGCCATCTCAGGGAACATCCTGACGATGGGCGAGGCTATGAGGTTGTTGCGCCATATTTTTTACGAACGGGACGCGGCGAAGATGCTATTCACGCTTATGTCGAAGCCATAAGACTCCTCGGTCCGACGGCAGCGCGATATGCGGCGCTTGGCGAGGCGCGCATGATTGTTGCGCAAGGTCAGGTAAGCGCAGCAGCCATGAAGGATTTTGAAGCGGCGATCGAGTTGGATCCTGAAAACGTGATGGCGAGGTTTTATATCGGCATTGGCCTTGCTCAGAAGGGCGATAAGAATAAGGCGGCTGAGATTTTTTCCAAGCTCATTGCGCAGGCCCCTCCGGACGCGCCTTATTTAAGAGCGGTGAATGCTCAGCTCGGCTTGCTTCGTGGCGTGGTAACGCCACCTAATGTTGATGCGTCCAAGAGGTCGGTTGTTGAGGGGCAAGATATTGCCGCTATGCCAGAAAATGAACGATCGCGCATGATCCAGTCTATGGTCGCGCGTCTTGCCGAGCGTCTTGGAAAAAATGGCGATGATGTTGAAGGGTGGCTAAAGCTTATGCGCGCTTACAGCGTTCTTGCCGCGACAGATAAGGCGAAGCAGGCCTACAACGATGCGCGTAAGGCCATGTCGCATGATAAGGGCGCGCTAGCGCGTTTAGAGGCTTTGGCCAAACAATTAAATATTGGCGGTTAGAGAGAGGCGAGAAATGACGCGCAAGGGTAAACGGATGACGTTGATTGTTTGCGCGCTAGCAATAATTGGTGTGGCTGTCGCGCTTATCCTTTTCGCATTGCGAGATAATATTGTCTTTTTCTACACGCCGTCAGAGCTTGCAAAAAAACAAGCAAGTTTTGGCGTACGTCTTAGGATTGGCGGGCTTGTTAAGGAAGGTAGTGTTGTTAAGAACGACGGCCGCGACGTGAGATTTATCATAACCGATAGAAATAAAGATTTAGAGATCGCTTATACTGGTTTGTTGCCAGATTTGTTTCGCGAGGGTCAGGGCGTTGTTGTTGACGGTGTGCTGGAGGATAGCGGAAAGCTTCGTGCAGACAGCGTTCTGGCTAAGCATGACGAACGCTATATGCCACGGGATGTCGCAGATGCGTTGAAAAAGCAGGGCGTGTGGCAGGGTGAAAAGAAGTGAATAGTCATGATCGTTGAACTTGGCCATTATGCGCTTGTGCTAGCTTTTGCGCTCGCTTTGATACAATTTTTGATTCCATTTTCTGGCGCTCGGCTCAATGATCCGGCCTTGATGCGCGTCGCACGCCCATCAGCTATTGCGCAATTTTCTTTTGTCAGCTTCTCTTATGCTGCGTTAACATATGCGCATGTTGTTTCTGATTTTTCTGTCGTCAATGTTATTGAGAATTCTCATTCTTTAAAGCCTATGATTTATAAAATTTCTGGCGTGTGGGGTAATCATGAAGGCTCTATGCTGCTTTGGGTGTTAACCCTGTCATTTTGCGGTGGACTCATTGCGTTATTTTCATCAAATATACCCAAGAAATTATGCGCTGACGCATTAAGCGTGCAAGGATTAATCGGCGCGGCCTTTCTGCTGTTTATCTTGCTGACGTCTAATCCTTTTGCGCGTGTTTATCCGGCGCCTTGGGAAGGGCGGGATCTTAATCCTATCCTGCAAGATCCGGGTCTCGCGATCCATCCGCCGATGCTCTACCTCGGCTATGTTGGCTATTCAATTGTCTTTTCTTTTGCTGCTGCTGCGATGATCGGCGGGCGCATTGACGCTGTCTGGGCGCGCATTGTTCGACCATGGGCGCTGTTTGCATGGATCGCGCTCACGCTTGGTATCGCAATGGGATCTTATTGGGCCTATTACACGCTTGGATGGGGCGGATTTTGGTTTTGGGATCCAGTAGAAAACGCCTCACTCATGCCATGGATTGCTGGCGCCGCCTTGCTTCATAGCGTGGTGGTGATGGAGAAGCGGGAGGCTTTGAAGGTATGGACAATATTTCTGTCTATTCTTGCATTCTCATTATCATTGCTCGGCACATTTTTGGTGCGTTCGGGCGTTCTGACGTCAGTACATGCCTTCGCCAGCGATCCTGAGCGCGGCGTATTCATTTTAGCTATTTTGATTTTCTTTATTGGCGGCGCGTTGTCGCTTTTCGCCATGCGCGCCGGCGCGCTTCCTCTGGGAGGCGTGTTTGCGCCAATATCGCGCGAGGGCGCATTGGTCGTGAATAATCTTCTCCTATGCGCAAGTTGCGCAACTGTTGTTATTGGCACGCTCTACCCGCTGTTATTGGAATCTTTAACGGGAGAGAAAATTTCAGTCGGTGCGCCTTTCTTCAATATAGTTCTGATTCCTATTGCCTTGCCGCTTGCTTTTCTAATGCCAATTGGCCAGATGCTCGCATGGAAACGCGGCGATCTCGCGGCGGCGCTTATGCGGTTGCGTTTTGCGTTTATCATCGGCGTAACAGCGGCAGCGTTTTTTGGCGTTGTGTATGGCGCTCCCTTGCTGTCGATTTTCACAGCTGGTCTTGCGCTTTACCTTATTGTCGGGAGTTTTGGCGACATTGTCCGACGCGTCGTCTCTGGCGGTATGACAGCGCGAACTTTCCTTTCGCGACTAGGCGGATTGCCATCTTCGGCGTGGGGCGCGACGATTGCGCATTCTGGGCTCGGATTAAGTCTTCTAGGGCTTGCTGCGACAGGTTGGGGCGTTGAGAGCATTGTCGCGATGTTGCCGTCAAAAGCCTACGACGTTGGCCCTTATCAAATGGTCATAGAGGAAATATCGCCCCGAGAGGGACCAAATTATTCAGAAATTTTTGCTGTTATGTCCGTTCAACGTCAAGGAGTAAGCATCGCGCGTATCGAGCCAGCGAAGCGTTTCTATCCCGCGCGCAAGATGGCCCGTTCTGAGGCTGGTATTGTCACTCTTGGATTAGGACAGCTTTATGCTGCTATTGGCGAGTCGCATCCTGATGGCACGATTGATGCGCGCCTATATTACAAACCCATGGTGACTCTGATCTGGATTGGCGCCGTTATCATGGCTATTGGGGGGCTTCTTTCATTGGCGGATCGCCGCCTGCGTGTTGGCGCGGCGGCGCGGCGCGCGCCGCTTTCGAGCCTCCAAGGACAGCCAAGGTGAAGATATTTTTCCCCGCAATCTTATGCATCTTCATGTTTCTGCCGTGCGCTTATGCCGTGACGCCGGAAGAAATGCTGAGTGATCCCGTCCTTGAGACGCGCGCACGCACCATTACCAGTGAGCTTCGATGTCTTGTTTGTCAAAACCAGTCGATTGATGACTCTGATGCATCATTAGCAAGAGATCTTCGTGTGCTTGTGCGTGATAAGCTAAAAGAAGGTCTGAGTGATGTGCAGATCCGTCAGTTTGTTCATGAACGCTATGGTGATTTTGTACTTCTGCGTCCTCCCGTCAAAATGACGACGCTTTTTTTGTGGCTTACTCCCTTGGGTGCTCTATTTGCGGGCGTCTTCGTTGTCTGGTCAGCGGCGCGCCGGCCTCGGGTTAGAGTGGACCCCAATGGGCATTTGACAGAAGATGAGCGCCGTCGTCTCACGGCCCTTGGGGTTGGGGGCAATTCAGATCTGCCCACGAGAGACTAGCCCCTATCCAATTGCTGCGCGCTGCAATATAGGGGGGTTGCGTAACTTGATATTGCGCCCCGGCAATGAACCAAAGAGCGAACATGGCAGAACATTCTACGCCCCATTTTCACAACCAGCTCGGCGTTACCCGAATTGAGGTAGGTGCGAAAGAGTTCATGTGCATTGGCGCTTTGCCGCCATTTGATCATCCGCATGTCTATATTGATATGGGCGGGGCCCTCGAGTCAGTTTGTCCATATTGTTCGACATTGTTTGTTTATAACGCCTCGCTACACGGCGGCGCCATTCCAGCAGAATGCGTCTATCATCCTGAAACCGTGGCGGACGCCTAGTGTGCCTGGCGCTTTGTTTTGCCGCTAATTTTTCGTTCGAATATTGAGTGCGCCCATTGTCATAGCTGGCGCAGGTATCGGCGGTCTAACCGCTGCTTTGTCCCTTGCGGCGGTTGGCAAGAGCGCACTACTGTTTGAGCGCGCATCAGAGATAGAAGAAGTTGGCGCTGGCTTACAAATTGCGCCCAACGCGGGTCGTGTTCTAGCGCGTCTTGGTCTTGACGACCAGCTTGCAGAAATTGGACTTGAGCCTCAAACGATTAATATTAGACAAGGACATACAGGCGAGATTATTGCCCGTCTTGATCTTTCCCATGCGTGCAGGCGTTGGGGCGCACCGTTTCGTGTTTTTCATCGTGCAGATTTGCAACAGGTTTTATTACGTGCAGCGCGCGCCAATCCCGCAATTGAAATTCGCACCAATGCCAATGTTGAAGCCTATGAGAGAACAGCTGATGGTGTTGTAGTCACTCTTACTGATGCAACAGGCTTGAAGCGCTTAAGCGCTGCCGGTCTTATTGGGGCAGATGGCTTGCGATCAGCCGTAAGGGCCCAGTTCAGCTCAACGATAGATGACGCGCCGATTTATGCAGGATCAGCAGCATGGCGTGCGCTCTTGCCCGCAAGGAACATTGCGCCTGAATTTCGTCTGTCTGAGAGTAATCTTTGGCTCCTTCCTGGAGGCCATATCGTTCATTATCCTCTCAGGGATGGATCCATCATCAATGTTGTCGCTATATTTGACGATCAACCAGGTGAGATGGAGGTAGTCAGGGGCGTAGAGATGGATAGTGGGGCGTTGATGCGCCGCCTTGAGTTTTGTGGCGCCGCTCAGTCCCTGCGTCAGCTCATTGCAAATGGGCAGCGTTGGCGGCATTGGCCTTTTTATAGCCGTCCGCAGCTCAATGTTTGGAGTATCGGTCCAATAACATTATTGGGTGATGCTGCGCACCCAATGTTGCCATTTCTCGCTCAAGGGGCGGCTCAAGCTATTGAGGATGCGGATGCTTTAGGTCAGTCCTTTGCAGATAATTCTAGCAGTGTTGAAGAAGCCTTCCTTTTTTATCAGCAACGAAGAATGCGGCGCGCCAACGCCGTTGTCACCGCGTCGCGTCGTCAAGGGCGCTACTTTCATATGAGCGGCGCCATGGCGACAGCAAGAAATCTCGCAATCCGAGCACTGGGTGGCGCAGGAATGCTCGCGCGGAACGCCTGGCTTTATCGATAAGGCGTCAGAAAATTCCGTTTTGACAGTGCGCATTAACCATTATCTGGGGTGAAATATTTACTTTTTAGGTTATGGGCATGGTTAATGGCGCGATGCGTTCAGGCTGAACTCAGTCCTGGTCACAACATAATGTTTTATAATCAACGAATTTGACTGTTAAGGCGCTGTTTAGGCAGTTTTATAGTAAAATATTATTCTTAACTTTAGGCATCATAAATCTAAACGGGGATGCATAAAATGCCGAATATTTTTTTTTATTAATGGCAAAACTCTTTCTCTAATCTGCTCTCATGAACGGAGAGCCAGCGATGTTTAGTTTTTTCAGCACAAAATTGAGAGTCTTGGGACTGTCGCTCATCGCTCTTGGCGCTCAAATTAGCGTTTGTCATGCTGCGATTGATCGCGCCTCTTCTGCGGCACTGGGCGTCGAGACAAGCGTTCCTTTTGGTTGGGTAGATTTTTGTCAGCGACGGCCGGAAGAGTGTCAGGAGCGCGACAGCGTCGACGCAGAGATAAATTTAACGCCAGCGGTAATGCGTAAAATTGCGCGCATCAACACTGATGTGAATACAACCATTACGCCGATCACTGATATGGACCAATGGGGTCTGATTGATTATTGGGATTTTCCAAGTAACGGCAAAGGTGATTGCGAAGATTATGCATTACTCAAAAGACAGCGGCTTATCCAAGCTGGCTTCCCAGGGGGCGCTCTACTGTTGACAGTTGTGAAACAACGCAATGGCGAGGGGCATTCGATTCTAACGATCAAGACCAACAGGGGAGACTATGTTCTCGATAATCTCAATGATCAGGTCAAACCATGGAATGCGACAGACTATCGTTATGTAAAACGTCAGTCACAGGCAGATCCTAATGTCTGGGTCGCGATTGAGCCTCAGTCTAGCATCATGCTCTACGCCATAAACTAAACACAGCAGTCTCTATGATTGCAACTCTAAGAGCATTCTCATATATCTATGCGCGTTTTCAACATAATGCCTAGCAGATTCAAGGTGTCTTTGACGCGCGTCGTCTCCAAGCGTGCGAATGATTTTTGCAGGCGCGCCAACAATCAAGGAATTGTCAGGAAATTCTTTTCCCTCTGTCACCAACGCATTGGCCCCAATGAGACAATTGGAGCCGATCATGGCGCCATTTAATATGGTCGCACCCATGCCAATGAGACTATTTTGACCAATTGTGCAGCCGTGCAGGACAACATTATGGCCGATGGTGCAATCTGCGCCGATGATTAATGGAAAGCCCATATCTGTGTGTAAAACGCTGTTATCTTGAATGTTGGTGCGCGCGCCAATTGAGATCCATTCATTATCGCCGCGCAAGGTGCAATTGAACCAAACATTAGCATCTTCAAGCAATTCTACGCGCCCAATCAAATGGGCTCCGGGCGCAACAAAATAACGTCCAGCCGAGGGTAGCCGCGGCGCGACGCCCTCAAGAGAATAAAGTGGCATAGGCATAGCTCCTTGCAAATAATTTACAGTGTTTTTATCGTGCTTAAAACGATGTGTTCTTGAGCTTTTCTATGTGGAGACGAGGAAAAGTTCAATGCACGCATTGTTTTGTGAGACGCTGCCGCCCTTCCTTGGCAAGAGGTAAGGATTCATAAGAAACTATGTGATTTCTTGGCGCGAAATTTGACCCTCAAAAACCAAGAGAAACGTCCTGAGCGATGACAAGAAAAGTATGTTCTTTCCAAGGCGTGCTGATGCGCGTAAGGAATTTTGCCAAGCGCCCCAGATCCTATCCCTCAATAATATCTCTTCAGGCCAGTATTTGGCGCCGACATACGGTTACGTCTAAGAATAATCTATGATAGGCGCTGTTGCGAATAAGTGGGAAAGGGAAGGTTATGTCGATCGATCAGCGTAGAATCTCGCGGGCGTTGCTTTCAGTCTCGGATAAGACTGGCCTCGTGGAATTTGCGCAAACGCTGGTAGGCTTTGGCGTGGAGCTCATTTCGACAGGCGGCACGCGTAAGGCCCTCGCGGAGGCGGGGTTGCCGGTGCGCGATATTGCTGATCTCACGCACTTTCCTGAAATGATGGATGGTCGGGTGAAAACATTGCATCCGAAGGTTCATGGCGGTCTTCTTGCCATCCGTGAGAATCCAGAGCACGAAGCGGCGATGCTTGCGCATGATATCCATCCCATCGATTTACTTGTTGTGAATCTTTACCCCTTTGAAGCTACGCTCATGAGAGGGGCAAGTTTTGACGAATGTGTTGAGAATATAGATGTTGGCGGCCCAGCAATGATACGCGGCGCCTCGAAGAATCATGAAGACGTCGCAGTTGTTGTCGACCCATCTGATTATGATCAGCTTATTACTGAAATGACGGAAACAGGCGGTGCGACACGGCTGATCACAAGACGGCGTCTGGCGCAGAAAGCCTATGCTCGGACAGCTGCTTATGACGCTGCAATTTCCAATTGGCTCTCGCGCCAATTAGAACAAGAAAATCCGCCAGTTCGTGCTTTTGCCGGTTATCTTGAACAGGCAATGCGATATGGAGAAAATCCCCATCAACTTGCTGGTTTTTACCGCAGCGGCGAGCTGCGTCCAGGCGTTGCCACTGCACGACAATTACAAGGCAAGCAGCTTTCATATAACAATGTCAATGACACCAATGCCGCTTTTGAATGCGTTGCCGAATTTGATCCTTCGCATACTGCGGCTGTCGCAATCATAAAACATGCTAATCCCTGTGGCGTTGCAGAAGGTTCGACTCTTCTTGAAGCCTATCAACACGCGCTGATGTGCGATCCAGTTTCCGCATTTGGTGGAATCGTCGCATTGAATCGAAAAATCGACGCCGTAACGGCAAGAGAAATAGTTAAGATTTTCACGGAAGTTATTATTGCTCCAGATGCAGAACAAGATGCGATCGACATTATTGGCGAGAAGAAAAATTTACGATTGCTTGTTACAGGCGGGCTGCCGGATCCACGGGCATATGGCCATATTATTTCAAGCGTTGCTGGCGGGTTTCTTGTACAAACGCGTGATCGCGCTGTCGTCGATGATATGTCTTTAAACATTGTCACCCGTCGTTCTCCAAATATACGCGAGCTAGCAGATTTAAAATTTGCCTATCGGGTCGCTAAACATGTCAAGTCAAATGCTATTGTCTATGCGAAGAATTGCGCGACAGTTGGTATTGGCGCTGGTCAAATGTCGCGTGTCGATGCGTCACGAATAGCAGCGCATAAGGCAATGGAGGCGGCTGAGGCTGCTGGTTTAACAACAAGCCTCGCCCAAGGTTCCGTTGTCGCGTCAGATGCTTTTTTTCCCTTTGCCGATGGTCTGCTTGCCGCCGCAGCCGCTGGGGCGACCGCCGTCATTCAGCCGGGGGGGTCCGTCAATGATAAGGATGTGATTGAGGCAGCCGATGCGCATGGTCTCGCCATGGTCTTTACTGGCGTGCGTCATTTTCGACATTAAACGGCGAGAGGTTGTCAGAATTCAGCGGTGTGAGTGAGTAACGACAAAAGCGTAAGAAGTGTCGAGCTGCTAATTTCCGCTTTGCGCGAGAAGTTTTTGCTGATGATCTGTAATAAGCGCGTCAATAATCTCGTCCATCTCGCCTTCCATGACGCGATCGAGTTTATAAAGCGTCAAATTGATACGGTGATCGGTTACCCGGCCCTGTGGGAAATTATACGTGCGAATGCGTTCAGATCGATCTCCTGACCCAACTTGCTGTTTACGATCGTCAGAGCGCTCTTTGTCTAATCTGTGGCGCTCAGCGTCATAAAGTCGTGAACGTAGAACCGCCATTGCTTTTGCGCGATTGCGATGCTGGGATCTTTCCTCTTGCATCATAACAACGATTCCTGAAGGTATGTGCGTGATGCGTATTGCGGATTCTGTTTTATTAACATGCTGACCGCCTGCGCCGCCCGCGCGCATGGTTTCAATGTTCAGATCCTTGTCATCAATGGCCACATCCACATCTTCAGCTTGCGGCAAGACAGCGACAGTTGCGGCGGAGGTGTGTATCCGCCCCTGTGTTTCTGTCTCTGGCACGCGCTGAACGCGGTGAACGCCAGACTCAAACTTTAATTTTCCGTAGACACCTTTGCCAAGAATCTCAGCGACAATTTCCTTGAAGCCGCCGAGGGGTCCAGGGCTGTCTGAAACGAGCTCTAGGCGCCAACCCTGGAGCGCTGCGTATTTCTGATATGCACGAAAGAGGTCTCCGGCAAACAACGCGGCTTCATCCCCTCCCGTACCCGCTCGCAATTCAAGAATGACGCCCTTTTCGTCAGCTTCATCTTTTGGCAAAAGTGCAAGTTGAAGAGCGAGTTGAGCCGATTGCAATTTCTCCTGAGCAATTTGTGTCTCTGACTCTGCTAATACGCGCATGTCAGTCTCAGTTGATGTGTCGGCTAGCATCGCGTTGAGATCCTCCACTTCTTGCTGCGCGGCCCGCCATAGTCGGATTGCATCAACGATCCCTTCCAATGTTGCACGTTCTCGTGAGAGCGCGACGAAACTTTGCCCATCGGCGCCAGCAGAGAGCTTATCGCCGATTTCGTCAAACCGGCGTAAAATGAGATCGAGCTTATCTTGTGCAAACATGGGATTTCAGGTGTGGGTTGAGAGTTAAAAATGCATCTGCGAATATATTTTTAGAAAGCTTATCGCTAAATTGGAATATTTCGCGATATTGCATAATCGCGTAGCCTCTCGCGCAGAGACGGCGCCCCGTCGTCCGCGGCTAATAATGTTGCAAGATAGATCTGCGCTTCATCGAGATCGAGGCTAAGAATCATCGATTTGATTGGACCAATCGCTGCTGGCGACATCGAGAGCGATCGATAACCAATTGCAATGAGCGCGAGTGCTTCTAGGGGACGTCCGCCCATCTCGCCACAAAGCGTAACGGGCGTGTGAGCACGTTGACCTGCGTGAACTACCCTTTCCAAGGCTCTAAGAACTGGCGGTGATAGATTATCATAACGTTTTGAGACGCGCGTATTATCGCGATCTGCGGCATACATATATTGGACGAGATCATTGGATCCGACGGAAAGGAAGTCGGCACGCTGGGCAATAAGGTCAATTTCCCATAGAATAGAGGGAACTTCGACCATTGCGCCAAGTTGTAACGAGCGAGGCGGTTGGTAATTCCAGCGTTGGATGTGATCTAGCTCTCGTAATGCAGCGGTTTTAGCGGCTTCAAATTCTGCTACGTTTGCGATCATAGGAAACATGATGCGCAAATCACGGTTACCGCCAGCTTTCAAGATCGCACGCAACTGCATGCGAAGTAGCGCAGGTCGATCAAGGCCAATACGAATTGCGCGCCAGCCAAGCGCAGGATTTTCTTCCTCAATTTTTGTCATGTAGGGAAGTATCTTATCGGATCCGATATCAAGTGTGCGGAAAGTTACCGGTTGGCTAGATGCTGCGTCTAAAACATCTTTATAGAAACGCTGCTGCTCCTCCATTCTTGGAAAACGTGGGGCCAGCATAAATTGTAATTCAGTTCTAAAGAGGCCAATTGAGTCGGCTCCAGTTTCAGTAAGATGCGGCATATCTATCGCGAGGCCAGCATTCATGTGCAGTTTGATATCGACGCCATCTTTGGTTGTCGCCGGCACGTCGCGCAATCGCGCATATTGCTCTTGACGACGCGCGCGCAGTCGCGCTTTCTCAGCATAGGCGCTTTGCACATCAGCTTGAGGACGAATATGCGCCTCGCCTGTAGAGCCATCAATAATGATTGGATCGCCAGTATCAACAACATCGATAACGCCGGAGAGGTGGCCAACGGTGGGTATGCCAAGCGCGCGCGCCACAATGGCCACGTGGCTTGTGGGGCCGCCTTCTTCTAAAACCAGTCCACGCAAGCGTTTGGAATCATAGTCAAGCAGCGCAGCTGGTCCCATAGTACGTGCGACAATAATAGCGTTATCGGGCACGCTGCTCCTGTCAGCGACGTAACTTTGTCCTGTGAGCTGATGTAATAAGCGGTTTGCAATATCGTCTAGGTCATGTAGTCGATCACGCAAATAAGGATCAGTCTGGCGTTGCATGCGCGCGCGCGCGTCATTTTGCACGCGCTCGACAGCCGCTTCCGCCGTAAGGCCGGACATGACGGCTTCTTGCAGCCGCCGCACCCAGCCGCGATCATTTGCAACCATCCGCACTGTTTCAAGCACATCACGGTGTTCGCCCGCGCCCATGCGATCGCCATGCGCGACGAGTTCGTCAATGGTCACGCGCATAGCGTCAATAGCCTGTTCCAGCCTTGAGAGTTCTCCAGAAATATCCTCAGCGATAAGCTGTTTGACGATGACGCGCGGCTCATGTAGCAAAACATGGCCGAGACCAACGCCCTCTACGACCGGAGCGCCTTTTAGCGATACGGGTCGGTAAAGCGCCAGATCGCGCGGATCCTGTATTGCCTGCAATTCGCCAGAGGCAATCAGTTCGGCAAGCAGCATTGCGGTTGTCTGCAACGCCTCGATTTCTTCTTCTGAGTAGACGCGCCGAACTTTATTTTGAACAACAAGAACACCAAGCGTGTTGCCGCCGCGCAAGATCGGCACGCCTAAAAATGAATGATAGGCGTCTTCGCCAGTTTCTGGTTTGTAGGAAAAAGAGGGGTGGTCTTGAGCTTCTGAAAGCGCGAGAGGTTCGGCGCTTTTCGCGATCAGGCCGACCAGGCCTTCGCCAGTATGCATAGTCGTTAAATGGACGGCTTCACGATTGAGGCCTTCGGTAGCGTAGAGTTCTAATCGCTGGTCGGCGCGAAGAACATAAACAGAGCAAACTTCCGCCACCATATTTGCAGCAATTTGGATGACGATCTTATCGAGGCGCGTCTGTGCGCTCACCGGCTCCGCGCTGATCTCGCGAAGACGGCGCAGCAGCAGGCGAGGGCCGCCAAGTGCGCTACGCATCAGAGGTAATCCTATCCGTCATGTGGTGTCTCAACATCCTCCTTATGGGGCCAGCGGGGAGGGAAAGGTCAAGACAAATTGCGGCAGAACGGACGGCTCCCATTTCATAGGGTCGGGCCTTGGCCGAACTTATTATATGTAAACGCCTTGCGGCAATAGTGGAGATCTTTATACTTCAATGCTTAAGCCTTGGTCCTTTCCAGCCTATCGCGCCCCTGTTACGAGGTCGCCGGTAAGCATCGGCTGCAAGGCAAAGTCTATACCGTCTTTTCGCTGAGATTGGATTCAACTTGCAGATCCCGCCTGAAGGCTCTAGTGAAAAAGCCATATTCCCGGCATAATTGACGCTCGCCGGGGCGTGATGGGCTTCAGCCAGAGGTCGTATCGATAACGACTGGCGGCATATTGGGTTTCATAACCCTCCATGAAGGTCGCATTGCCAGCGCGCATTCGAAGAAGAGTCTGCAGTCGAGAAGAGAATGTGCGTCTCAAGAATTTACTGATCGCCCTCTTGCTCCTTGTCGGTTCTGTGAACACGGCTCGTGCGATGGAATCTGTGCGCGTGCCTCAAGGCGCGCGCGCTATAGATCTAACGCATGTTGTTGAGAAACACTCATCTCAAGGCGACCGGCTCCAAGTTTCAACTGCGCCTGGGCCCGATGGCATCGTTCGTCGTATTGAAGTCGGGGCGAAAGAGGCGGGCAGTCAACCAAATTGGATTGTTTTTGCGCTAACAAATGACACAGACGAACAGATTGAACGGTTGCTCGTTGCGCCTCACTTTAGATTACAAGGCTCAGGCGTTATTTGGCCGGATCTTGGTGAGACGCGTATATCGGCCATTACAGCAAGCCAAGGTTTTCCGCCTGAAGCAGAAGACAGTGCGGATGCTGATGTTTTTCGTCTCACGCTCGATCCAGGCACGACCGTTACCTATATAGCAGAGTTGCGCGCCCCCAATTTGCCCCAACTCTATCTTTGGGAGCCTGACGCCTACAAAGACAAAGTCACCAGTCTGACGCTTTATAAAGGCATTGTGATTGGTATCTCGGGTCTGTTGGCGTTGTTTCTCACGATTGTTTTTGTTGTTAAGGGCGCAGTTATTTTTCCCGCTGCCGCAGCTCTTGCTTGGGGCGTGCTTGCTTATGTTTGCGTAGATTTTGGTTTTTGGGAAAAAATCTTTGGAACCGGCCCAGAAGCAGATCGTATCTGGCGTGCAGGTTCTGAGACAGTGCTCTCGGCAACACTTGTTGTCTTCCTCTTTGCATATCTCAACCTCAGTCGTTGGCATGTGAGGGCTTGGCATGTCGCCGCCTTGTGGCTTTTTATTTTAGCGAGTTTGATTGCTCTAGCGTTGTTTGATGCGCCAGTCGCCGCAGGCGTTGCGCGTATTTCTCTTGCAACAATTTCTGTCGTTGGATTGGCCTTAGTTCTCTATCTCGCGACACATGGATTTGATCGAGCGATCATGCTGATCCCGACATGGTTTCTCCTTGTCGTTTGGGTTGCTGCAGCAGGCTTTGCGATTGCCGGTTGGATGACAAATGACCTTGTCCAGCCAGCGCTCGTTGGCGGTTTGGTTCTGATCGTCATGTTGATTGGTTTCACGGTTATGCAGAACGCCTTCGCCACGGGCGGACTTTCTCACGGGGCCATCGGTGACGTCGAACGCAAAGCGTTGGCGATGACGGGCGCAAATGAAATCATTTTTGATTGGGACGTCCCATCTGATCATATCTACGTCAGTCCTGAGGCTGAAGCTGCGCTTGGTCTTGATCGTGGCGGATTAGAAGGCGCTGCTTCTTCTTGGTTTGACCTGCTTCATCCTTTTGAGCAAGATCGTTACCGCGCTAGTCTTGACGCCCTTTTGGAGCAGCGTCGTGGGCGCATCAATCAAGAGTTCCGACTGCGTTCAACTGATGGGCATTATCTTTGCTATCGCTTAAGAGCGCGGCCTGTCGTAGGCCCTGATGGCGAAGTCATTCGCGTTGTGGGCACGCTGAGCGATGTGACGGATGAGCGCAATGCGCAGGAGCGCATGCTCCATGACTCCGTTCATGATAATCTCACAGGCCTACCTAATCAGGAATTGTTTTTTGACAGGCTAGAAACATCTCTTGTTCTCGCACGGGTTCAAAAAGATATTAGGCCGGCTGTAATCATTATTGATCTTGATCGTTTCAAACAGATCAACGCGCAAGTTGGCATCGCTATGGGCGATAGCGTTCTCTTAACGGTGGCGCATCGCTTGACGAGAGTTCTTCAGCCCCAAGACACGCTTGCGCGACTGCGGGGAGATACATTTGCAATCATTCTTGTTTCTAATACCCAGCCTGATCACGTAGCGACATTAGCGGATTCACTAAGACGCTCCTTGGCAACGCCTGTGCGGTTTACGGATCGTGAGATTGCTTTGTTTGCTTCTATTGGCGTTGCGCTCTATGATCAACAAGCACATCCCAGCGCAGAAGATATGATTGATGATGCTGAAATCGCAGTGCGATATGCAAAGCGGGGTGGCGGCAATCGAATTGAGATCTTCCAACCTTTAATGCGAACTCAGCGTTCGGATCGTCAGGCAATGGAAGCCGATTTGCGTCGTGCTTTGGAGCGATCTGAAATTAAAATTTTCTTTCAGCCGATAGTTCGTCTTGAGGATCGCACAATTGCAGGATTTGAGTCCATTTTGCGGTGGGATCATCCCCGTCTTGGTCGTTTGGAGCCCGCTCAGTTCATGCCGATGGCGGAACAAATTGGACTGGCGATAGATTTAGGTTTGCTTGCTTTGGAGCAAACAGCAAGAGAGCTCGCAGCCTGGCAGCGCGCCCTCGCTGTTGATCCGCCAATCTTTGCTTGTGTTAATATTTCCTCACGTCAACTTCTTCGCCATGATCTGCTGCGTGAAATCAAAAGCGCGCTCATGCGAAACGACGTGATGAAAGGAAGCCTCAAGCTTGAATTGACGGAAAGTCTTATTATGGAGAATCCTGAGTTTACAGCTCAATTACTCCATCATTTAAGAGAGCTTGGCGCTGGACTGGTTCTTGAGGATTTTGGCGCAGGCTATTCTTCTCTTTCCTATTTGCAAAGATTTCCGTTTGATACGGTGAAAATTGACCGCTCTTTGATTAAGCCCAACGGTAAAGCGACGCGACCGATTATCCTACGCTCAACAATTGCGCTTGCGCATGATTTAGGCATGGACGTTGTTGCTGAAGGCGCAGAAACAGAATCAGACGTGATTGAGCTCTATCAGCTTGGATGTGGATATGCTCAAGGTCACGCCTTCGGCCGTCCAATCAGCTCACAAGAAGCGCGTCGTTTGGTCGGAGCCGCGCCAGAAACAGCGTAAGCGCCCATGAAAACGTCTGGTAGTGTCGAGCTCTCTTTGCATGAAGCGCGTTTGGAGCATAGGCGATTGGGCGAAGAAATTGCCGAACATGATCAACGTTATTATCAAGATGATGCGCCAACGATTTCAGATGCGCGTTATGATGAGCTACGGCAGCGTTACGAGTTTTTAGAAAAATTATACCCCGTTCTCATATCCCCGCAGTCGCTCACGCAGAAGGTGGGGGCAAGGCCAAGCGAAAAATTTTCTAAAGTGAAGCATGACACGCCAATGCTATCGCTTAGCAATGTGTTTTCTGATGATGACGTTGAAGAGTTCGTAGCGCGCGTCCGCCGCTTTTTGGGCTTAGCAGAAAATGCGCCGATTTCTTTCACCGCTGAGCCTAAGATAGATGGGCTTTCTTGTTCCCTGCTTTACGAGAAGGGTCGGTTAGTTCGGGCCGCAACACGTGGAGATGGCTATGAGGGGGAGGATGTAACGCTCAATGTTCTAACATTGAAAGAAATTCCCCAGACTCTTAGCGATCATCCGCCAGACGTTTTAGAAGTGCGTGGCGAAGTCTACATGACCCGTGCAGATTTTTTTGCCCTTAATCAGATTCAGTTAACGCTTGGAAAACAATCTTTCGCAAATCCTCGAAATGCTGCCGCAGGTTCATTGCGACAACTGGACGCAAGCGTCACTGCAACAAGACCTTTACGTTTTTTTGCATATGCTTGGGGGGCGATGAGCGCGCTTCAAGCGCAAACTCAATTTGGCGTCCTGGAGTCGTTTCAGCATTATGGATTGCCGGTCAATCCGTTAACGTGCGTCTGCATCAATACAAAGGAAATGCTTGAACGATATCGGTTTATCGAGTCTCAACGAGCAATGCTTGGTTATGATATTGACGGCGTTGTCTACAAAATAAACAATCTTGCCTTACAAGAACGTCTCGGTTTTGTTTCGCGGGCGCCACGCTGGGCTGTTGCCCATAAGTTTCCAGCAGAACGTGCGACAACTGTTTTGAAAGATATTGAGATACAGGTTGGGCGGACAGGCGCCTTGACGCCTGTTGCCCGCCTGGAGCCTGTCACTGTTGGCGGCGTGGTTGTTTCAAATGCCACGCTTCATAATGAAGACGAGATCGCACGTAAGGATATCAGGATTGGCGATACTGTCGTTATCCAGCGTGCGGGCGACGTTATTCCCCAAATTGTTGAGGTTGTTGTTAATCAGCGCCCAAGTCATGCGCTGGCGTTTCAATTCCCGCATCTTTGTCCACGGTGTGGCGCCGCGGCGTTGCGTGAAATAGACGCTAAGACTGGACAGATGGACGTCGTTCGAAGATGCGCTGGCGCGCTTGCCTGTCCCGCGCAAGCTGTCGAGGGATTGAAGCATTTTTGTTCGCGTCATGCCTTCGATATTGAGGGCTTAGGAGATAAGCAGATTGAGTATTTTTATGAGCAAGGATTCATAAAAACTCCAGCAGATATTTTTACGTTACAAGCGCGTGATCACGGCAGTCTCGTAAAAATCAAGAATCTTGAAGGATTTGGCGAGGCATCCGTTCGAAATCTTTTTGATGCGATCAATGCGCGACGTACGATCCAGCTTAACCGTTTCATCTATGCCTTAGGCATTCGGCATATTGGAGAAACGAATGCACGTCGTCTTGCGCGCTATTTTAGTGACTTCTCAACGTTACGCACGACAGCGCGCAATGCCCTCCCTGGAACGCAAGCGCGCGCGCTCATCGATGAGATTGACGGCGTTGGTCCTGTTGTCTCTCAGGCTCTCCATGAATTTTTTATTGAGAGTCACAATGATCATGTGTTGGACGAATTAATTAAAGAGGTATCCATAGAGCCAATGCCTGCCCTAGCAACATCATCGCCTGTCGCGGGAAAGACAATAGTTTTTACGGGCGCTTTGGTTCATCTCACTCGGGACGAAGCTAAGGCTCAGGCTGAGAGATTTGGCGCGAGAGTGGCAGGTTCTGTCTCTAAGAAGACAGATCTCGTCGTCGCGGGTCCCGCAGCAGGGTCAAAGCTTGCTAAGGCAAGTGAGCTTGGCGTCGAGGTTATTTCTGAGGATGAGTGGTTTGTTCGCACTGGCCAGCGCTCTTAGAGGCTATTGTAAGAAAGGCGCCTAGACAGCATTTGAGCCGGGTGTTTCATCCTTACGATAGGCTGTGTTGAAGACGTAGTCCCACCAAATTGCATGTACGCCGAAGCCTTTTTCTGAATCGCGAAAGTGATGAAGCATATGCAGTCGCTTTACCAGCTTTCCCAGTTCTGTCTGCGGCTGACTATGATGCGTCCAGTAGTGCACGCAGTCGTAGATCACGTAACCGGCAATAAAACCCGCAAGTGCTGGCCACATTAACGTGGATCCAAAGATTAAGTAAATGATCGCCAGTGCAATGAGCATGATTGGCGCAGACAATAAGGGCGGCATGACAAGGCGAAGCGGATCGTTGGGATAGACATGATGCACGCCATGAATAAGATATTGGAAGTGTGGTCCAAGCCCAAAAGGCAGAGGAAAAATTGTGTGGAACAAAAAACGGTGGCCAAAATATTCAGTGAGCGTCCAGCCTATATAGCCAAGTAATACGCTAACAATAACCAGATGGGCGGATGCGATCGTGAAGGCGTAAAAGACTAGGCCTAAAAAGATAGGCGTATATATTATGACCGGCGTGAGATGATGCACGCGAGACATTTTATCAAGTGTATCGTTCTCGAATAATCTTGGGGAAGCATCGAGCGCCTCGGGGGCGCGAGCATTTCGTTCTTGTGTCATGATTTACTCCGCTGGCGCGACAAGTGTCGGCGTGCGATCGGCGGCCTGCGTTACATTTTCTGAGCGTGTGTCAAGTGAGTATGTTGGGTCGAAGATGAAGGTGACCATCAAGGCGAACCAAGATCTGTGGCAACGCAAGCTTGTGTAAAACTCAGGCGCCATAAGCGTTAGCTGCGGCAGTCTTGTCCATGGAATCTCGTGAAAGTCGTGATGTTCGTTATGGTAGCCAATATTCAGAGCGATTGTGTTTAAGGGACCGTAATAATCGAAGGTGCCTTGATCGGGCGCGAAGGCAAAATGTTCTTGTAGCCAACGGGCGCTCAATGGATGAAGCCCGCCAACGGAAAACCAGAACGAGAAAAATAGATATAAAAGCGCGTTGACTCCGAACGCCCACACAACAAAAAGGTCAAAGACGATAATCGCGGCCGCATTTATATAAGTCCATTGTCCCCAGATTGGCACGCTTCCTTTCAAGCGATTGAGTCTCGCAAGCTGTATCGCAGGAAAGGCAAAAAGCCAAAGGGCTTTGCGCCAGGAGCTGTTTCCTACCCATTCAACTTCCCAGTGACTAGGAATGTCCGCATCATAGTCATAAGCGGACAGGTGAGAATGATGTTTGATATGGTAGCAACGAAAGCCCATTGCTGTTGGAAAAGCGTTTGGGAGATCAGCAAGGATTGCTGTCCATTTATTTGCGAGTGGGCTATCGAATACGCAATTGTGAATGGCGTCATGAATGATGACGAAATTGGCATGATTGGCAAATGCGCCAAAACAAAGCGCCATCACTAATGAAAGCCACCAATAGTCGAGCCCCATTGAACCCATGATGGCGGCGATGGTCACCTGAGCGGCGAAGATGCCCGCTGTTATTTTAAACGTGAGCGGATCTTTGCCAAAAAGCGATTGCACTTGCGGATATTTTTCCAAAATTATCTGTCGGCGTTCGACGTGAGAGCGATCAGCTCCAGTTGGTGTAACCGAAATACCGCTCATGCCAATGCATCCTGTGTTTTTACGAGATCTTCAGTAAAGTGGGATTTTCTCGTCTTTAGGCGCTTTTCATAAATACGATGAATCTTATCCATTTTGCCGCCAAACATTTCTATGGGGCGCCGCATTGAGGCATTGTCCTCTAAAACCCAGCCAGCTTCGAGATGCTGAATGGACATCGAGCTGCCGCGACGCTTCATCTCTTCAAACATTGACATGAGGATGGCCCCGCCAGTGGCGCTATTTTGCAAGGCTTTACGCGTGCCAAGCAACACAATTCTTGCAGTTTTGAAATTATGTTTCTTCATACGCGAGAGAATGCGTGCGATTCCAAACGGAAAAAGCCGCCCCTTGAGGTCGGCAATGATCTCAAAAAGATTTGGGAGCGCAATAACAAAAGATTGAGGCGCGCCATCCAATTCAGCAATAATACCAAAATCAGGCGGCATAACGAGCTTGAGTGCGTCAGCCGTGGAGTCGAATTCTGCTTTTGTAAAAGGGACAAAACCCCAGTTTCCCCGCCAGCTGTCATTAAATAATTCTTGCAGTATTGGGGTCTCTTTTGTCTTCAGCTCTGCAAGGTTGAGGGGGCGTAATTTTAATCTTTCACGCCATTCTCTGCGTGTCGAAACACGCGGTTTTTCATCCAAATTATGATCGGCGACGGTAATCTTAAATGAGATTAGATCCCGTGCTTTCACATAGTCCAGCGCTTCGAGATGACGTGACAGATAGGGTGGATGCCAAGGCATGAAAATCATTGGCGTTGCATCAAAGCCCTGGACCAACAGGCCGCATTCGCCGTTGATTGTCGGTGAGAAAGGGCCGTTAACGCGATCGGCGCCTCTTTCTTGTAGCCAATTTTCAGCAGCGCTCAAAAGCGCATGTGACACATCAATGTCGTCTTCAGCATCCAGCGCGCCGAATTGAGCGGCGCTGGCGTCAACGGGACTGATGTCGTGTTTATACATCTGCGCGCTGATCCTGCCGACCCATTTCCCATTGCGCCGCGCTAAGAATTTTTGTTCCTCAACCAGTTTGTAATGTGGATTGAGGCTGTGCGCGAAAAGCGTCCAGCGCTCAAGGTCAAGCGGCGGCGTAAATCCAGTCATACCGTCGTAAAGAAGACGGGGAAGCTTGCAAAAGGCCACGAAGCGCCAGAAGCTGTTAACAGGAAGAATCTCGATCTGCGCCATGATCTCATCCTAACCGTCGATCGCCGTTGCCGGAAGCGTCAGATTGCCGCTGTGGATGCTTCTAAATCGTCTATAGCTCTATTTCGAATTGAGCCCGCCATAGCTGCTGCGACAATTCTCTGTGCTTCTTCGCTGACGGGCGGAATTTGTTTCAGACATTGGATCACGCCGCGGATTTCTGTCTCTGTGTGTTTGGCGGAAAAGAAGAAACGCAAACGCGGCCCGTCTTTCGGCACACCAATTCTTACGACTGGCGGGACATAGTATCCCTGCTCAAGTAAATGTTGCGCCGCCCACATGGTTTCAATGTCGCTGTCAAACAATATTGGCACAACGCCGCGGCCAATCGCGGGGCCCGTGGCGAAGCCGTTTTCATGGGCGACTTTACGAAAAAGCTCTGCATTAGCGGCAAGTTTTTCTATGCGCCAGGTTTCTTCCTGCATGAGTTTCAGCGCCGTTCTTGCTGCCGTCAGAATGACGGGAGAGAGTCCAACGCTGTAAACAAAGCCCGGCAATGTAAAGCGAAAATAATCGATGACGCTTTTTTTAGCGCAAACATAACCTCCGCAAGTCGCAAGAGATTTTGATAAGGTGCCAACAACGAGATCGATGCGGGAGGCGTCAACGCCTTGATGCTCAGCAAGCCCACGTCCAGTACGGCCGAGTACGCCCAAAGAATGCGCCTCATCAACAAGAAGCCAAACGCCATAACGATCGCGAATATCGATGAGGCGCGGTAGATCGGCTGTATCTCCGTCCATGCTGTAGACGCCCTCAACCACAATGAGCACATTTCTATAATCTTCACGCTTACGGTGGAGGAGATGCTCAAGATGATCGAGATCGTTGTGGCGGAATTTAATGACCTCTGCGACAGCGCCGTCCGTGCCAGAAACAATACTATTATGCGCGAGTTCGTCGATGAAGATGGCGTCACGTTTGCCGTTCATGAGCCATGCGATTGTCGTCACATTCGCAAGATAGCCGGAAACAAGCGTCAGGGCGCTTTCCATGCCGATGAATTTTGCAATTTCATCTTCAAACTGCTTATGCGTCGATCTTTCGCCGCCTACAAGGCGTGATGCGAGTGCGCCAATGCCAAGATCATCGATTTCGCGTTTTGCCTCAGCGTTGATCTTTGGATGACCCGCCAAACCAAGATAGTCATAATTGGCGAAGCTGACAAAGGTTTTGCCCTGTTTGGCAAGGTCAGACCGCAAGATGTCCAACTGCGCGAAAAACGGGTCGTTGAGTTCCAGCAGAGCGCTGCCGGCAAAGCGGAATCGACGCGTTGTAAAGTCTGAAAGAGTTTTATGTTTTGTCACTGAATACGTAATCCCAGCGTGGTCGGGCGCTGCGCCCGCAACAGGACCGGGCGGGCCAAGCCCCCGGGGCGCCCAAGGAATCATCGTGCTGCTTAACATTCTCGTCACAGTCGCGCCAGTGTAGGTGGGCGTTTTCATTTGACTATGGCGCTTGGGTGCGGCTTTCTTTATTGGCTTGTGCCATGAATCCATTCGCGCCTCCTCACTTTGGAGTTTTAGAGAAGTCTTTGCGCTTGCGCGTGGAAAGATTGTGCGTCGACCGCGGCGGACGCCATGTCTTGGAAAATGTCGGCTTTTCGCTCAATGGCGGCGAAGCCATGATTGTGACGGGCCCAAATGGCGCGGGCAAGTCGACCCTTCTGCGGGCTATTGCCGGGTTGTTGCCATACATTGGCGGCGATATTCTGTTTGAGAGTGCGCAAGCCGGTGTCGATCTGGCGCAGCAGACGCATTACCTCGCCCATGCTGACGGAATGAAATCCGCGCTGACAGTCGAAGAGAATCTTGATTTTTGGACGGGTTTTCTCTCAGGCGTGCAAGACCCGCGCAGTATCACGATTCCTGAGGCGCTTGAGCTTGTGGGGCTTTCACATGCCGCACATGCGCCGTTCGGCGTCTTGTCAGCAGGCCAAAAGCGTCGAGCCGCGTTGGGCAGGCTTCTCGTTGCCTTTCGTCCGCTCTGGCTTCTAGATGAGCCTTTGACGGCGGTAGATCAGGGGGCGCGTGAACGTTTTGCTCGGGTCATGTCTGAACATTGCGCACGGGGAGGGCTGATCATTGCCACAACCCATGAACCGCTCGGGCTTGCAAAAGTCGCAGAGTTGACGTTGGGAGCGGCAAGATGACCTCCTCGCTCCGGTCTTTATTTTTGCGCGAATGGCGTGTTGCAAAACGTATCGGCGGCGCCGGCGCGATGGGGGTCGTTTTTTTTCTCACTCTCGTAACCATTGTGCCTTTTGCCGTTGGCCCAGATTCTAATCTCCTCAGTCGAATAGGTCCCGCAATTTTATGGATTTCTGCGCTGCTTGCCAGTTTATTATCCTTCGATCGCTTGTTTCAGGCAGATTCGGAAGATGGTTCTTTAGATATGCTGCATCTGAGCGATTTGCCGCTTGAATTGGTTGTGCTCGTAAAATGCGCGGTGCATTGGCTAACCGCGAGCCTGCCCCTCGTCATGGCGGCGCCATTTCTCGGATTGATGCTTCAACAAGACCAAACGGCGGTCCTTGGTCTGGTCGCAACGCTTTTTGTTGGCACGCCTGCGATTACACTGCTTGGTGGGATTGGCGCTGCAGCGACGGTGACGATTAGGCGTGGCGGCCTGCTAATGGCGCTACTGGTTTTGCCATTAATGATCCCTGTTTTGATTTTTGGCGTCTCGGCCGCAGAGGCCGCCCGTGGCGGCAGCGTCCCATTTTACGCGCCATTTTTCATTCTTTGTGCGATATCGCTTATCGCGATGGCTTTATGTCCTTTCGCGACAGCTGCCGCGCTAAGGCATTTGGGGGAATAATCCCTTGGTAGCGCGACATCGTTCACAAGTTTTTTGTGCTCGACCCAAGGGGCGGTCTGTTTTCAGTATAGGCCGCCGGTGCCGCTGCCCATTTGTTGATCGACATCATGGGGCGTGTCGAGCTGACGAGGTCCGTTATCGCCATCATTGCCTGATACTGCGTCAGGTGGCGCTGTGCCGGGTTTAAAAGCCTCCAAGATGGAGCCTGGCCCAGAAGAGCGTAAGCCAGAATGCGCGTCGACGGAAATTAATTTGATGCCAGGCGGCGCGCGAAAAGGCGCGTCAGGCTTGTCTTTAAGCGCAACCATCATGAAGTCCCGGAAGATCGGCGCTGTGTAAAGTGCGGCTTGTGCGTGGCTACCAAGCGAGCGTGGACGATCATAGCCAATATAGACCCCAACGCAGAGGTCTGGGGAATAGCCAACGAACCACAAATCTTTAGCCTCATTCGTTGTGCCTGTTTTTCCAGCCAGATGTTTTCCGACCGCTTTAATCGACACGCCTGTGCCGCGTTGAATGACGCCTTCCATAATAGAGGTAATTTGATAAGCGGTGAGCGGATCAAGCGCCTGCTCACGTTTGTCAATCAGTTTGGGTTCGAGTTGATTATCCCATTTGTCTGCGTCACAGCCAAGACATTGTCTTTCGTCGTGCCGATATGTTGTTTTGCCATAACGATCTTGAATACGGTCTATCAGCGTGGATTTTATTTTTTTGCCGCCATTGGCCAGCATGGAATAACCCGTGACCATTTTCATTAATGTTGTTTCGCCCGCGCCGAGCGCCATCGAGAGATAGGGAGCCATGCTTTCGTATATTCCAAAGCGTCTCGCATATTCCGCAATCAGCGGCATGCCGACATCATTAGCCAGTCGAACCGTCATCATATTTTTTGAATGTTCGACGCCATGACGCAGCGGGTGTGCGCCGGTGCCCTGTCCACCTTCGAAGTTCTCTGGTGTCCAATAGCTGCCGTCTGATTGTTGTATAGAAATTGGCTCATCCAATATTGACGATGATGGCGTATAGCCATTGTCGAGCGCCGTTGCGTAGACGAAAGGCTTGAATGATGACCCTGGCTGACGCAAAGCCTGCGTCGCGCGATTGAAGGATGATTGGTCAAAAGAGAAGCCGCCAACCATTGAGAAGACGCGGCCAGTATATGGGTCCATTGCGACCATGGCCCCAGAGATATCTGGGATCTGACGCAGCCGATATTGTCCAGGCTTGGCGGCTATCGGCTCAACATAAATAACATCGCCGACGGTAAAAACATTGCGAGGCGCACGGCCTGTCCACCGCATTCCTTCGGGCGTCAGCGCGCCAGTTACGCGATCAGGGGATATATCGCCTGACTTCTCACGCCCGGGCTGTATGCCAATGCGTGCGCCCGCATCGTTAAACTCAAGAACAACGGCGAGCTGCCATGGTCGCACGTCTCCAAGCGCCGGCACAGCGGCAAGGGCCGTTCCCCAATCAGATGAGACGTCGACATGATATACAGCGCCACGGAAACCATGCGCTTCATCAAAACGCACCAGTCCGTCAGCAAGGGCCTTGCGCGTGATCGCCTGGATTTTTGGGTCAAGCGTTGTTCTAACTGTGAGGCCGCCTTCATATAGATTTTTTTCGCCAAAGCGCTCTGACAATTCACGTCGAACTTCCTCTGCGAAATAACCAGCGACGTATGAATTTGGAGATAAGACGCGCGGATTGACCCCTAATGGTTCTGCTTTTGCTTTTGCGGCCTCTGAGGCGGAAACGACGCCATCAGCCTCCATGCGGTCAATGACGTAATTGCGGCGCTCAATGGCGCGCTCCCGCTGTTGAAACGGATGATAATTGTTTGGCCCTTTTGGCAAGGCGGCAAGGTAGGCTGCTTCAGCAAGCGTTAATTCACTAACGGATTTATTGAAATAGTTCAGTGCGGCGGCAGCAACGCCGTAATTGCCAAGCCCCAAATAAATCTCGTTGAGATAAAGTTCCAGGATGTGTTCTTTCGTATACGCCCCTTCAATACGAAGAGAGATGAGGGCTTCTCGGATCTTGCGGTCAAAGGAACGTTCATTGCCAACTAGAAAGTTTTTGGCGACTTGTTGCGTGATCGTTGACGCCCCCTGAACATGGCGGCCGCCCTCGGCTAAAACCATCACTGCGCGCAGGACGCCCTCTGGATCAATGCCTGTATGAGAGTAGAAGTTTTTGTCTTCAGCTGAAATGAACGCTTGCTTCACGAGCGATGGGATGGCGGCGTAAGGTAAAAATAAGCGTCGCTCATGCGAATATTCCGCAAGAATTGAGCCGTCATTCGCGTGCAAACGGGTTGTTACCGGCGGTTCGTATTTTTGTAAGGTCGCCGTGTCTGGGAGATCTTTGGAATAGTAAAAGACAAGCGCCGCCATGCCTACCGCAGCAACCAAAAACAGGATTGCGCCGGTTGCAAATATAAATCCGATAAATCTTGCAAACATCCGCATGACGTTACTTCCTCGCCGCATCGGCTAATGGGCCGTCAGCAGCAGATATGGGGTCACCTGCTCTAGTCTTCCCAGAATGAGGCGAAATTAAATTTTTTAATGTCTGGTTTGTCTGTTTTTCTGAATAACTAAATGGTCGCCTTTTGTGTTTTATTCGGGGCGCTCACCGTTTCGCGGAGCGGTCTCAACCGGGCGGCCAGTGATCGGATGGGCCAGGAAATAGGCGTTAATCGCTTCAGTTGTCTTGCTGGCAGCTTGTTCTCGCCACTGTGGAGAAGTCAAACGAGAGAGATCCTTCTCGCTCGAGAGATACCCTAATTCGAGCAAAACTGACGGCACATCATAAGCTTTAAGAACGACGAAACCGGCAGAACGAGAGGGGTTTTTATTGAGACTTCCTGCGTCTTTCCATTTCGAAATGAGTATCTTAGAGAAATCTCTGCTGTAATTATGCGTCTCTCGACGCGTCAGATCGAACAGGATGTCACTGACGTCTTCAGTATCTTCTTTACGCTCTAGTCCGGCGGCCTGATCGGCGAGATTTTCTTTTTCAGCAATATGGGCTGCTTCTAGATCGGAGGCTTTGGAGGACAGCGTATAAATTGTTGCGCCTTCAACATGCGGCTCCGCCAACGTGTCGGCGTGGATCGATAAAAATAAGGATGCATTATTGTCACGGGCGCGTTTGACGCGTTCGTTAAGTGGAAGAAAAATATCTTCATTGCGAGTGAGGATGGCTTGGAGCCGTCCTTCAGTCGTTATTTTTGCCTGCAAGGCGCGCGCAAACTCAAAGACGATATTTTTTTCTTGTTCTCCATGTTTGCTCGTCGCCCCAATGTCGATCCCGCCATGGCCTGGATCGATCACAACAACGGGTTTGCCGGAAGCCGCTGCGGTTAGCGGAGCGAGGTTAGAGAAGGGTTCAGGCGGAGTTAGGATTGCCGCCTTCACAGCTGCAGAGAAATTTGCACCATCGGTTGGCGCAAGCTCAATAACAAGCCGTGCGCCGCCGCCATAGGATTGGGCTTGGGCGCGTATGATGGCCGCTGGCGCTAGAAGATCGATCACAATGCGGGAGCGGCCTGGTGCAAATAGACCGTAACGATATGTTTTTATAAGTTTTGCGCTGGCAAACGTCGGCGTGTCTTTGGGGTCGATATGAAAGCTGACCTCGGGGAGGTCAACGATAATCCGCGCTGGGTCGGCAACAGGCCTCGCGGTGGCAGAGACTGAGCCCGTGAGGTCGAAAATAATCAGCTCATGACCGGCGCGGGTTTCAAGCCTGTTGGCGACAGCGACAACGGTTTCCGCCAGTGCAGCTGGTGCGAAGAAGATTAGAACAAGAAAAAAAAACGCTGTGACAGCCCTCCTCTCTTGACCTGAGCCCAAAGGGTGGACGGCTTTGGGAGATGGCTGACGAGAGGGGGAAGGCATTTACCTTATAATGGATCCATTTTCGGCATTTTAATGTCTGCCGCTGAGGCTTGAGCCTAAGCGCTTGCACCAAGGCCTTGAGCTCGTTACATATAAGCTGCGCGTAAAGGCTCAGGGCCTGGTTTGTGGTTCGTTTGGTCGACTTGTCATGTCGAAACAGAGCGGTCGCTCTGGTAAGCGGGCCGAATCGTCCCTCACAGGTCAGGTGTGCTTCATCTTTGGTTTACAGCCAGTTATGGAGCAGGCGCGCCGCTAAGAAGCGTTGCGGAAGGTTTTCTGACGATCTCATGGCCAAGACCATGGACATAAGCGGGGCAAATAAGACATTCCATCGCGTTATGCGGTTGGGGAATGTATTCTTTGCACACGTCTTAGACCGTCATATTGGCCGAATGACTCGCGTAGTCCACGCCAACATTCTTGGCATTCGTAGAAATTGTCGTCCTCGTCAGTCGACACTCATGAGAAATTTATATTCCGGCGCTCTTGCCGGCTTGCGTGACCAAGGCCTCAGGCCTTTTCCTTTTTCTCCGACAATAAGCGCCCCTAGAGTTGGAGTGCGCCGCCCATCGTTCGTCGAGCCCTTGCTAGGGTCGCAGAGCGCTTGGCCGCTGCCGACCAGTCTTGCGCTGCAAAGAGTTTTCCATGGCAAACAAAATGCTTATCGACGCGTCCCACCCCGAGGAGACCCGGGTTGTGGTGGTGCGTGGCAATCGCGTTCAAGAATTTGACTTTGAAGCTGCAGATAAAAAGCCACTTCGAGGCAATATCTATCTGGCAAAGGTTACCCGCGTAGAGCCCTCGTTACAGGCGGCCTTCGTTGATTACGGCGGTAATCGTCACGGCTTTCTCGCCTTTGCTGAAATACATCCAGATTACTACCAAATACCCGTTGCCGATCGTCAGGCGTTGCTTGAGGAAGAGAGCAGGGCGCATTTCCAAGAAGAAGATGATGAGCATCATCGCGCAGCCGTCAACGGTCGCGGTCGTCGCTCTCGTCGTCGTCAGCATGAGTCCGCAGAAAAAAGGGCTGTTGCAGATGACGCCGTATCTGAAGAGTTTATTGAGGCTGATGGGCGCTCTGGATCAGAGCCTGACTTTAGCCCGCAAGACCCAGCCGCGGCCGTAGACTCCGAAAGTTCATTTTTTGATCATGACTCTCGCGAGCCCATGCAGTCTCATTCTCAATCGGTAGAGACTGCTTCAGAATATGCTCAGGCTCACCCCACTATCTCTGTTGATCCTGCAGGTTTTGGCTCCGTAGAGGAAGGAGAAGCAGAAGAATATGCGCATCAGGCTCAGGCGCCAGATCACGAAGCAAAGGCTCGGCTACTAGATGAGCGTGATGAAGCGCGTGAGCGCGCCAGAGAGGATGCGTCGCTCTCTGCTGAGACAGGCCATGATGGCAAAAGTCATGATGATGATCATGACGAAGATGAGCATGATGAAGAGGATGTCGTTGAACACATTGGCGGCGATGCAATGGATGAGACGCCATATCGCGCGTCGAGACCGCGGCGCCAATATAAAATCCAAGAGGTCATTAAGCGTCGTCAGGTCCTGTTAATCCAGGTTGTTAAAGAAGAGCGCGGCAATAAGGGCGCTGCGCTGACCACCTATTTATCTCTTGCTGGACGTTATTCCGTGCTGATGCCGAATACAGCGCGGGGCGGCGGCATTTCTAGAAAAATTACTGATGGCGCTGATCGCAAGCGGTTAAAGGAGATCGTGCACGATCTAGAAGTGCCAGAGGGCATGGGCGTTATTTTGCGCACGGCTGGCGCATCGCGCACAAAAGCAGAAGTTAAGCGTGACTTTGAGTATTTGTTGCGGCTTTGGGAGAGCGTGCGCGAATTAACATTGCGTTCAAGCGCTCCAATGCTCGTATATGAAGAGGGTTCGCTGATAAAACGTGCGATCCGGGATTTGTACGGGCGTGATGTTGATGAGGTTGTTGTCTCCGGTGAGGATGCTTATCGCGAAGCAAAAGACTTCATGCGTATGTTGATGCCGAGCCATGCTAAAAATGTTCGTCTTCATCGTGAGGCCTTCCCGATTTTTGCAGAAAGCGGTGTTGAAGCCCAGCTTGATGCGATGTTCTCTAATCAGGTCACGCTGAAGTCTGGCGGGTACCTGGTTATCAACCAAACGGAAGCTTTGGTTGCGATTGATGTTAATTCCGGTCGATCCACTCGTGAACATAATATTGAAGATACGGCTGTAAGGACAAATCTCGAAGCGGCAGATGAAGTGGCAAGACAGCTCCGATTGAGAGATCTTGCCGGCTTAATTGTAGTCGATTTCATCGATATGGAGGAAAGTCGCAATAATCGCGCCGTTGAACGGCGCGTAAAAGAAGCGCTGAAAAATGATCGCGCGCGCATTCAAGTCGGGCGCATTTCGCATTTTGGTCTTCTTGAAATGTCGCGCCAAAGAATACGCGCAGGTGTGATTGAAGGTTCGACAGTTGCTTGCCCGCATTGCTCTGGCGCAGGCCATGTTCGTTCAACCGCGTCAATTGCTTTGCACGTGCTCCGCGTGCTCGAAGAGGCGCTTGTCAAAAGTGCGGCGCACGACATTACCTTGCGCACACGCGCCGTTGTCGCGCTCTATATCCTTAATCAAAAGCGCGTTCATTTACACGAGCTCGAACGCCGCTTTGGCGTTCACATCACCGTCGCTGCTGATGACACATTAACCGGTGCAAATTACCATACGCTCGAGCGGGGCGAATTGGCGTCTGGTCCCCGTATACCGCTGGCGTCACTGCCGTTGCGTGTTGATTCTGTGCGTATTGATGCGATGGATGATGCGCTGCTGCCGGAAGATGAGGCTGCTGAAGAAGAGCTGAGTCAAGAAAGTGATGAGATAGAGACTGAGTCTCAAGCTTCTGTGCGTCGTGATGATCGCGTTCGAGGGCGTTTTGTTGCTGAAGAGGGTGAAGAAGGCATTTCGCGCGGCCGTCGTCGACGCCGTCGTCGTGGGCGTGGCGGCACTCAAAATGGGGAGCAGATGCCTCTTGAAGCTGAACAGCCGTCAGATGCGGGATTGGCTTTCATGGCCGGCATTGAGGGGGGGGCAGCTGCAGCTCCGCGTGAGTTTAGGAGCGATCGCAATGCTCGAGGCGGTGAGCGTGGCCCAGGCCGCTGGCGGCGGTCGGCGCCGACGCCTGAGCAGTATTTGAATCCCATGCCAGATACTGTCGACGTATCGTCATCAACGGCTGCTGAGGAGCTTAAGCTGGCGCAGGACGCGCCTTCATACCCTTCTCAATCCGTCAATTTAGGTGAGCCAAGCGAGAAAGCGCTGTCTTTTCCTCAAGCGTCTTCTCTTGAGCCCACGCCTACGGCAGTTGAGCCTCAGTCCGCATCAGCGCCTCAAGCTGAACGTCGGGTGGCGCGCGAGTCTACAGAAGTTGTGATTACGCAAGCGGACCCAGATCGTCCAAAGAAGGGCGGTTGGTGGCAGCGAGTGCGCACGCCTTTTGGCGGCTGATAATAACAACCAACGCGGCGCTTTAGCCGCGTTGGTTGTTAAGCCAGACTTCTATGCGCCTCAGGCCCTCCTCAACTTCCTTTTCTGCGCCGGCATACGAAAACCTTAGCCATGACGCTCCGTTTTGCCGATCAAAATCGATGCCCGGCGTGACGGCGACGCCTGCTTCATGCAGGAGGCTTTGGCAGAGATCGTATGAATCTGCCGTGATGCAGGAAACATCTGCGTAGATGTAGAAAGCGCCATCAGGAGGAGCCCAGCTTTTTAGGCCCAGAGATGGAAGACGATTAAGAAAGGCGTCGCGATTGCGCGCATAGGCGCAACGATTCCTTTCAAGCTCTTCGGTTGCGTCAAAGGCTGCTAATGCCGCCTGTTGAGAAATTCTTGGTGGGCAGATTGCTAAAGATTGTTGCAGACGCTCAAGCGTGCGCATCCACTCTTTGGGCGCAACAACCCATCCTAATCGCCATCCGGTCATTGCGTAGTATTTTGAGAAAGAATTTATAACAAGCGCTCGATCGGTAAATTTTAAAGCCGTTTGCGCAGCTTTTTCATATTCAAGCCCATGATAAATCTCGTCAGAAATAAACGTGATGCCTGCAGCGTCGCAAAAGTTGCAAATCTTCGCGAGTTCAGCCTCAGGGATCATCGCGCCGGTCGGATTGGCGGGACTCATGAAAAGAGCGCCATGCAGCTTTTGACGCTGATGCGCTTCTTCAAGCGCGGTTGCTGTTGGCGCAAAGCCTGTGTCTGCTCCAAAGTTGATTGGCGCGGCTTCTAGGCCGAGGCTATGAAGAATATTAGCGTATGCAGGGTAACCAGGAGACGCCACAGCAATGCGCGCGCCAGGATCAAAGCCAGCAAGAAGAGTCAGCACAAAAGCGCCAGAGGAGCCTGTCGTCACAATCACTCGTTCGGGATCAACGCTTATGCCATAGCGTTTCTGGTAATTTAAAGCGATCAATCTGCGTAATCTGCGTTCGCCTAGCGCCTCACCATAGCCAAGGTCGCCTTGGGAGAGCGCGATTGCGGCGGCTTCGCGCACAAGAAGCGGGAGCGGTCCGCCCGGTTCGCCGAGTTCCATGTGTATGACGCGGCGTCCTGCGCTTTCTTGTTCATTTGCTTGACGCAAGACATCCATTGCAAGAAATGGCGAGACGGCAGATCGGTGAGAAAGATTGGGAGGAAGCGTTGTCATGCCATCGCTATCTGGCCCTGAATAATGGCCATTAAAGGGTCGAAGCACATACAATCTGCGGACGCCGCAAAAAGAGCCATTCTTAAGTTTCTTGTGTGATAATCCTACACGAGGTTTTACAAAATGTATGAGTTGAGTGTTGAGGCTTTGATTTGGCGTCTGTCAGTAGCTTTTTCGATTGGCCTGCTCATCGGGCTTGAGCGGGGCTGGCAGGCGCGAGGCGAGGCTGAGGGCGAGCGTGCTGCAGGTCTACGCACCTTTGCTTTGGCCGCGCTTCTGGGTGGTGTTTGGGGTGCGATCGTTTTTCCATATGGCGGGACTGGCGTTATCGCTTTAGCGATTACTTTTGTCGCTTTTTGTTGTGTGACCGCATTCTTTCGTTGGCGTCAGATAGAACACGAAAACACTTACGGCGCGACAACCGTAGTCGCTGTCATGTTAGCCTTCTCTCTTGGCGCTCTAGCCGTTGTTGGTCATGAAGCGCCAGCTGTTGCAACCGCTGTTGCAGCGACAGCGTTGCTCGCTTCTAAAAATGTTCTGCACGGCTGGTTACAAAAATTGACATGGCCTGAATTGCGTTCGGCGTTGGCGCTTTTAGTGATGAGTTTTATTCTCCTACCAATATTGCCGAACCATTCCATTGATCGATATGATGCGATTAATCCATTTGCGCTTTGGTTGATGACGGTCCTGATCGCCGTCATCTCATTTGCTGGTTATATTGCCGTTCGCACGATTGGTTATCAACGAGGGCTTGCTGTAGCGGGTCTTGCGGGAGGATTGGCGTCTTCTACGGCAACAACAGCAGCGATGGCGAGACGTGCCTTTGACTATCCCCTCCAAAGCAAGTCTCTTGCAGGAGCGGCGGCGTTTGCAAATTCTGTTATGGCTTTTCGTGTCTTAATTATTCTTGGTGTAATTAACTTCAATTTTGCGGCCTATCTTGCCGCGCCACTCATTATCATCGGTCTCATTTATGGCTTTGCAGGCGCTGTCTTGGCTCAGAGGCAGGTTAAAGATGAGGATATGGCGCAAGATTCGTTAAGCATGGAGAATCCGCTCGATCTTCCAGCCGTACTTAAGTTTGGCGCTTTGCTCTCGATTGTGATGGCGATGTCAAAACTAGCGACGGCGCTGGCTGGCAAAGCTGGAGTGCTGACTGTTGCTTTTCTCTCAGGTCTTGTTGATCTTGACGCCATTGCTTTGGCGATGGCGCGGCATGGCGTTGATGAGGTTGGATACGAGACAGCTGCAGGAGCTATTTTGATTGCCCTCGGCGCGAATACCCTTGTGAAGATGGTTATGAGCTGGGGTATAGGCGGCGCAGTAATGGGTTTGCGGTTTAGTCTTGTTTCCGTGCTCGCTGTCGGATCTGGCTTGGGCTGTTATCTGATGGCTCCAGCGCTCTTGCCTTGGTGATTGCGCCCACTCAATAATTTTATAAGGCGGCAGATATCCATTTTGATAGTTCGCCTTTTGGCGCAGCGCCTACCTTTTGGGCTGCAGCAACGCCGCCTTTGAAAATAATCAGCGTGGGAATTGAGCGGATTCCTAATTTGCTGGCAACGCCAGGATTTTCGTCAATATTCAATTTAACAATTTTAACTTTGCCCTTTAGTTCTTCAGCAATCTCTTCAAGGGCGGGCGCAATCATACGACAAGGCCCGCACCACTCTGCCCAGAAATCGACAACAACGGGCTCCGCAGATTTGAGCACTTCTTGCTCAAAGTTGGCGTCGGTGATTTTGTGCGTGGTCATATCAGTGGGTCTTTCGTTGTGATCCATGAAGGTCTGGCTCTGAGAGACTTTCTCTGCCGGCGCGTGAAAAGCTTCCAAAGGTTGGTGTTATACAGCGACGCTCAAAGGCCTCGGCTAAGTGCGATGAGACATCGTAGTATCCCCAGTCAGAACCTATGAACGCTGATCCAAATCGTCAAGCCAGACCTCAGCCCTCTTCTGTGGGCATTTTTCTCAAACGCGGAGAGAAGCGCTCTTTAACTCTGAAAATAGCAGGCGCAGAGACTGTCGCTGTGCATGCTTGAGGTCACGCTTTTGCCAAATGACGCAGTTTGTCTTCGTTAGAGTGGAATATTATCGTGCTTCTTCCAGGGGTTTTCGAGCTCTTTGTGGCGAAGCAGGGCGAGTGCTCGTGCGATTCTCTTGCGGGTGCTGTTAGGCGAAATCACCTCGTCGATGTAGCCGCGTTCTGCCGCGACAAATGGAGATAAGAAGCGATCTTCATACTCCTTTGTGCGTTGGGCGATTTTATCAGGATCGCCAATATCTGCTCTGAAAATAATTTCAACGGCGCCTTTGGCGCCCATTACGGCGATTTGCGCAGAAGGCCAGGCATAATTTACATCCCCGCGTAAATGCTTTGAGGACATCACATCATATGCGCCACCGAAGGCTTTACGCGTAATGAGCGTTACTTTTGGCACGGTTGCTTCTGCATAGGCAAAAAGTAATTTTGCGCCATGCTTAATGAGGCCGCCATATTCCTGGGCTGTTCCTGGCAAGAAGCCTGGTACGTCAACAAGGGTGACAATCGGAATATTGAAGCAATCGCAGAACCTAACAAACCGCGCAGCCTTCTTGGAAGCGTCAATATCAAGAACTCCTGCAAGAACCATTGGCTGGTTTGCGACAACGCCGATCGTGCGGCCTTCAACGCGCGCAAAACCAATAACAATATTTTTGGCATGCGCTTCTTGAAGTTCGAAAAAATCGCCTTCATCAACAATTTTGGAAATTAGTTCCTTTATATCATAAGGCTTGTTCGGATTATCCGGGATCAGAGTGTCGAGCGAATAATCAAGTCGTTCGGCCTCATCAAAGCTTGGCCATTCCGGAGGTTCTTCCGTGTTTGAGGACGGCAGGAAATCAATCAGTCTGCGCATCTGAAGCAGGGCTTCGACATCATTGTCGTAACCGCGATCTGCAATTGAGCTCTTTGTTGTATGAATCGATGCGCCGCCAAGCTCTTCTGCTGTTACGGTTTCATTGGTAACAGTTTTCACCACTTCCGGGCCCGTCACGAACATATAGCTTGTGTCGCGCACCATGAAGATGAAATCTGTCATTGCTGGGGAGTACACATCGCCACCTGCGCAAGGACCCATGATCAAAGAGATTTGAGGAATAACGCCAGAAGCGAGGACGTTTCTTTGGAAGACCTCTCCATAGCCGCCAAGTGCTGCGACGCCTTCTTGTATGCGGGCGCCGCCGGCATCGAACAGGCCGATGATAGGCGCGCGATTTTTCAGCGCCATGTCTTGCAATTTGGTGATTTTTTGCGCGTGAGTCTCTGACAGTGAGCCGCCAAAAACGGTGAAGTCCTTTGCAAAGACAAAAACAGCGCGACCGTTAACTGTTCCCCATCCTGTCACAACGCCGTCGCCAGATGTTTTTTCGCCCTGATCCATACCAAAATCAGCGCATCGATGGGTCACGAACATATCGAACTCTTCAAAGGAGCCCTGATCGAGCAAGAGTTCAATTCTTTCGCGCGCTGTTAATTTGCCACGAGCATGTTGCGCGTCAATGCGCTTTTGTCCGCCGCCAAGTCGGGCTGAGGCGCGGCGGTGTTCAAGACCATCAACAATATGTTTCATTCTTTGACCTATTTCTTGCCGTAGCTTGACGCTGAATTTAAGATTAAAGTTTTCGAGAAGCTAAACGCCAACGCGCAATGTCGCTTCCAGAGAGCATATAAAGTTGATCTGGCGATGTGCGTTCCGCGAGATTTACGAGATCAGTGCTGACGCCCATAGACCGCGCATAATTTGAAAGCGTTGTGCGCATGCCGCCGTCATCAAGATTTCGTTCCTGAACGATGCCGCCTTCAGAGAAATCAAAGTTTGTTGAGTAGTTAAACATTCGGTGCACGCCCACCCGGCTTTCAGGCGGGATGACGCGTCTCTTTCCACCCATCAAAGCATAGACGCAAGCAGAGTAACAGCGTCCTGATATCACCGACATTCCGTGCGCCTGGCCGCCGGAGCCTGGGCGCGCGACAATTACAGCCATGCCGAGACGGCGTATGGTGTGACCAAGCTCCATGGATGCGACAACTTTTCCGCCGGGAGAGTCGAGAAGCAAGACGCCGTGAAGCTGCCCATCGCCAACATTTTCGCGGACAAAATTTAAAAAAGCGTCAGGGGTGGCTTCACCAATCTCGCCTTGTGCAGCGATAATTTGCGGGCATTGCCCTGCGCCGCAATCGCCAACGCCAACGACCCGAAAGGTCATTTCCTCAGCGGATGCGCATGGTAATGCGGCTATGATGAAAAGAGAGAGTGCAGAGAGAAGAAGCTTTGCAGATCTGTTCATCCCGCGCGTTTCTCTTAGGCGGTTGTGACAAAAAATGGTGGGCGGTGACGGGATCGAACCGCCGACCCTCTCGGTGTAAACGAGATGCTCTGCCAGCTGAGCTAACCGCCCGAGCGCCGCAAAAGAGTGCGGCGTAGGTTTATTAGACAGGCCAAGCTTGAGTGGCAAGCGGCCTGAAAGCAATTGTTGGCATTAATAAAGCAGAAAAGGCCGTTTGAGCTAGCTCAAAGGCCCTTTCTGCTTGCGGCCAATGCGTCCGTTTGGGGCGCTTACTGTGTTTTTCTACTTATTTTTTGTTCAGCGCGTCTTTTAAAGTCGCACCTGGTTTAAAGCGGGCGCTTGTGGAGGCTGGTATATCGATTTCTTTGCCTGTGGAAGGGTTGCGTCCCTTGCTAGCCGCCCGGTGTTTTGCTGCAAATGTGCCAAAGCCAACGAGACGAACTTCTTCTCCTTTAGCCAAGGTGCTTGTAATAGCGTCCAACACAGCGTCGACTGCGGCGCCGGCAGCCGCTTTGGAGCTCTCTGTCTGGTTCGCGACATGCTCGACCAGTTCTTGCTTATTCATGGAGTTTTCCTTTTCTGCGTGCCGGGAGGTCGGCGACCTTGTCGCTCTCAGACGTGGTCGTCATCATGCGCCGCTGTCTCGAATCGTCGGCGTATAGCGGGCCCGAGTGATGGGCGTAAATCAGCTGAAATGCAAGGGATTCGGGCAAACTTTGACTAAAAAAACCCCGGAAAGTCGGGATTTTTGGAAGCAAGCGCGCGATGGTCGGCCTATCGTTACAATCTTGTTTGCCGTCATAGTTACCCGCGCTGACGCCCCGCCGAGCGGGGCGCGATACGCCTATGTTCAATGAGCGCGTAAGCCTGAGGCTTCATCGTCCCCAAGACTGCCAGCGCGCTTCGAGACGTCGGTTGCTGGTTCTTCCCAGCTGATTGGCGTTGGCTGCGAGACAAGCGCATGCATGAGCACTTCCTCCATTCGAGCGACGGGCACAATCTCAAGGCCATTTTTAACAGCATCTGGAATTTCGGCGAGGTCTTTGGCGTTTTCTTCAGGAATGAGAACCTTCTTCAGGCCGCCTCTGAGAGCGGCAAGAAGCTTTTCTTTCAGCCCGCCAATCGGCAATACGCGTCCGCGTAATGTTATTTCGCCGGTCATGGCGATGTCGCGTCGAACTGGAATGCCTGTCATGATTGAGACAATCGCCGTGGCCATGGCGACGCCCGCTGAGGGTCCGTCCTTTGGCGTTGCGCCTTCGGGTACGTGAACGTGAATGTCCCGACGATCGAAAACAGGCGGCTCTACGCCAAAATCAACAGCGCGAGAACGAACATAAGACGCCGCAGCGGAAATTGATTCCTTCATGACGTCGCGCAGATTGCCAGTCACAGTCATTTTGCCCTTACCTGGCATCATGACGCCTTCGATCGTGAGCAGCTCGCCGCCAACCTCTGTCCAGGCGAGGCCGGTAACGACGCCCACCTGATCTTCAAGCTCTGCCTCTCCATAACGAAATTTTGGCACTCCGAGATAGTCGGAAATATTAGTGGAGGTGATGGTGATTGTTTTAGTTTTTTTCAGGAGAATTTCTTTCACAGCCTTGCGGGCGAGGTTAGAAATCTCACGTTCAAGATTACGCACGCCAGCTTCGCGCGTGTAGCGACGAATGAGTGTCAGCAAGCCGTCTTCAGCAATCATCCATTCCTCTGGCGCTAAACCATGTTTGTGAACGGCGCTTGGAATTAAATGTCTGCGAGCAATCTCAGCCTTTTCATCTTCAGTATAGCCGGCGATACGAATGATCTCCATGCGATCCATCAGAGGCGCTGGAATATTGAGCGTATTCGCCGTTGTGACAAACATTACATTTGAAAGGTCATAATCGACCTCGAGGTAATGGTCGTTAAAGCTGGCGTTTTGTTCTGGGTCGAGAACCTCCAACAATGCGGAGGATGGATCGCCGCGAAAATCCATGCCCATTTTGTCAATTTCATCAAGCAGGAACAGCGGATTTGCTGTCTTGGCTTTGCGCATCGACTGAATAATTTTACCAGGCATGGACCCAATATAAGTCCGACGGTGACCTCGAATTTCAGCTTCGTCCCGCACGCCGCCCAATGACATGCGTACAAATTCTCTACCTGTGGCTTTGGCGATGGATTTGCCAAGAGATGTTTTACCGACGCCAGGAGGGCCGACAAGGCATAAAATTGGACCGGTCAATTTATTGGCGCGGCTCTGCACGGCGAGGTATTCAAGAATGCGCTCTTTGACCTTTTCAAGGCCGAAGTGTTCAGCGTCAAGAACAAGCAAAGCTTGCTCAAGATCGCGCTTAATTTTTGAGCGTTTGCCCCATGGGATCGACAGGATCCAGTCAAGATAATTACGTACAACCGTCGCTTCCGCTGACATCGGCGACATCTGTCTTAGTTTCTTAAACTCAGCGAGAGCTTTGTCGCGCGCCTCTTTGGAGAGTTTAGTGTTCTTAATGCGCTCTTCGAGCTCAGCAAGATCGTCTTTGCCGTCCTCGTCCCCAAGCTCTTTCTGGATCGCCTTCATTTGTTCATTTAAATAATACTCGCGCTGCGTTTTTTCCATTTGACGTTTAACGCGCGTGCGAATGCGTTTCTCGACTTGAAGAACTGAGATCTCGCTTTCCATAAGTGAGAGGCATTTCTCAAGCCGCTTACCAACGCTGATTGTTTCTAAAACATCTTGCTTGTCTGCGATTTTGACCGAAAGGTGGGAGGCGACAGTGTCAGCAAGTTTGGAAAAGTCATCAATCTGCGTAACTGCGCCTACAACCTCTGAGGAGATACGCTTGTTGAGTTTCACATAGCTCTCAAACTCGGAGATAACAGAGCGGCCAAGCGCTTCGACTTCGATAGCTGATCCGATATCATCGGCAATCGCCTCTGCATCCGCTTCATAATAATCTTCTACGCTCGTGTAGTTTTTGACATTGGCGCGCGCGACGCCCTCGACCAGAACTTTTACGGTGCCATCTGGCAGTTTTAACAACTGCAAGACGGAAGCAAGGGTTCCTATCGTGTAAATGTCATCCGTGGCCGGATCGTCGTCGCCAGCGTTTTTTTGGGTCGCCAACAAGATCAGGCGATCTGTTTTGGTGACTTCCTCCAAGGCTCTGATTGACTTTTCACGGGCAACAAACAGCGGCACGATCATATGCGGGAAGACGACAATGTCGCGCAAAGGCAGAACGGGGTAGCTCTCGATGGTTCCCGGCGTGATGGCGTCGCGCTTTTCAGTCGTCATTTTTCTTCGTTCCTAACTGATTTGCGCACCCCTCAACAAAGATGCGCTTAGCGAGCGTTATGGAAATCCGTCTTCGAACTATGCGGTTCACGCTCAAGTTCCTGCATAGTCTGTTGCAGTTTCGACCCTCTCTGGGTTACTGCTTCCTGTTAGTTGGGAAATGGTGTACGCGAACTCACGATTCAAGGATAGCTTGCATTGGGGGCGAGACGACGCGCCCCCCAAAAATTTTTTTGCAGCGCAATCAGGCGCTTGCGCCGCTCTTTTCGGTTCGTTCAGCATAGATGTAGAGCGGGCGCGCTTTGCCTTCCACAACTTCAGGGCCAATCACGACCTGCTCGACGCCTTCAAGTCCTGGCAGATCGAACATTGTGTCAAGCAAGATGCCTTCCATAATTGAGCGTAGGCCTCTTGCGCCGGTGTGACGTTCAATTGCCTTGCGCGCAACAGCCGAGAGCGCCTCGTCCTGAAAAGTCAGTTCGACATTCTCCATTTCAAAAAGCCGCTGATATTGTTTGACGAGCGCGTTCTTTGGTTCAGTTAGAATTTTCTTGAGAGCGTCTTCATCTAAGTCTTCAAGCGTCGCAAGCACGGGCAGGCGCCCAACAAACTCTGGTATGAGGCCGAATTTTAGCAAATCTTCTGGTTGAACTTGACGAAAGATGTCTCCTGTGCGGCGCTCATCTGGCGCTTGCACTGTCGCCGCAAAGCCGATTGATGTGCTTCGGCCGCGTTGCGAAATGATTTTCTCGAGTCCAGCAAAAGCGCCGCCGCAGATAAACAAAATGTTTGTTGTGTCTACCTGCAGAAACTCCTGTTGCGGATGTTTGCGTCCGCCCTGCGGAGGCACAGAAGCGACAGTGCCCTCCATGATCTTAAGCAGCGCTTGCTGGACGCCCTCTCCCGAGACATCGCGCGTGATTGAGGGGTTGTCGGATTTGCGCGAGATTTTGTCAATTTCATCAACATAAACAATGCCGCGTTGGGCGCGTTCGACATTGTAGTCTGACGCCTGGAGCAGTTTCAGAATGATGTTTTCGACATCTTCTCCGACATAACCGGCTTCGGTGAGCGTTGTCGCGTCCGCCATGGTGAAGGGCACGTCAAGGATCCGCGCCAGCGTTTGCGCCAGCATCGTTTTGCCGACGCCGGTTGGGCCAATCAACAAAATGTTGGATTTTGCGAGTTCGACATCGCCGTGTTTGGTGGCGTGGTTGAGACGCTTGTAGTGGTTGTGGACAGCGACTGAGAGCACGCGCTTAGCTTGCGCCTGGCCGATGACGTAATCGTCAAGAACCTTGCATATTTCTCTTGGTGTCGGAATGCCGTCACGCTGCTTGACCAGCGAGGATTTACTCTCCTCGCGAATGATGTCCATGCAGAGCTCAACGCACTCGTCGCAGATAAATACGGTCGGACCAGCTATAAGCTTGCGGACTTCGTGCTGGCTCTTGCCGCAAAATGAGCAGTAAAGCGTGTTCTTTGATTCACCACCGCTAGCCTTGCTCATACACGCTCTCCAAAAAGACTCGCCGAAAGGACGAATCGTGTCGCCTAAATCTTGTTACAATTCCCCGCCTAACAAAAGGTGGAGAAAGATGCCTGAGCGAACCTGTCGCTGGGCCTTGATCAGGCCTTGCCTCGCAAATCCGCTTTCCTCAAGACTCTGATTTTAGGGGAGGGTTCTCCCGATTTGCAACCATCTTGATAATAAAGGCGGTCAGCAAGAAGAAGGTCGGGTCTCTCTGGCCCGCGAAGAGGGTGCGCAGAGTGGGATTTTTTTGATAGTAATCTATTATTTTCATGTAGATAAAAGAAATTCTGAGAGGCTCGCGGCCGATGATTGTTACACCCTTGCGTCTTGAGAGGCGCCAGGGCGCGCCTAACTCAGAATTTTCGCCACGCGGTTGAGCCGCAGTCGGTAAGCGTCATGCATGCCGCTGCCGAGGAGCGGCCGTAGATACATGCGAAAGGCGTCGGTTACATCGGTTCCGCACGGACTAATAAACTCTGAGGGCATTGTTTTTGTCTTAGCGGCGATGTGTTCAAGCGGTGTTAATTGATAGTCAACAGAATAGAACCCCGTGCGGTGGATCGTGACGGAGCCGTCACGATCTCCCCAGATCCCAAATTGCACGGCCTTCTCGCCGACGTCGCGCGCTTCTCGCTGATCGACGTCTGACACACAGCCCACAAAACTACGCTGCACATAGCCGAAGGTGTCAGCGCGCACGCGTTTAAAGCCGAGTTTTTCTTTAATGATCTGCGTGAGCTCGTCGGCTAAAGCGCCGCCGCCTAAATGCACATTGCCATGGGCGTCGCGCTCTACCTGCTTGGCGAGTTTTTCAGCAATTGGCGTATGATTTTCATCGCAGACCCCTTCAGATATGGCGACGACACAGCGGCCGTATTTATCCATAGTTGCCTTAACGTCGGAAAGAAATTTCTCAACGCTGAATACGCGCTCTGGAATGTAGATAAGATGAGGGCCGTCGTCAGGAAACTTCTTTCCAAGCGCTGAGGCAGCGGTCAGAAACCCTGCGTGTCGCCCCATAACAACCCCTATGTAAACGCCGGGAAGGGCCCAATTATCGAGATTTGCACCAGCAAACGCTTGCGCCACCCAACGCGCAGCAGAAGGAAAACCGGGGGTGTGATCATTGATCACGAGGTCATTATCAATCGTTTTAGGAATATGCATTGCGCGTAATGGATAGCCGTCCTTTCGCGCTTCTTCAGAAACGATACGCACCGTGTCTGAACTGTCATTGCCGCCAATATAGAAAAAGCCGCCGATATTGTGGGCGCGAAGCACGCGAAAGATTTCTTGACAATATTTCAGGTCTGGCTTGTCCCGTGTCGATCCAAGGGCTGATGAGGGCGTATGAGCCACCATTTCGAGATTGTGTGTGGTTTCCTGGGTCAAATCGACAAAGTCTTCATTAATGACCCCGCGCACGCCGTGAAAAGCGCCATAGATACGTTGGACTTCTTGAAACTTACGTGATTCCAGAACGACGCCCGCAAGTGATTGGTTGATAACAGCGGTCGGTCCACCGCCCTGTGCGACGAGAACTTTGGAAAAATCGATCGACGTCAAGAAAAGCTCCTATGAACACACTGCGAGAGATATTGTCTGTTCTATAAACGCGACTGTTGCGATGCTCATCTAAGAAAGACTATTTTACAGCGAGATCAAGCGATAGAGCCTTTGCTGTTCTTATGCAAAGATATGGACGCGTTTAGGGCGAGAATGAATAAGTTGACGGCGATGTGGCGCGCTCTTCTCATCTTCACCGTCATATGTTCTAGACCCACCACTCAGCCGCTCAGTCCAAGCGCGCGTCTTACGCGCAAAGAGTAGCCATAGAGATCTTGGCGCTGAATGAGCTGTCCAGTTTCATTAACATAGGTTGTAAAATACTCGATATGCACGGGCAACGGTTGGGACAAAGTGATATAGCGCTCTGTGGAGCCAATAAGTTTTTCAAGCCGTTCAATGGACCACTTTCCGTTCAGCACCGCTTCCGCGAGGGCAAATGGGTATTGCACACGCATGCAGCCGTGGCTGAAGGCGCGCCGTGCGACCGCAAAAAGATTACGTGACTGCGTGTCATGCATGTAAACAGCATAATCATTTGGGAATACGAACTTCATCCGTCCTAAAGCATTGCTCGGGCCAGGAGGTTGACGCACAACCATCTGGCCGTGGCTATAGGATACCTTAAAACCCTCGCCGGGACCGCCGTTAGGCATCATTTCTTTATGAATGATTGATTGGGGTACGTTCCAATAGGGGTTGATTATGATATATTCCATGCTGTCGGAAAAAATTGGCGTAGGCGTTGTTTCTTTGCCAACAATCACCCGCGTGCGATGGGTGACGACGCCGCTGCGAACGACGGCCAATTCATAATCAGGAATATTGACTTCAATGCGGTCCGTGCCCAGATCGCGCGGCAACCAGCGCCAGCGTTCCATATTTGCAATAATCTCAGCTTCGAGATGCGTATTTGCGGCCGGTTTGTTCGCACTGTGAGACTTTGATTTTATGATCGGTGGGCGTAGATCAGACTGCAAAGCGCCTGTGACATTTTCCACAACTTTTTCGTTTGTCGCGGCTGTGGCGCGAAGCGCATGAAGTTCTATAAGTTTTTGGCGCAATTGCTGATAGCCGCGATGTGGCGGATTAAAAGCGACAAGGGTATCGCCAGCAAGGTCTTTCGCGTTGGCGACATCAATGATTGCTTGCCCAGGATCGGGCAGTGTGGTTTTTGCGCCAATGAGATGAGAAATTTGATCTGGATCAATACGCGCGCCGCGCGCTTGCAGTGCGTAAGCGGCGACAGCTTCAGAGAGCGCCAATTCGTCATCGACATCGGGGATGAGCTTGTCGCGAGACGGCAGCCTGTAGGCGCGCAGATCTAGTCCATCATTCATTGCTTCTGACAGGCGACTGATTGTCGATGCGGCGCCTTCACGCCATGCCTCATCTTCAATCCAGAGCGGCGCAAAATTTCGAACACGATAAAGACCTGCAATTTTCTCACGCAAGTCATGAAGAGGTTTATTATTGCGCAGCTCCGGCGCATGGCGCCATGCCTCAATCGCTAAGGCGAGGCGCTGGTTGATGTTTGGCAAAAGCTCCCATGAAAAATCAGCTATTTCTGTCTTGGCGTCATCGCTGACCGGATGCGTTTGTCGAAGAGCAACAACTGCAGAAAAGAGCTCTGGTAAAAATATTGAGACTATAGGGTCGCAGCGATAAGGCTTTTCCAAACCATGAAGCGCGACGATTGCGGGTTGGCTGAAAATATCAGGATAAGGAAAAGTAGCTGAATGTGCCTGACCTATGGGCGCGGCTAAGAATGTCAGGGCGGCAATCCCCCAGCGCTGACAACGAAAATTATTAACACAAAGCCGCATAGCCGTCACCATTTGGAGCCGCAGACAAATGCGGCTGCATTTTCAAAGACGGACGCGTCAACGGGGCTAAATAGGTAACAGTTATGACGCCTCATAGAAAGATTCTAACATTAATTCTGATGAAGTGAATCAATGTGAGCAATAAATTTACGATGGTTAGATAATTTTTATTCTCTGTTGCATATATGCAACAGTTAAAGTCAAGAAGAGCAAGATTTGTCTGCTTGCGCCAGCGTGCTGATCTCAAGAAACGTGATCTTGTATGACTAGCTTGGTTTTAAGAAACCTTCCAAGACCATTTTGCGACCAGCCTTATCAAAATCAACGGTAAGTTTATTGCCGTCCGCAGCGGCGACTGTGCCGGGACCAAATTTCTGATGGAAGACTCTTGCGCCTTGAGAGAGGCGGCTCGTCGTTGAACTACGAGACAAAACTTCACCGTTAATCATTGGGGCTTGGCGGGGATAGGCAGGCTTATGACAATGCTGCGTAGAGTTTGTTCCTCTAGCGGAGGTGGCTTTAGCGCGTTGCCATCCAGGTGCTGCGTAATCAGAGTCATAACTATCCAGATTGGCGAAGCGCGAAACGCCATATGAACCGTATTGCGAGCCTCCTGGCGCTTCAACGATATCGACATGGGCTGCCGGAAGGTTATCTATAAATCGCGACGGCGTTGTTGGTTGCCATAAGCCGCGAATGCGACGATTGCTTGCAAAGAATATTTTTGCGCGTCGCTTTGCGCGCGTCAAGCCGACATAAGCCAGACGGCGCTCTTCTTCCAGCCCAGCGCGGCCTTGTTCATCAAGGGCGCGTTGATGCGGAAAAAGCCCCTCTTCCCATCCAGGGAGGTAGACTGTATCGAACTCAAGACCCTTGGCTCCATGGAGCGTCATGATAGAAACGCGCTCTTGTCCTGTTGACTCCTCCGTATCCATGACGAGAGAGACGTGCTCAAGAAATGACGCGAGGTCTGGAAACTCCTCCATGGCGCGGATAAGTTCTTTCAGATTTTCAAGACGTCCTGTCGCCTCAGGTGTTTTGTCCTGCCGCCACATTTCTGTGTAGCCTGACTCGTCTAATACAATTTCGGCAAGCTCATGTTGTGGCGTGACCTCAATGAGGCTACGCCAGCGATCCAGCTCCATGAGCAAACCCCGCAATGCGTTGCGGGATTTTGGTTTCATTTCCTCCGTTTCGATCAAGCTACGCGCAGCCTGCTGAAGCGGAATATGCGTTTGTCGCGCGTATTCGTGTAAAAGTTGCAGAGTTGCTTCGCCCAATCCGCGTTTTGGCGTGTTAATAATGCGTTCAAATGCAAGGTCGTCTGCGGGTTGCGTGATGCTGCGCAGGTAGGCAAGAGCATCACGTATCTCCAAACGCTCATAGAAGCGCGGCCCGCCGATTATGCGGTAGGGCAATCCGATCTCAACAAATCTTTCTTCGAATTCACGCATCTGAAAGGAGGCGCGTACAAGTATGGCGATATCTTCCAGCGACTGCTTGTTATGGTGGAGCTGTTCTATGTCTTCGCCGATTGCACGCGCTTCTTCTTGACTATCCCAAACGCCTGTCAAGGTTGGCATGTCACCGTCATGATCATCTGTAAAAAGCGTTTTTCCGAGTCTGCCTTCATTATGCGCTATGAGATGTGAGGCTGCAGCCAGAATGTGACCGGTTGAACGATAGTTGCGCTCCAGCCGAATGATTGTTGCACCAGGAAAATCTTGTTCAAACCGCAGAATGTTTTCTACTTCTGCGCCTCGCCAACCATAGACGCTTTGATCATCGTCGCCGACGCAACAAACATTACGTCTACCCTGAGAAATCAATCGCAACCATAAATATTGGGCGACGTTTGTATCTTGATATTCATCAACGAGGATAAATTTAAAGCGCTTCTGATATTCAGCGAGAACGTCTGGATTTTCTTGAAAAAGCCTGAGCGATTCAAGTAAAAGATCTCCAAAATCGGCAGCATTGAGCGTTTTCAGCCTTTGCTGATATAGTTTGTAGAGAGTGGCGCCTTTGCCGTCGGCAAAGCTTTCAGCCTCGCCCGCGGGGACTTTTTGTGGTGTAAGTCCACGGTTTTTCCAGCTATCAAGACGCATTGCGAAAGCGCGTGGCGGCCAGCGTTTGTCGTCAACATTTTCAGCTTTTAACACTTGCTTGATTAGTCGGATTTGATCGTCGGTGTCCAGAATTGTAAAATTTGACTCAAGTCCAACGAGTTCAGCGTGGCGGCGAAGAATTTTTGCTGAAATGGCATGAAACGTTCCAAGCCATTGCATCGCTTGTGCGCCTTCTCCAACCAGATTTTCAATGCGCTCCCGCATCTCACGAGCGGCCTTGTTGGTGAAGGTGACGGCAAGAATCTCAAAAGCACGCGCCTGTCCAAGGGCGAGGATGTGAACAATTCGTGTTGTCAGGGCGCGTGTCTTGCCTGTGCCAGCTCCAGCAAGAACCAGGACTGGCCCCTCCAGCGTTTCAACAGCTGCGCGTTGTTCTGGGTTTAAGCCGTCAAGGTAGGCGGGCCGTTGCGCTGTAGCTTGCGCACGCGCAGCGAGACCGTTTTTTTGCGGGGCGTAATCGTCGATCTCGGGCAAAGGCCGCTCCTGATGATTCTTGGCAACATACAGGAGAACGGTGTGAGAATCACTGCTGCGTCATTCGACGTGAGTTTCCTATACGTCATTAACTTGTGCTGATTTTTGTTATTTTCTAAGCTTTCCATGATGTGCTGGTTGATGTCCTCAGCCCGAGGCAGAGGTTTCTTCATGATGTTTGCGAAACGCGCGTTGCAGCACAAACACGCGTAGAGCCGATGATAGATTGGCGCCGCTTTTCTCAGCATCAATTCGACCAACAAGGACGGCAAGAGAGACGCCATCATGATGCGCTATGTCCTTAAGCGCGCGCCAAAAGGCGTCTTCAAGCGAGATGCTTGTGCGATGGCCGGCGATAACAATTGAATGTTTGGTGATTTGCATATGAGCTGGCGTGATGTCCATCACGCCGTATCATCACTCTGCTTGGCGCGTAGATGGGCGTCTAGACTGTTGGCGGTGCGGCGTAAATTTGCCTGAGTTAGGCTGCGCTCACTTTTCTCCCGACCATAGTTGGCGCGATTTTCTTGAGCTATTAGACTTGCTGCGTCGCGCTGACGCCGCTTACGTGCGCGTCGTAAGTTTATAATCTCGCTCATCACGTTTTCTTACGAAACGCGTCAATAGAAACAACTTTTGAGGCGCCGCTGTTCTCTTCCTCGGTATCTGAAGTTTGCGTATCTTTGGTTTCTGTTTTCTTTTTCTTTTCGGGCGTTAATATTGGAGGCGCACCTGCAGTGGGCGTGTCTGCCGTGACAAGGCTTGGACGCATGGGAGGTGTCTTCGCCTCCGCATCGCTCTCTCCCTCGTCCGCTTCAAAGCGCAGCCCAAACTCAACTGATGGATCAAAGAAACCGGTTACTGCGGAAAAGGGAATATAGAGATTTTCTGGGACGCCGCGGAATGAGAGGGTGACGCCGAAGCCTGCTTCGTTGACTTCAAGATCTGAATATTGATGCTGTAAGATAATTGTCAGCTCATGCGGCCACTGTTCAGCGAGGCGACTTGAAATTTGCACCTCTGGCGCATGTGTAAGAAAACTTATTGTGAAATGATGATCCCCAGGCAGATAGCCTTGTTCGGCTACGTCAGAGAGAACTTTGTGCATGACGCTGCGCATCGCGTCTTGCACCAGAAGATCATACCGAATGAAGTCTTGAGACATGGATGTCGCGCCAATTTCTAGCTCGCGCTTGGTCCAATCTCGGCGCCCGCGCAAAAGTTAAAGTGGAGGCTTCTGTTGCCAGGCGCCTCCGAGCCCCGCCTAGAGGTGCAACCCCCTAGGGCTTTAATCCCAGTTTGGGCGCCACATTACGCGGCGACGGCTACCGGAGCATAGTTGTCATTGGCAACTATAGGTTTGACCCGATAACGGCGGTATCATGCCGAGCAAAAAATCACCCTTTACGCCCTCGTCGATCCTATTTCGCCCCCGCCTAAGATCATAATACGCGCTTATGAGCTCAGGTGGAGGCGCCGGGTACCGCCCCCGGGTCCGAATGGTTTATTTCGATGTTCGTTTATCGCCATAGCCGACGCATGCGCCGGCAGAACGAATATAAGCGCGGACGCAAGTTTATGAAAGAGGGCGGTGTGGATGAGCCGTGACGGTGGAAAAGATCCATCCCTCATCCTGAGCGTCACTATCATACCCATCTTTAGCCAGGACGCTTAGTGTCGCTTAGTCCTTTGTTGACGAGCGCCAAATGGAGTTGATTTTGCAGCTCGGCGTCATGGCCCTGAATGAGGAGCTCGGCGTGATCGGCGACGGCCAGGCATAGCGCCTCAACCCAGGGTTGTTCAGCTTTCGGGAAATCATTTAAGACATAAGCTTGGACGAGAGATTTATCGCCCGGGTGGCCAATGCCCAAGCGTAGGCGTTTGTAGTCATTGCCGATATGCGCTGTGATTGAGCGCAAGCCATTGTGTCCAGCGATGCCGCCGCCTGATTTAATGCGACACTTGGCCGGCGCAAGATCGAGTTCGTCATGGAAAACGATTGTATGAGGCGCCTCAATTTTATAGAAGCGCGCCGCTTCGCCAACGGAACGTCCGCTTTCATTCATGTATGTCTGGGGTTGCAGCAGGATGACACGTTCGCCAGCAATGCCGCCTTCGCGAATGAGGCCATTAAAGCGCATGCGAGGCGGGCTGAAATGATGACGATGCGCGATAGCCTCTATCGCCATGAATCCGATGTTATGCCGGTTCTTTGCGTATTGACGGCCAGGATTGCCAAGCCCGACGAGGAGCAGCATGAAATCCCCTACAAAAGCAAATGGCCGGGAGAACCCGGCCATTATGACTAGAAACGATCCTGTAACTACTTTTTCTTTTCGTCCTTGGCGGGCGCCGCTGAAGCAGCTGGCTCCTCTGCGCCGCCTGTTGGCGGTGCAAGACTGGCGACGGTGAAGTTTTTATCAGGATTGGTCGGTTTGCAGCCCTCAGGCAGCGTGATCGCCGATATTTGCAATGAGTCGTTAAAGTCCATGCCCGCAAGATCGGCCGTGATCGCTTCCGGAATATTATCCGCAGGCACCCACATCTCGATTGAGTGATAGACGATGTTGAGAGCACCGCCGCGTTTTAGTCCTGGAGACGTTTCTTGGTTGATAAAATGCACTGGCACGTTGATGCGCAACCGAGAGCCCGGCTTTAGTCGGAGAAAATCGACATGAAGCGGCGTGTCCTTCACAACATCAAGCTGGTAATCACGCGGAATGGCCCGCTCCTTCTTGCCATCGATGTCAAGCTCAAAAATGGTGGTGAGAAAATGACCTGCAAAGATCAATTGAGTCACGTTCTTTTTATCGAGCGACAGCGGCGTCGGCGCTTCGCCGCCGCCATATAAAACTGCTGGTATACGGCCCTCACGGCGAACGCTGCGGGCGGCCCCCTTGCCTGTCCCGCTGCGCACCGCGGCCGCGAGCTTCTTGGTCTCGGCCATGTCGGTGTCCTTATCTAAAAACAAAAAAGCGCCGCTCGCCTCCAGGGGTGTCGGAAACAAGGCGCTGGCGGCAGCTTATAGGCGAGGGGCGGCGGTGAAGCAAGGCGGCTTTCCGGCAGGGAATTGCTCAGAGTCCACGATATGGTTTTGATATTTCGCAGACAGCTGAGAATTCTTTATGATAACAAGTGCCGCAAAGAGCAAGTTAGACTGATTTGAAGCGAGGGTTTCGGATAAATGACGACTACCAATCTTTCGCGTCGCAGGATCGTCATCACGGGCATGGGGGCTGTTTCGGCTGCTGGTATTGGTGCGACAGCGCTATGGACGGCAGCGCGCGAAGGGGTTTCATGTGTTCGGGCGACCCAGCTAAGGCGTCCTTACAACGGCCGCATCAAGATTTCAGCGCAAGTGCCTAATTTTGATGCCAGCGCGCATCTTGAGCCGGATCTGCTTCCTTATTGCGATCCTTTTACCCAGTTTTCCATCATCGCGGCCGATGAGGCTTTGGCGCAAGCAGGTTTTAGGAGAAAAGAAGCAGGCGGTCCACGCACGGCCGTGGTGATTGGCACCGGCATTGGGGGCGCACAGACAATCGATGATAACGCCTTTGCGGAATATGTTGAAGAGCGTCGACCTGATACTTTGACAGTGCCGCGGCTCATTCCGAGCGCGGCGCCAACAACCCTTGGCATGCGCTACGGCGCAAAAGGGCCAACCTTCGCCTTAGCCTCTGCGTGCTCGTCTGCTGGCCAAGCCATTGGAGAGGCCTTTGAGATGTTACGAGCGGGGCGCGCAGATCGTGCGATTGCAGGCGGGTCAGAAGCATGCGTAACAAATGGATCGATCCGGGCTTGGGAGGCGTTGCGCGTGCTAACGCCTGATTTATGCCGACCATTTTCAGCGCGTCGCAATGGCATGTCTTTGGGCGAAGGGGCTGCCGTATTTGTTCTGGAAACACTAGAAATGGCTCAGGCGCGCGGCGCAACGCCATTATGTGAGCTTGCAGGATATGGGACCACAAGTGACGCCTTTGATCCGTTGCGCGCAGATGTAGAGGGGCCAACGCGGTGTATGCAGCTTGCGCTAGCGAGCGCAGACATTGAGCCGTCGCAAGTCAATTATCTTAACGCGCATGGCACGGCGACCTACGCCAATGATATTACCGAGTCTGAAGCGATGCGAGCAGTGTTTGGAGAAACGCCGCCGCCAGTGTCGTCGACTAAGCCTGTGCATGGTCACGCACTTGGCGCTAGCGGCGGTCTTGAGCTTGTTGTGACCATTAGCGCGATGCAAGCGCAGATCGCGCCGCCGACAATAAATTTTCTTGAGCCTGATCCCAAATGTCAGGTTGATCCCATTCCCAATATTGCGCGTAAGATGCCAATTAACGTCGCCTTGTCTAATTCATTCGCATTTGGAGGCATCAACGCCACGCTCGTGGTTAGAAAAATATGATATCGAAATGACGCAAGAAACTAACATACGTAACCCTGGGTCCAAAATCGCAGCAGATGCAGCGCAGAAAAAGAAAAAACAAAATCCTGGCAAGAAAAATACAGAGGCTTTGGCGATTGCGCTGCGTGCTAATCTGATGCGACGAAAGACACGTGAGCGCGCAGCAAAAGCCATGCAGATAAATATCGACAGTGAGGGGTAATGGATAAGATCAAAATTACGGGCGGCGCGCCACTGAACGGAGTCATTCCAATCTCTGGAGCAAAAAACGCAGCTCTGCCTTTGATGATTGCCTCTTTACTTACACGAGATACATTGACCCTCGCGAATATGCCACTTCTTGCTGATGTGACTCAACTTGAACGGATCCTTGGCAATCATGGGGTTGATTTCGCCATTTCGGGAAAACGTTCGGGCCAGACAGAGAATACGGGACGCACTGTGCATTTTACAGCGCGTGATATCGTAGATACAACAGCGCCCTATGAGCTCGTCTCGCGAATGCGCGCAAGCTTCTGGGTGTTAGCGCCATTGGTGGCGCGAATGGGCGCCGCGCGTGTTTCGTTGCCGGGAGGCTGTGCAATTGGCACGCGTCCTGTTGATCTGCTGATCATGGCGATGGAGAAACTCGGCACAAAAATTGAAATTGAAAACGGCTATGTGGTCGCAGAGGCGAAAAAGGGCCTTGTCGGCGGCGAGATCGACTTTCCAAAAGTCACCGTTGGCGGAACGCATACCGCTTTGATGGCGGCCTCTTTAGCGCGAGGCGCAACGGTTATTAGAAATGCAGCGCGCGAGCCAGAAATCGTTGATCTTGCCGAGTGTCTAAAGAAAATGGGTGCAAAGATCATAGGCGCTGGTCAATCAACGATTGAGGTGCAGGGTGTTGGTTCGTTGCATGGCGCGCATCACGACGTTTTGCCAGATCGAATAGAAGCAGGAACATACGCCATGGCTGTTGCAATGGCGGGTGGAGATGTTTTGCTTGCTGGCGCGCGTGCAGATCTTTTGCAGGCGGCGCTCGATGCGCTGACGAAGAGCGGCGCAAGCGTATGTGAAACAAGCGACGGATTGCGTGTTTCTCGTAATGGCGGCGCAATACATCCGGTTGATATTGATACTGCGCCATTTCCTGATTTTCCAACAGATCTACAGGCGCAATTTATGGCTTTGATGACTCGTGCCGCAGGAACGTCTCGTATAACCGAAACGATTTTTGAAAACCGATTCATGCATGTTCAGGAGCTAGCGCGCCTTGGTGCGAATATTAAGCTCGAAGGGGATACAGCGATCGTGACGGGATCAGATCATCTCGAAGGCGCGCCGGTCATGGCGACTGATTTACGCGCCTCTGTTTCTCTTGTGATTGCAGGTCTTGCTGCACGAGGAGAGACAACGATCAACCGCGTTTATCATCTCGATCGAGGTTTCGAGCGTTTAGAGAATAAATTGCGCGCCTGTGGCGCTCAGATTGAGCGGGTGAGCGGACAGGGATAATTTTGCTATCACCCACGCGCAGCCAGTGGAACAATATTATGCAAATGTTGATCGGCTGTATCAAAGAACCGACGTAAATTACGCGCCGCTTGTCTGATGCGTTGTTCGTTCTCAACCAAAGCTAGTCGCAAAAAGCCTTCTCCATGCTCGCCGAAACCTTCCCCTGGTGCGACGGCAAGATCGGCTTTTTCAATTAATAGTTTAGAAAATTCAAGGCTGCTCATGGCGCTGAATCGTTCTGGAACGGGCGCCCAGGCAAACATTGAAGCGCTTGGGGCCGGTATGGGCCATCCCGCTTGCAGGAAGCTTTCCACCATCACGTCGCGCCGGCGTTTGTATGTTGCGCGCATGTCTTTCACGCAATCATCAGGGCCGTTCAGCGCGGCGGCTGCCGCGACCTGAATTGGCGTGAAAGCGCCATAATCCAAGTAACTCTTTACACGGGCTAAGGCGGCGCAAAGTCGCTCGTTGCCAACAGCAAATCCCATGCGCCAGCCCGCCATGGAGAAGGTCTTTGACATGGAGGTGAACTCTACCGTGACATCTATGGCCCCAGGCACTTGCAGCACTGAAGGAGGAGGCGTGTCGTCAAAGAAGACTTCGGCATAAGCGAGATCTGAAAGAATAAAAATTTCATGTTTTTTCGCAAATGCAACAAGATCTTTGTAAAAATCAAGCGAGGCGACTTCCGCCGTTGGGTTTGAGGGATAGCAGACTACGACAGCAATTGGTTTTGGAATGGAGTGCATCATTGCGCGCTCCATCGCTGAGAAATAAGAAGGCGTCGGGTTAGATGGAACGGAGCGAATAACGCCGCCAGCCATGAGAAATCCGAAAGCGTGTATCGGATAAGAGGGGTTCGGCACCAAAATGACATCGCCAGGAGCGGTGATCGCCTGGGCCATATTGGCAAACCCTTCCTTAGATCCAAGGGTCGCAACAATTTGCGTGTCGGGGTTAAGCGATACGTCAAAGCGTCTTTGGTAGTAATAGGCTTGGGCGCGACGAAGGCCGGCGATGCCTTTGCTTGCTGAGTAACGGTCTGTGCGAGGTCTTCCCGCAGTTTCAACAAGCTTATCGATCACATGCTTTGGCGCCTGGAGATCCGGGTTACCCATGCCAAGGTCGATGATGTCCGCGCCTCCAGCGCGCGCGCGCGCCTTAAGGCGGTTAACCTGCTCAAAGACATAAGGCGGCAGGCGCTTGATGCGATAAAAGTCCGACATGCGAGAGTGGATCCGGTTTGTTGTGTAAAGAGATAGTAGCGATTTCTGAGGCTCACGTCAGGGCCTCTCATACCCAACCCGCTATTTCGCGCTTTGCGAGGGTTTCAAGAAGATCAAGTCCTTCTGCGCTATCATTAAGACATGGCAGGCGCGCGAATTTTTCTCCACCCTTTTCCAGAAAAATATCACGAATCTCGACACCAAGTTCTTCAATCGTCTCAAGACAATCGGCAGAAAACCCTGGCGCAAAAATCGCCAGGCGCTTTGTGCCTGATTCAGCCAGCGATGCAATCACCTCGCTGGTATACGGCTTGATCCATTCTGCCGGTCCAAACCGAGACTGAAAAGAAAGTCGTAGTTTTTCTTCTGGCATATTCAGCGCCTCTCGTAAGAGACGCCAAGTCGTTTCGCACTGCTCACGATAAGGGTCACCGCGATCAACCTGCGCTTTAGGAAGTCCATGGAATGATGCGATGATCACTTCTGGTTCAAAATCAAGCGCCGCAAGGTCTCGGCGTAGATTGTTTGCAAGTGCGTTTATATATGAGGGATCATCATAATAAGGCGCGCCAATGCGTATGGCGGGTTGGCTCCGCATTTTCCCAAGTGCATAAAATGCATCATCCGCCACAGAGGCTGTTGTTGATGCAGCGTATTGAGGATAAAGCGGCAGCAGCGCTATGCGATTGCACCCCTGCGCCATAAGCGCGTTTATTTTGTCGGGAATAGAAGGTGCGCCGTATCTTAGCGCGTAATCAATAATAACAGGCGCTTTACCGCTCAGAGCTGCTGAGCGCAGGCCAAGCTTTTCCGCCTGCAAGCGCGTTATTGTTTTCAGCGGTCCTTCGCCGATGTCATGATTCCAGATGGCCTGGTAGGCCAGAGCAGAGCGTTTGGGGCGCGTATTTAAAATAATGCCATGTAGGATTGGCAGCCATAAAATGCGGGGCAAATCAACAACGCGTGGATCTGACAGGAATTGCGCAAGATAGCGGCGCACAGAGCGCGGATCAGGCGCGTCCGGCGTGCCAAGATTTACCAGCAATAATCCTACGGGCGTCTCAAGCGAGGTCACGGACGTATCCTTTCAAAAGTCGCAAATTCTTCTGCGGCCATGGTAAAAGTCTGTTCAGTCGTCGGAAACGCGCCCATGCGCACATCCCTAGCATAGGAAGCGACAGCTTCACGCAACGCATGGCCGATCGCGCCATATTGTCGATTGTGTTTGAATTTGCGACGCGTAATGCCCGCAAGATCGTTGACAACAAGCACTTGCCCATTCGTGTCAGCGCCAGCTCCAATGCCGATCGTCACGGCGTTGATACGGTTTGTAATGCGGTAGGCTAATTCTCTCGGCACCAATTCTAGCACAAGAAATTTTTGTCCGGCTTTATCAAGCGCAATGGCGTCATCAAAAAGTTTGCAAGCAGAGACGGCGTCTTTGCCTTGTCGACGTTTTAAGGCGTGGTGTTGAGACTCAAGGCCAAGATGACAGCAAACGTCAAATCCTGCATTGGCAAGCGTGGCGGTTATTTCTGGTCGTGCGCCTTCAAACTTAATACAACTTGCGCCAGCGCGACGAAGCAGATCTGCGCTGATCATCGCCTGCTGCGGCGTGTCGTAAGAAGCATAGGGTAGGTCGCCGATAATATAAACATCCGACGCTCCCCGTCGAACGGCGGCAATATGATGCGCCATGTCTGTTAGCGTGACATCGCGCTCATGAGCGTAGCCAAGGATATTGACGCCAACGCTGTCGCCAACAAGAATGATGTCTGTGCCCGCTTCTACAATCAAGCGCGCGGTTGGCGCATCATAGGCCGTCAAAGATACAATCTTGACGCCCTGGCGTTTCATTTCCAGAAAGTGTTCAGCGGTCGGCACGTAAAGGCTCCGGTGACGCGTCTTCTTATCAGAGGCAAGGCTAGCGCGCGGCGGCGTCTTTACAGGCGTTCGGGCGCAGAGGCAGTTGTATCTGTTGCAGGTCGCTACATTTGTCGCAGGCGGCGAGGGGGGTGGACAGTATTGCCAACAATAGCCAGGCTTTTATTTTAGACATCATTCCGTCACTCCAGCTCTAGAAGCATGGCGGGGCTCCTGTCGAGACCATAAAGACGGGGTCGATGCGCGGCAAGCAGCATGGGTGATCTCGCAATCGGCTTGCATAGTTGAAAAAGACCGCTATAACCCCGGCATCGTAACGTTCCTGGCTGGGGGCTGAACGGAAGCGCCCATTCGGGCTAGGGTTTCCCGTCTTCCCGTGTCTCCGCCTTCGAATTTTGCTTATCGAGCCTTTCCGAGGGGCTCGAAGGGCTTCGCGCCGGGGCGGTTTACGACAACGGAAAGGCAGCACGTCATGGCTCTTTATGAGCATGTCTATCTTGCGCGTCAGGATATTTCTCCCCAGCAGGTGGAGACCCTGACAGGGCAGTTCAAAAATATCATCACATCATTGGGCGGCACGGTCGGTAAGACTGAGTATTGGGGCGTTAAGTCCTTAGCCTATCGGATCAAAAAGAACCGAAAAGCGCATTTCACACTGCTCAACATTGACGCACCGCCAGCGGCCATAACAGAGCTTGAGCGTCAGCAAGGCATTAACGAAGATATCTTGAGAATTTTAACGCTACGCGTGGATGAGCATGAAGAAGGCCCTTCCGCACAATTGCGCAAGCGCGACGATGATGATCGTGGCGGTGAGCGCCGTGGCGGAGGATCTCGCGGCGATCGCCCAGATCGTCGTTCGCGTCGTGACGAAGGTCGCATGGAAGGAGATATGGAATGACTACTGGCGCTCGTCGTCCTTTCTTCCGTCGTCGGAAATCCTGCCCTTTCTGTGGCGCCAATGCGCCAAAGATCGATTACAAGGATACGCGTCTCCTCTCGCGGTATATCAGTGAGCGAGGTAAGATCGTCCCCTCTCGCATCACGGCGGTTTCAGCCAAGAAGCAACGTGAGCTATCCCAGGCGATCAAGCGCGCAAGATTTCTTGGCTTGTTGCCTTACGTTATTCGCTAAAAATTATAAAATATACGCTGAAAAATCGCGTCCTTTGGGGCGCGATTTTTATTTGACGGCCGTCTTTAGGCGCTGTCATTTTTGCTGCTTGTCATAAATTGCGCAGCTGCGAGTTTCGCAAAATATCCGTCTCTCGCAGTGAGCTCATCGAAGGCGCCGGTTTCGACAATTTCTCCATGATCAAAGACGAGAATGCGGTCCGCATTGCGGATCGTAGCGAGACGATGGGCGATAACAAAGGTTGTTCGACCTTTTGTCGCAGCTTCGAGCGCTTTCTGAATCAGTCTTTCTGTTGTTGCGTCAAGTGCAGAAGTCGCTTCGTCAAACACAAGGATCGGGGGGTTTTTTAAGAGCGCGCGCGCGATAGAAAGACGTTGGCGCTCGCCGCCAGAGAGTGTGCGGCCGCGTTCTCCGATTTGGGTGGCGTGGCCATCGCTTTGGCGGGAAACAAACTCTTTGGCTTGTGCGAGCTCAAGCGCTTTCGAAATTTCATCATCAGTCGCGTCTGGATCGCCAATGCGGAGATTTTCCTCGATAGTCCGCGCAAAGAGCATAGGCTCTTGGAAGACGACGCCAATATTTCGACGTAGCGACGCGAGCGTAAAATCGCGTATATCAATGTTGTCGATTTTCACAACGCCGTTATCGGGGTCGAAGACGCGGTGGAGCAAGCCCAGGGTTGTGGATTTTCCTGATCCCGTTGATCCAACAAGCGCGATTGTTTCCCCCGGATTTACAACAAAATTTATGTTTCTGATGGCTTGTCTGCGGCCATCATAAGAGAAGCTCACGTTATCAAAAGAAACGGCCCCAGAGAGTCTTCCTGCGTCAATCGCATCTAGTCGGTCAGCAACAACTGGTTTTGTGTCGAGGACATTGAAGAAGTCTTTAATTTTTTCTGACTGCATGAAGAGTACATTGACAAAGCCAACGACCTGCTCGAGGCGGCCGATGAGCATTGTTGCAAAATTCATGAAGGTAACAATTTCGCCAATAGTTGCTTGGTCGCGCATATGCAGCCAGGCTCCGAGCAGAAAGATTGATAGCAGGGTTAGGGTTGCTGATGCGCGACTAGCAACCACCACCAGCGCCCACCAAGACAAAACAGGCATTTGGGCGGCGAGTAAATCATCGATGATTCGATTAAGTGTTTGCGCTTCCCGTTCTACGCGCGTGAAACTTTGAACAACAGGAATGTTTCCCAACGTGTCTGAGGCATGTTCAGCTAGCGAGGAATTAAAGCGTTCTACTTGTCCTTGAAGAGCCTCTGTGCGCCGAAGAACATAACTGGTCGCAATATAAAAAATTCCTACTAAGAATATTAACAATGCGCCAAGACGCCAGTTGATGAAAAGCGTCATCGGCAAGAGAATGAAAAGAGCAACAAAGGATGCGCAATTTTCTCGAAAAAAAGATAGCCACAGTCCAAACATCGCTGCTGCGCCATCCAGCATTGTTTTTAATAATCGGCCTGAGTGAATGTTGGTGTGAAATGTCAGTGGTAGACTTAAAACATGATTGAAATAGTCTGACATAATTGCAAGGCGACGCCGGTGCGCGAGGCGATCAGCGTTAAGGCCTACAAGAATCGCGCCGCCGATCGAGAACAGTCCAAAGCTAGCCCATGCAGTTACAAGTGGTAAAAGCTCATGCCACGTCAGCTTTTGTCCGGGCGTCTGCGCGCGGGTCATAAGGTCAATGATGCGTCCAAAAAGCAAAGGCTCAGCAAATTGTGCGCCAGCGAGCGCCAGATTGGCGCAGACAAGTATTATGACCAGTCGAGATTGTGGACGCAGGAGACCAAGAACCCGCATATAAATTTTGATAACGAACATGGCTATGGCCTAAATGCAGCGTGCTATGATTGAGCTTAGATGAAAGAATATTTTTGCATCGCCAAAGCGGTGTAATTGGATGAGGGAGGGTTTATTCCTCTTCCCCAAAACGATTTGCAATTAGCGCCTCAAGCGCATTTAGCGCGTCTGTGGCATGTGGTCCCGAAGCGCTAACCCGGATCGTCGAGCCAATGCCCGCGCCCAGTGTGAGTATTCCCATGATTGAGCTGCCGCCCACTATCTCTCCGTCTTTAGAGACAGTGATGTCCGCTTCGTATTTTTCGCAGCACTGAACGAACTTTGCCGTCGCGCGCGCATGTAGCCCTTTTTTATTGATGATAAGAAAATCCCGCGCTGTCACATTGGCGTCTATTTTGTCTAGGGCGTCAGACATGCAATCTGTCACTTCGAATTGAGAACCTTGCTCGCAATATAGACATATTTTCGGCCTGCGTCTTGAGCTTGGACCACAGCTTGCTCGAGTGGCGCGCTATCGCGGACTGAGGCTAGTTTGATCAGCATGGGTAAATTAATGCCAGCAAGCACTTCGACCTTGCTTCCATTCATAACAGAAATTGCGAGATTTGAAGGAGTGCCGCCAAACATGTCTGTCAAAATGACAACTCCGTCGCCGCTATCAGCCTCTCGAATTGCATTGATAATATCTATACGACGACGCTCCATGTCGTCCTCTGGGCCGATAGAAATCGACACAAGTTGTTTTTGAGGCCCCACCACATGTTCCAGAGCCGCACGGAACTCTGAGGCGAGGTGGCCGTGGGTCACCAAGACCATTCCGATCATTCGATCCTACCACTCATAAGAACGTCTCATGATCGCAGATGCCCAAGTTGAACGTTGTGACAATTACATTTATCCAGCGAAAGGGGCGCTTTTTTCTTGGGTCTTGTTCGCGGTTTGCCAAATCTTGGCGCAGGCTAAGGGGCGCATTTTGTGCGTTGCGAAGAAATTGGCAAGCAAAAAGCGCATAATTTTGATGAATAAGCATAACTCATTGAATAAAAATGTGAATTACGGTCGCGGCCCAACGGCAGTTTGAGCCAATGCGGAGTCGGGGTAAGCTGATCCCCATCAATATGTCTTTTTTCTCGCTCTCCTCAGGGTAACGTGATGGCGCTTGGCTA
>Ga0007862_1000009_pt1 | contig 69692 bp, 99 predicted proteins | sample CryBogCBH20Aug07_FD_71206 | JGI IMG/M metagenome (GOLD analysis project Ga0007862, IMG submission 71206) | Freshwater microbial communities from Crystal Bog, Wisconsin, USA - CBH20Aug07 | ecosystem: Environmental > Aquatic > Freshwater > Lake | place: Crystal Bog, Wisconsin, USA | collected... | reverse complement strand
CTCAATCAATATAACACAACAAAAAATACCAACTGAAGTGATAGAAAAATGTCTAGCATTCCTGAATCAGTAATATTAAACTCTAAAAATTATAAAGTTCTTTCTCCAGAAGGGTTTGTACCTTTCTTGGGAGTGAATAAGATTACTAAAAGTTCTTATATTCATCTAAAATTTTCAAATGACCAAGAGTTAAAGTGTTCAGAAGAACATCCATTGATGACAATTGATGGTATAATAAAAGCCAAAGATTTAACTAAAAAACAAGAAATCTACACTAAAGGTAATCCTTGTTTTGTTACCTCTAAACGTATAATCAAAAAGAAAATAGAACTTTATGATATTGTTAACTCCGGAACAAAACATCTTTATTATACAAACAATATAGTATCCCATAATTGTGATTTCTTAGGTTCATCCAATACACTCATATCCGGTAAGAAACTACAACAACTTGTCTATCAAAATCCAATTGCAGAACACGATGAAACTTTAATATATGAACATCCTATTAAAAGCGATGATGATAAGATTAAAGATCATTTATATGTGGTTACTGTGGATGTATCAGAAGGACGCAACCTAGATTCATCAGCATTTTCAGTATTTGATATCTCTACTATGCCGTACAGACAAGTAGCACGATACAAGAATCCTGGAATATCACCTATGGTATTTCCAACACACATCTACAACGCAGCACGGTATTATAATGACGCATATATACTAGTTGAGATTAATAATAATCCACAAGTAGCAGATGTGATTCATCAAGATTTTGAATATGAAAATCTATTCAAAATATTTACAGGTAATAAGAAACCTCAGCAATTATCGGCAGGATTTGGTCGTGGTGTACAGATGGGACTTAAAATGTCTCCTGCTGTCAAACGAATTGGTTGTTCTAATCTTAAAACATTAATTGAGAATGATAAATTAATCATTCAAGATTTTGATACCATTTCCGAACTCACCACATTTGTAGCCAATAAAACTTCATTTGCTGCTGAAGAAGATTCAAATGATGACTTAGTAATGACTCTTGTTATATTTTCATGGTTGGCCACACAGAAATATTTCAAAGAAATTGTCAGCCACGATGTAAGAAAACAGATTCAAATAGAAACAATGAATCAGTTAGATGATGAGAATTTACCCGCACCCATTATTGAAAATGGACTTGAGCATAAGTTTGAATTGATGGATGGTGATGTTTGGGAAAAAGCAGACAGTTCTGAAACTTATGTGAACTTCATTAGAGATACATTAAGATATATTTAGTTATGAAATGTACTTGTAAATTATTGATTTTATAAATATGTTCATGGTATTCGTAATTGTCAAATATTAATAATAATTTAAGGAGAAGACAATGGCTTTTCAATTATCTCCAGGGGTAAATGTCTCTGAAGTTGACCTAACAACAGTTGTTCCTTCAGTATCTACCACTGCCGGTGCTTTTGCTGGTGCATTCCAATGGGGTCCAGTAAACAAACGAATTCAAGTTGACAGTGAAATCACTCTTAACAAAACATTCTATCAACCAGATAGTAACACATACACATCTTTCTTTACTGCTGCTAGTTTTCTAGCATACGGTAATAATCTACAAGTTGTTCGTGCTGCTAACGCAAATAGTCACAATGCTGTTGCTGAAAATTCTGGTATTCAAATTGCAAATGAAGATGCATTTGAATTCTCATATCTACATTCAGATAACACAAATGCACACGGTCCATTTGCTGCAAGATATCCTGGACAATTAGGAAATTCATTGACAATTTCTGTACTAGATGCTGGTGGTGATTTCCCAACATGGAATGTAAACGGAGCAATGGTATCCAGTTATTTTACTGGCGCACCTACAACTTCTGAACAGGCTATGGCAGCAGGCGCATCAAATGATGAAATGCATGTTATCGTTGTAGACACTGGTGGTTTATTCTCAGGTGTACAAGGTACAGTACTAGAAGTTTATCCTTATCTATCTAAAGCATCTGACGCAACCGATTCCTTAGGTAATTCAAACTATTACAAGAATTATATCTTTAATAATTCTAAGTACATCTATGCTGTTGATCCAGTTGATTATGCAAATACCCATTCAACATGGGGTAAAACAATGTCCGGAACATCATATGCAACTGTTGCAACATCTGAAACATACACATTGAGTAATGGTACAGATGCAGTTCCAAATGATGCAGACTTGATTACTGCATACGGACTATTTGCAAACTCAGAAGAAGTTGACATTTCTCTAGTGATGACAGGTGCAGCAGATGTTACAGTTCAACAGTATGTTATTGATGATATCGTAACATATCGTAAAGATTGTGTTGCATTTATTTCACCAAGATCATCTGATGTTATCAATCAAGCAGGTGATGAAACTGCAAACATCACAACATGGTCTAATCTAGTATCAAGATCATCATCTTATGTTGTTGCTGATTCTGGTTGGAAGTATATGTTTGATAAGTATAACAACGTATATCGTTGGGTACCATTGAACGGTGACATTGCAGGTCTATGTGTTTATACAGATACCGTTCGTGATGCATGGTGGTCACCTGCTGGTTTCAATCGTGGCAACCTAAAGAATGTTGTTAAGTTGGCATGGAATCCAAATAAGACACAAAGAGATACTATCTATTCAATCGGTGTTAATCCAGTTGTTTCTTTCCCTGGTCAAGGTACAGTATTGTATGGAGATAAGACCCTACAATCTAAACCATCTGCATTTGACAGAATTAATGTCCGTAGATTGTTCATTGTACTAGAGAAAGCAATTTCAACTGCTTCTAAGTTCTCACTATTTGAATTTAATGATTCATTTACACAAGCACAGTTTGTATCACTAGTTACTCCATTCTTGCGTGATGTCAAAGGTCGCCGTGGAATCTATGATTTTAAAGTAGTATGCGATTCTACAAACAATACACCACAAGTTGTTGATTCAAATCAGTTTGTTGGAGATATATACGTAAAACCTGCAAGAAGTGTAAATTATATCCAACTTTCGTTTGTCGCAGTACGTACTGGTGTTGACTTTACGGAGATTGTGGGCAAATTTTGATAAATAAATCAACGATATAAGGAGAATAAAATGGCATTTAATGTATCCACTTTTAGATCACGAGCATTACCTTTTGATGGTGCTCGTTCAAATCTATTCGATGTACAGTTGACATTTCCTGGCGATATACCATTAGACAGTACCTTCACTGTAAAATCAGCATCTTTACCAGGTTCATCAATTGGTGCAACAACTATTAATTATTTTGGTCGTGAAGTTAAATTTGCAGGTAATAGAACTTTCTCAGATTGGTCAGTTACAGTATTGAATGACGAAAGTTTTGAACTCAGATCCGCATTTGAAATTTGGATGAGTCAAATCAATAGTCATGCAGGTAACGTGAGAAATCCGCTATATGCATCACCTGCTACATATACTTCTGATGCATTTGTAACTCAATATAGTAAAACTGGTACTCCAATTCAAATTTATAATTTTGTAGGAATGTTTCCAATCGATCTATCACCAATTGATCTAGATTGGGGTTCAAACGATTCTATTCAAGAATTCCAGGTTACATTCGCATACCAGTATTGGGCAAATATTGGAACAACTGACGAGTTTTAATTGATTTTGATATACAATTTGAAAGGTAATCTATAATATGTCGGCAAATAAATTTAGCCTATTTGGTTTCAGTATATCTCGTGATAAGAACGATGAAGATCAAAAGAAACAACAATCGTTCTCACCACCACAGAATGAGGATGGTGCATTAACGATTACTAGTGCGGCCTATTACGGAACCTACGTGGACCTTGACGGCACCGCCAAGAATGAAGTAGAGTTAATCTCTCGATATCGTGAAATGGCCATGCAGCCGGAGATCGAATCGGCTATTGACGATATCGTCAATGAAGCAATTTGTTCTGATGATGATGGTAAGATTATCGAGATTGTTCTGGATGGATTAAATCAACCAGATAAAATTAAGAAAGCCATCAAAGATGAGTTTCATAATGTATTGAGAATGCTCAATTACAATAATATGGCAGTTGATATCTTCCGTAGATATTATGTTGATGGTAAGATGTATTACCACATCATAATTGATCGTGAAAAACCAATGGAAGGTATCAAAGAATTAAGATATATTGATCCACGAAAACTCAGAAAAGTTCGTGAAATCAAAAAGAAGAAAGACGAAAGAACTGGCGTAGATGTAATGAATGTAGTAAACGAATACTACATCTTTAATGACAAAGTAACCACCGGATCATCTTCTAATTTTGGTCCAGTTGGTGTAAGAATTACAACAGACTCAATCATTTCAGTGGTATCTGGTTTGATGGATTCAAGGCGAGCAGTTGTATTGTCATATCTTCACAAAGCCATCAAACCCCTTAACCAATTAAGAATGATTGAAGATGCTATTGTTATCTATCGGATATCAAGAGCACCTGAGCGTAGAATATTTTATATTGATGTCGGTAATTTACCTAAGTTAAAAGCGGAACAGTATCTGCGTGACATTATGGTTAAGTATAAGAACAAACTTGTCTATGATGCAAATACTGGTGAAGTAAGAGATGACAGAAAGTTTCTGTCGATGATGGAAGACTTCTGGTTACCACGGAGAGAAGGTGGTAAAGGTACAGAAATTACTACACTACCTGGTGGACAAAATCTAGGTGAATTAGAAGATATCAAGTACTTTGAAAAGAAACTGTATAAATCTTTGAATGTACCTATTTCACGATTAGAACCAAATCAAGGTTTCTCAATTGGTCGTGTAGCAGAAGTAACACGAGATGAATTAAAGTTTACTAAGTTTGTAGATAGATTACGCAATAAGTTTGCGGATTTATTTGATCAGGCATTAAGAGTTCAGTGCGTATTGAAAGGTATCTGCACTGATGATGAATGGAAAGAATTCAAAGAACACATTCATTATGACTTCATTAAAGATAATAACTTTAGTGAACTGAAAGATGCTGAATTGATGAAAGAGAGATTAGGATTATTAGGTGCAGTTGATCCATATACTGGACGTTACTTCTCTCAAGCATGGATTCAAAGAAATGTGTTGCGGTTGACAGATGATCAAATTAAAGAAATGCAAAAAGAGATTGACGAGGAACAAGCACAAGGTATTGGTCAACCAATCATGGGAATGGGTGGACAACCACAAGAACAAGAAGAACCTCAACAATCCGTTCGTAATCAACCAGATGAAGAATAATTTAATACTAAATAAGTTAATAATTAAATATTAGGAGCAAATAACCATGTCAGATACTAGAAAACTAATTGATTACGCAGCCGAAGATAATGGAGTAGCATTTAGAGATGCACTGTATTCTGCTATCCATGATAGAGTTACTGCTCACATTGAAGCAAAGAAACAAGAAGTTGCTCAGAATCTAATTACACGAAATGAACAGAAAGAACAACCAGTTGAATCTCAAGTAGAAGAGATTGTATCTGAAGAAGAATTAACTGAAGGTCATCACATGCATACCCATACTGTTCACATGGCAGATCCAGTATCTGGTGAATGGAAAGGCAAGATGTTAATGAATGCTGATAATGACAATCATGCAGTCAGACAAGCAAAGAACATGGCAGGTAAACATGGTCTAAAAGTAATGAAAGTATCTAAGAATCATGTTATTCATTCTGACAGAACAATGCATGAAGAAGTTATCTATGAAGGTAAAATGGACGACCTAGAGGATGCTCGTAAAGAAAAAGCAGAAAAGAAAGCAGCAAATTACGAGTTTGATAAAAAACCAAAGAAAACATTAAAGACAATCAGAAAGGTTGCTGGTCATTCAGATTCTGGTGCGAAGCGTGACGATAAAGAGAAAGACGAAGATTAATAACCGAGAAAAATTATGAATCAGTTTACCTATCAAGTATTAACAGATACCACTCAAAAGTCAGTTATTAAATTAACTGGTTCTTTTGATGGTACTTCACAAGAGTCTAATACTTACAGAATCATGGCCAATACTTTGTATGGTGCATTAGATGCTAATAATGTTCCACTAGGTTCTGCACTATCTGTAAGTAACACACCATTACCATATTACAATCTGCAAGTTACTCGGATCATTTATGGTGTCAGTATGGGCACTGTTGGATATGTTCAATTATACTGGCAAGGTACAACACCAACAACTATTGCAAATCTAAACAGAAATGGTGAATACGGTGAGCATTTGAATATGCCATCTATTCCTAATAATGCTGTTGGAGCAAATGGTCATATTGGTATTACTACAGTTGGTGCATCTGCAAACTCATCATACACAATTGTATTAGAATTGCGTAAAGATAATGCAATGTATCAGCGTGGTCAGTTCTCGGACCCAGCCGCTTTCAATTATCCACCATATGGTGTTACTCCATGAAACTAATTAAAGAGATTTACGAAACAGTTAATTATGAGTATTTGGAAGAATCCAATGGAAAGAAATCTTTGCACATTGAAGGTCCTTTTCTAGTTGCCGAAAAGAAAAACAAGAATGGTCGTCTGTATGAATACAATACGATGAAGAAAGAAGTTCATCGTTACACTGAAGATTACATTAATAAGAAACGGGCGTTTGGTGAATTGGGACATCCAGAAACACCATCAATTAATCTAGATCGTGTATCACATATCATCACATCTCTTAGAGAAGATGGTACACAATGGATTGGTAAAGCAAAGATATTAGAAACACCTATGGGTAATATTGCCAAGAATCTAATTGAAGGTGGTGCTCAATTAGGTGTTTCTTCTAGGGGTATGGGTTCATTGAAAAATGTTAACGGTGTTAATGTAGTTCAACCAGATTTTTATCTAGCCACAGCGGCTGATATTGTAGCAGACCCTTCCGCACCTGGTGCATTCGTACAAGGTATTATGGAAGGTAAAGAGTGGATGTTAGTAGATGGCGTTTGGACAGAAGTTCAATACTCACAAGCAGTGCAAGAAGTACGCAAGGCTTCAAGTAGAGATATTGAGGCAGTTAGCCTAAGAATATTTGAAAACTTTCTAAAACGATTATAAAACCTACTATAAAATCATAGTATTATAAATAAACAATACAAATCAAGGAGATTTTCAAAAATGGGAAATTTTAATTTGTCTGAAGCCGCTAAAGAAGTCTTATTGGGTGAAGATTCAAAGTCAACTTTTGACTCTAATATTGCCGCAAAAAGAGCAATGCGTGGTCAAGATGCACACAAAATGGGTGAAGTTGGCGATGATAAATTATCAACTTCTGTAGCATATGGTGAAAAAGATGCCGGTCTAATTGGCCAGTCACCAGAGATGCAAGATGACCACCTACCAGATTACCTAAAAGGTACACCAACAGCAACACCACCAGGTGCAACACCACCAGTTGGTTCAGAGAAAGATGGCGTTGGTTACACAACACTAAAAGGTCAGCCACAAGAGACCATGGGTCGTTCCGATCTAAGAATGACAGCACAGACATCTGCTACAGATTACGAAAACATTCGTGACCGTGTTGCTGGTAAAATGCCAACACAAACCATGATGAAAAATCCAGGTGCAACATTCCAGTCATACGGTGAAGATATCAATGCTCTAATGCAAGGTGAGAATCTATCAGAAGAGTTTGTTTCTAAAGCAACTATGATTTTTGAAGCAGCAGTTATTGCTCGTGCTGAAGAAGTTATTGCAGAAGCAGAGAATCAACTAATTGAGCAATTTGAAATTGCTGTTGAAGAAGTTAAACAAGATTTGGCTGAAAAAGTTGATGCATATCTAGAATACATGGCAGCAGAATGGATGGCAGAGAATGAAGTTGCTATCGAATCTGGTCTCCGTGCAGAAATTACAGAAGAATTCTTGAATGGTCTACATAATCTTTTCGTTGAGAACTATATTGAAGTTCCAGAAGAGAAAGTTGATGTTGTTGAAGAATTGGCTGCTCGTGTTGCAGAACTAGAATCTTCACTCAACGAAGAAATCAACAATAATGTTTACTTAACACAAGAATTAAACGAACAGAAAAAAATTGAGGCAATCTACACAGCGTGTGAAGGCCTAACTCAGACTCAAGTAGAAAAACTAAAAGGACTCGCAGAGAGTATTGAGTTTACTACTGAGGATGAATTCGTTAGTAAAATTGAAACATTGAAAGAATCATATTTCAAAGTAAATTATGCTAACAACAATACATTGAACGAAGAAGTTATCATTGAAGATGAACCTAAGAAAAATTCAAGTTCATTTGATCCTTCAATTAATGCATATGCACAAACAATTTCAAAAACTCTTAACAAATAAGAAAAACAAGGAGATTCACTCATGTTTATGACCGAAGAACTACAAAACAAATGGAAGCCAGTTCTTGAGCATCCAGAACTAGAAACCATTAAAGATCCATACAAGCGTGCTGTTACAGCACTTGTACTAGAAAATCAACATCAAGCAATGCGTCAAGATGCAATGCAGTTGAACGAGACAGACAATGGCCCAACAAACGTAACTGGTGGTGCAGTTCAGAACTTTGACCCAATCTTGATTTCATTGGTTCGCCGTTCACTACCAAACTTGATCGCTTATGACGTTGCTGGTGTTCAACCAATGACTGGTCCAACAGGTTTGATCTTCGCAATGCGTGCCCGTTATGCTAATCAATCAGGCGATGAGGCATTCTATAACGAAGCAAATACAATCTTCTCTGGTGTTGGTTCTGCTAACAATCCATATGGTTTCCAAGGCAACAACTCAAAAGACGTTGCAACAGATACACAAAACCCAACATCACTCCATACCACAACTGGTATCGGTATGCCAACAGCAAATGCTGAATTCTTGGGTTCAGATGTAGGCAATCCATTCCAGCAAATGGCATTCAGTATTGAGAAAGTTACTGTTACTGCTCAATCTCGTGCGTTAAAGGCTGAATACTCTCTAGAATTGGCACAAGACTTGAAAGCAATTCATGGTCTAGATGCTGAAACAGAATTGTCAAACATTCTTTCAACAGAGATTCTTGCTGAGATCAACCGTGAAGTTATCCGTACAATTTACACATGCGCTGTTGCAGGTGCTCAGTACGGTACAGTAACTCCAGGTTACTTTGACCTAGATACAGATTCAAATGGCCGTTGGTCAGTTGAGCGTTTCAAAGGTTTGATCTTCCAAATTGAACGTGATGCTAACGTAATTGCAAAGCAGACACGTAGAGGTAAAGGTAATGTATTGATCGTTTCTTCAGACGTTGCTTCAGCAATGGCTATGGCAGGTGTTCTATCATACACACCAGCACTACAAGCTGATCTACAAGTTGACGATACAGGCAATACATTTGCTGGTCTTCTACATGGTCGTATCAAGGTTTACATTGATCCATACTTTGGTGGTTACACATCTAACCAAGAGTTGGTTACAATTGGTTATAAGGGTTCATCACCTTATGACGCTGGTCTATTCTACTGCCCATACGTTCCTCTACAAATGGTTCGTGCAGTTGATCAGTACACATTCCAACCAAAGATTGGATTTAAGACACGTTATGGCATGGTTGCAAACCCATTTGCACAAGGCCTAACAGCAGGTAATGGACAGTTGAATGCACGTTCAAATGTTTACTACCGTTTATTTTCTGTCAAAAATTTGATGTGATTCAATGAGTTACTGATAAAACCACCATTAAGAGTGGTCTTAAGAGGGAAGAGAAATCTTCCCTCTTTTTTTGTCTTATAAATAATCACATGAGCGAAATAATTTTAATCACCGATCTTATTGATCTCAAAAAGCGTAAAGAAAAAGAGTTAGAGTTCTACAAGAAACAACTTGACGAACTTAGGTTACGCATGTCTATTATTCAAAGTGAAATAAACATTACTAATAAAATTATTGTAATGATTGAAACGGAATCCATATTGGAAATTAAGAAATGACCGCATTAGGTAGAACTCCACAGAATACTAATTTACTACAACCAACCAAATATATTCTTGTATTTGATCGAATTAGTACAACTCAATATTTCTGTCAATCATTAAATATTCCAGGTATTAGTTTGGGTGAAGTAACAACTAATACACCAATAATGGATATTTACTCACCTGGAAACAAATTATCATATAATGAATTTAATATTAATTTTATTGTAGATGAACAACTAGAATCTTGGAAGCAACTGTATAACTGGTTTCAAGCTATTGCATCACCTCAAGGATTTGATGAACGCAATCGGCTGACTGAACTTCAAAATCAATATACACCGAATACCAGATTTAAGAATTTTTCTGATTCCACACTCACTATTTTATCAGCACTAAATAATCCAATACTGAAAGTTAATTTTATAAACATGTTTCCTGTGTCACTCTCAGATATCACTTTTGATACATCTCAATCTGCTGATGATATCATTACAACATCGGCATCATTTAGGTATGAATATTTTGAATTTGTAACTTAATTAATTGATAATATTATGGAAAATCTTGATCAAATACTAAAACATTGGGAATCCGATTCTGTTATAGACCAGACAGAACCTGGTAAAGAACTCATTAAAATCCCAACACTTCACAACAAATATCTCACCATATTAACGAAACATAAGATTGCTTCCAAGAAGGCAAACTATGATTATCTTCGTATGAAGAAAACAAAGTGGGAATATTACACCGGTAAAATGTCACAAGAAGAATTGGAAGAACACGGTTGGGAACCATTTAGATATACACTCAAATCTGATATATCAACCTATCTAGAATCTGATAATGATTTGATTAAACTTCTAGAAAAGAAAGTATATCATGATGAATGTGTTTCTGTAATTGAAGCCATTATGTCTGAATTAAAATCTAGGACTTTTCAACTAAGAGATTTTTGTCAATGGGAGCGTTTCATTGCCGGACAATAAACTTATTATCTCCAAAATAAATGAGGTGTATGCTCATGTAAAATGTGAGAAAGATATTGCAAAAGAACTTCATGAATTCTTTTCATTCATGGTTCCTGGACACCAATTTGTTCCAGCATTTCGAAATAGAATTTGGGATGGTAAAATTAGATTATTCAATCTACAAACATCACAGATATATCTTGGACTTCTATCATACATTGAAGAGTTTTGTAAAGAAAGAGATTACACATTTGAATATGCGGATAATCTAGATACTACTGATGATTATCCAGTATATCATGCAACTAAGTTTTTTGAATATCTTGATTTACATTCCCGTGAAAAGAAAATAGAAGTAAGAGATCATCAAAGAGATGCATTTATACATATCATGAGAAATAGAAGAGGACTACTTCTTTCTCCTACTGCATCAGGTAAATCTCTTATCATCTATCTTTTGTTTAGACAGTTACTAGATTACCAAAACCTAAAAGGTTTGATTATTGTACCCACAACATCTCTCGTTTCACAGTTGTATTCTGATTTTGAAGATTATTCTAGTGAAACTGACTTTGATGTTGATTCACACGTACACTATGTGTTTCAAGGAAGAGATAAAGTATCTGAGAAAAAACTCATTATATCTACATGGCAATCTATTTACAAGATGCCTAAAGAATATTTCGAACAATTTGACTATGTGATTGGAGATGAGTGTCATCTATTCAAAGCACAGTCTCTTCAATATATTATGTCCAGTTTGATCAACACCAAGTATAGAATTGGACTAACTGGTACATTAGATGGAACAAAAACACATAAGTTAATCCTTGAAGGTGTTTTTGGTAAAGTCAAACAAGTTACAACTACCAAAGAACTGATTGACAAAAATCAATTATCACCATTCACCATAAAATGTCTAATACTAAAACATTCCGATGAGTGTTGTGAACAAGTTTCGGAAATGACATATCAAGAAGAAATTGAGTATTTAATTCTAAATGAACAGAGAAATAAATTCATTAAAAACTTAGCCATTTCATTAGAAAAAAATACATTGGTTTTGTTCCAACTCGTTGACAAACATGGAAAAAATCTGTATAATATTATTAAATCATCAGAAAAAATAGGTGATAGAAAAGTGTTCTTTGTACATGGTGGTGTAGAAACTTCAGATAGAGAAAACATTAGAAAAATAATGGAAATAGAAAATAATGCTATAATAATTGCATCATTTGGTTGTTTCTCAACCGGTACCAATATACGGAATTTACATAACATTATCTTTGCATCGCCGTCTAAAAGTCGTATCAGAAATCTTCAATCAATTGGACGAGGACTTAGACAGTCAGAAGGAAAAGAAATAGCAACACTATATGATATTGCTGATGATTTGAGACACAATAAATATATGAACTTCACGTTAAAACATTTCATTGAAAGATGTCGAATTTACAATGAAGAGAAGTTCCCATTTAAAATCTACAAGATAGGATTAAAAAAATGAACAATATCCGCTTAATAAGATTACAGAATGGTGATGATATTATCGCATCATTTGAGATAGAAGATACTATAATCAGAATTTCTGAACCAATGTTGGTTGAGATGCATCATCGAGGTACACACATGGGATTGATTCTTCAACATTGGTTACCTATTCAACTCATTAAAAAGAATGAGACTATCTTACAGGCAAAAGATATTATTTGCGTGGTTGAACCCAACGATGAACTGACACAGTATTATATGAACACTGTGGAACATATCAAGAATTTGTTTGCTGGTAAAGATGATTTAGATGAAGATGAACTTGAGGATGAGATGGAATCTATAAGTATGGCAATGGAAGAACTACAAGAAGATAATAATGTTGTTATACACTAGATATAACTAATACTATAATCTGAAAGAGGGTCATAGTCGAATATACACACTGTCAAGTGGTTTGTCAAGTATTTTTGTAAGTTTTTTGTAAATATTTTTAATTTATTATATGGAAGTGATTATTATGGAAGAAAAAGTTGAAGTGAAAATCGAAAAGAAAAAGAAAGCATATGTCAATAATGCTGATTTTTTACAAGCACTTATAGATTATAAACAGAAGTGTAAAGATGCCAAAGAACAAGGGAAATCTGAACCACCTATACCAAATTATATTGGTGAGTGCTTCATGAAGATTGCTGAAGGTTTCTCGCATAAACCAAACTACATTAATTATACCTACAGAGATGAAATGGTGGCTGATGCAGTTGAAAACTGTCTCATGTACTTTTCAAATTTTGATCCAGATAAATCTAGTAATCCATTTGCATATTTCACACAGATCGTGTACTTTGCATTTTTAAGAAGAATTGCCAAAGAAAAGAAGCAGTTGTATATCAAGTATAAATCAACTGAAAACTTTGGTATCATGGAAGAATATGAAATTATGGATCCAGATACAGGATCAACAAAACAGTTTGAAATGTATGAAAATATTTCAGAATTTATAGGTAACTTTGAAGAAGTTCAAAAAGAGAAAAAGCGAGTAAGAAAGATTATTAAAAAATCAAAAGATGGAGAGAAAGGACTTGAAAAATTTATGGAGGAATAATGGATAAAAAAACTATTGGATTTACTTGTAGTTGTTTCGATTTATTTCACGCCGGTCATGTGATGATGATTAAAGAAGCAAAACAACAGTGTGATTATCTCATAGTGGGACTTCAAACTGATCCAACTATTGATAGACCAGAAAAGAACAAACCAGTACAGTCAGTTTTTGAAAGATTCGCACAAGTACAGGCATGTAAGTATGTGGATGAGATCATTCCGTATGCTACAGAAAAAGAGTTGTTAGATATCTTGACATCTCATCCAATTGATGTTAGAATCATTGGTGAAGAGTATCGAGATAAACAGTATACTGGTCATAACTTGTCTATGAATGTATACTATAATTCTCGAAAACATAGTTTTAGCACCACAGAACTTAGACAGAGGGTGTTAAACGCAATCAAAAAATAATTCATTTGGATATTAAATATTATGATAGAAAACTTTGAATTTGTTGATACTGAACCACTTTACATAATGTATGGCGAAGAAAAGTGGATTCATCCTTTTATACACACCTGGTTTGAACCCAATACTCTAACCGAAGAAGAACGAGTGGAGTATGGATTAAATCCAGATGAAGTATATTATGGATATGATGATGATGTTTATCGGATGTATTTGGAAAACGATAAAGGTGATACTATCTATGTAGTTTTTAAGTCGGATTATATTGGTAGAAAATATTCAGAATGGTCTTCAACTATTAACTTTGACGATGATGAAGAAAATTGGCCAGAAAAAACATCATTGTTTGAACCTCCTTACATAAACTCTAGACAAGTTTTTGATTCTTTGTATATCGGTTTGATTGAAGATGTTTGGACACCTATGCCAAAAATAACAGATATTGACAATATTGATGTTTCAAATATCGGAAATGAAAAAATAGAGCAATTCTGTTTTACCGAATTTGGTGAAAAAATCTCAAAAATGTTTGCAAAAGAATGCAAATGTACATTCTTTTCTTTAGATTGTGGTTTAACTACAGACGGTAAAGATTGGTGGTTTGATTCTTGATACTATCACGATACATAGTATAAAATATATAATGGAGATATTTGATTGAAAGTTGCAATTATAACGGATCAACATTTTGGCGCAAGAAATGATAGTTTAATTTTTCTAGACTACTACGAGAAATTCTATGCTGAAACATTCTTTTCCAATATTGACAGTAATAATATTACTACTGTTCTCATTTTGGGTGATACATTCGATAGACGGAAATATATAAACTTTTATTCACTTAAACGTGCTAAAGATATGTTTTTTGATCCTTTAGCAGAGAGGGATATTCAAGTTTATATGTTGGTAGGAAACCACGATACGACATATAAAAATACCAATGATGTAAATTCACCAGAACTTCTTCTACAAGAGTATGATAATATTCATGTTATTGATACTCCTCAAACTATTCATTTAGATTATCAAAATACATCTCATGATGTGTGTATGATTCCTTGGATATGCCAAGAGAATTATCTATATTGTATGGCAGAAATTAAAAATACATCTGCTGAAATTTGTATGGGTCATTTTGAGATTGATGGTTTTGTGATGCATCCGGGTGCTGTATGTGAAGGTGGTTTATCTCCTAGTCTATTTTCTAAATTCGACATGACATTCTCTGGTCACTATCATCACAAATCTAGTAACGGTAACATTCACTATCTTGGTAACCCTTACCAACTCACCTGGCAAGATTACAATGATGCTAGAGGGTTTCATCTGTTTGATTTGGCAGATCGTTCCATAGAGTTCATTCCTAATCCTAATGTCATCTTCCATAAAATCGTATATGATGATAAAGAAACATCAATAGAAGATTTGACTAACAAAGATTTCTCACAATATAAAAATGCATATGTCAAAGTGATTGTTGTAAACAAATCAAATCCTTATGTCTTTGATAAATTTATGAATAATCTGTATAGTGAAAATCCTGCTGATATTAGTATTGTTGAAGATTTTACCATCTTGACAGAAGAATTGGAAGATGATACTATTGATCAGGCTGAAGATACCTTGACTATTATTAATAACTTTGTTGATAGTCAATCAAACAGTCAAGTAGACAACAATCGTCTAAAATCCCTATTGCGTGAACTATATGTTGAGGCTCAAAGTCTAGAACAAGTATGATACTTTTCAAAACCATACGATGGAAAAACATACTCAGTACTGGTAATGTATTTACTGAGATTAATTTAACACGATCCACAGATACTCTTATTGTTGGTAGTAATGGAGCAGGTAAGTCAACCATTCTTGATGCTCTCTGTTTTGGATTGTTTGGTAAACCATTCCGTAAAATCAATAAACCTTCTCTACTCAACTCTATCAATCAACGAGATGGTGTTGTAGAGATTGAATTTTCTATCGGCACTAAGCAATATAAAGTTGTTCGTGGATTGAAACCAAACATCTTTGAAATATATTGTGATGGTATTTTACTCAATCAAGATTCGTCCGTTAGAGATTATCAAGAACACCTTGAAAGAAATATTCTAAAAATAAACTTCAAGTCGTTTACTCAAGTTGTGATTCTAGGATCCGCATCGTTTGTTCCATTCATGCAGTTGTCTCCTGCTGATCGGAGATCCATCATTGAGGATCTACTAGATATTCAAATCTTCTCGTCAATGAATCTTTTGGTGAAAGAAAAGATGACTTTGATCAAAGATAATCTTACCAAAGTTAAATATGACATTGAACTAACCAAAGAGAAGATAGAACTTCAGAATCACAACATTGAAGAACATAAAAATCATAGTGACAAAGAAATTGAAAAGAAGAACCGAGAAATAGAAACAAGTCAGAATCAAATCAAAGACTTGAATAGAGATATCAAAGGAATTCAAAAACACATCGACATACTTCAATCAAAAATTGATGACAAACCTTTAGTTGAAAGTAAGAGCAAAAAGTTAGTTCAACTTGAAGCAAAACTTGAATCAAATATCCAAAAAATAAAAAAGGAGATTGAGTTCTATGAGAGTAATGACCAGTGCCCTACATGCAAACAAGAGATTGAAGAAAGTTTTAAACAAAAATCTATTCTGGAAAAACAAGAGAAACAAGAAACTCAGAGAACTGGACTTGTCGATATCGGAAAACAAATTGAAAGTGTTAACGCCAGAATTGAAGAAATTAATAAATTAATCAAACACATATCCGATCATAATTCTGAAATTGTTAAGCACAATTCTACGATTAATGCGATCACGAAGTATATTAGTAAAACCCAGAAAGAAATTCAGGATCTCACAAATAGAAAAGATAATCTAGCAGAAGAGAATTCTAAACTGAAAGAATTGAATGATAATCTGTTGACATTGAATCAAGAATATGAGACAATATTGAATGATCGACAGTATTATGAATACGCTTCATCTCTACTAAAAGATACTGGCATTAAAACAAAAATCATCAAGCAATATTTACCGATCATGAATAAGTTGATCAACAAATATTTGGCATCGATGGACTTCTTTGTTAATTTCAATATCAATGAAAACTTTGAAGAAACAATCAAGTCCAGATTTCGTGATGAATTTACTTATGCAAACTTTTCAGAAGGTGAGAAACAAAAGATTGATTTGGCTCTTCTTCTTACTTGGAGACAAGTTGCTAAGTTGAAGAACTCTATGAATACCAATCTGTTGATTTTAGATGAGATTTTTGATAGTAGTTTAGATACCGTTTCAGTAGATTTATTAATGGACATATTAAAAGACTTGACCACAGACACCAATTTGTTCGTGATCAGTCATAAAGGTGATCAACTCTTTGACAAATTTAGGAGTGTGATTCGGTTTGATAAGAAAAACAATTTCAGTCAGGTGATATAATGAACGATTTGATTACATTTGATACAGAAGAAAACTCAGTTAAAGTTGACGGTCCTAACATTTTCAATTTAGTTCATCACACTGACCCTATTCTCAGACAAGTTATGCCTGAATTTGATTTCAATAATCCACCGGTCAATCCTAATGAATTTGCATCAACATTAGTTGAAACTTGTAAGGCACATGGTGGACTTGGTCTTTCTGCTAATCAGTGTGGATTTCCTTATCGTGTATTTGTAGTAGGATCTGGTGATAACTATGTTGCTTTTTATAATCCTGTAGTTGAATATGCATCACCAGAAACTGTTCACATGCCAGAAGGTTGTTTATCATTTCCATTTCTAGGATTAAAAATTACACGACCTCAAGAAGTTCATATCCGTTATCATGATTTTAATGGAGAATTACGAGAAGCAATGTTTACTGGTATCACTGCTAGATGTTGTTTACATGAACTTGATCATTTGAATGGTGTGCTGTATACTGATCTTGTTGGACCTGTCGCATTACAAATGGGAAAAAAGAAACAATCCAAATTTATGAAAAAGATGGGTATTGTGGAGAAATAAACATGACAAAAGTGAAAGAAACAACAGTATATGAAAGTTGCATAGGTGTTAGAGACACATCTCAAGCATTGACACTTGAAGATATTATTGGTGAAGAGATTCCTGATCCTGTTGATAATACTCCAGATTGGAAGAAACACTGGAAAGGTATGCCAGACTATGACCAGAAGAATAATCCTCCATACAAACAAATATATCTAAACTTTAGAAACAAAGAAGATTATGATGCGTTTGCTAAACTGGTCGATCAGAATCTTTCAGAAAAAACTAAGAGTATTTGGTATCCTAAGTTGGATCGAGAAGAAAATGCATTGATGAGATGGATTGAAGAAAATGACTAATCCTGTTCATCCCGTTTATATCATATCTAAAGGTCGACATGAATCTATGTTGACCTCAAAATCTCTGGCTCGAATGAAAGTTCCACATTATATTGCTATCGAACCACAAGATGAGAAAAACTATAATGAAGCACTTGATAATTTTGGTATCAGAGATTATGTAACACTTTTGATTGCACCATTTTCAAATCATGGAGATGGACCAGGTCGTGCTAGAAACTGGTGTTGGGATCATTCGATATCTATAGGTGCTGAAAAACATTGGGTATTGGATGATAATATATCAGATTTTTATAGATTGCATCAAAATAAGCGTATTAGAGTGGAGTCTGGTGCCATATTCAAAGCGGCAGAAGATTTCGTAGATCGATATGAAAATGTTCCTATCTCAGGATTTCAGTATCGATTCTTTATTGCTCCTAATAGTGCATATCCTCCGTATGTTAAGAATACTCGAATCTATTCTACACTTTTGATATCGAATGATTGTAAACATAGATGGCGAGGTCGATACAATGAAGATACTGATATCTGTTTGCGAGTATTGAAAGACGGCGATTGTACTATTCAGTTTAATGCATTTTTACAAGGTAAAGCAGCCACTCAAACAGTTAAGGGTGGTAATACAGAAGAATTTTATCACAAAGAAGGTACTTTGGATAAAAGTCAGTGGCGAGATGGTACTCTTAATCCCGAAGGTACTAAGAACAAATCTCAAATGTTAGTCGATCTTCATCCAGATGTTGCTGTTATGGTTAAGAGATATGGCCGTTGGCATCACTATGTTGATTATAGTATTTTTAAGAAGAATGAACTAAAATTGAAGCCTGGCATTGTAATTCCTGACGGAACTAACAACTATGGTATGAAGTTAGTTAAAAACTTCAAAGCATAAAAAATCATATATATCAACAACTTACATAAAACATGTCACAAATCTGTAAAAAAGTTGAAAAAACACTTGACAAATACTGTAACACATAGTATGATGGTATTACTTCGTTGATGACGAGGATTGATTGTAGTTACTTTTTTTTATACATTATAGGAGTTTTATTATGAGCAAAAATCTATCTGTTAAACAACGCATCTTGGCCGCTTTGCAACAAACTGAAGGCTACAACACCTTTACTACCAAACAGGCACAACGCCGTTTCGGAATCACTAATGTTTCTGCACGAATCAATGAGTTGCGTAAAGAAGGTCATTGTATTTACACCAATACTAAGACCCTTGCAGATGGTTCTAAAGTTTCCGTTTATCGTCTAGGTAAACCTTCTCGTGACATCGTAGCATATGCTGTTGCTGCTGGTTATTCTTTTGGTAACTAATTAGTAGATTGAAGGTTGTGGGAGCATCTTAATTGGTGCTCCCTTTTTTTTATAGTTCGTGAGTGTTGACATATATATAAAGTAGTGTTATACTTTATTATTACTTTGATATGGAGTTATTATGGAAATAACAATTAAAAAGGATGACCTTGCCAAAAAGAAACTGTTTTGTGCAACTCCAATGTATGGTGGTGTCAATCACGGACTATACATGAAAGCCTGTCTAGATTTACAATCAGTATCCATGCAATATGGATTACAAATTAAATTCTCATTCCTCTTCAACGAATCACTTATCACTCGTGCAAGAAACTATTTGGTAGATGAATTTCTTCATCGATCAGATTGTACCCATATGTTATTCTTAGATTCTGATATTAACTTTGATCCACGAGATGTGATTGCACTTCTTGCCTTGGATAAAGATGTTATTGGTGGTCCATATCCTAAGAAGGCTATCAAATGGAAAGCCATCAAAACAGCAATGACTAAGAATCCCGATATTGAACCTAAAACTTTAGAGAAATTGACTGGAGATTATGTTTTTAATCCAGTTAAAGGTACATCACAATTTAAAGTGACTGAACCTTTAGAGGTATTAGAAATTGGTACTGGATTCATGATGATCAAGCGTGAAGTGTTTGAAAAGATGCAAGAAGAATATCCAAGTATTCGGTACCGTCCAGATCATGTGGGTCAAGATAATTTTGATGGTTCACGATATATTCATGCATTCTTTGATACTGTTATTGATACAAAAGATAGTATCACTGGTGGTGGTTCTGATCGTTATCTTTCAGAAGATTATATGTTCTGTCAGATGTGGCGTAAGATGGGTGGCCAGATTTGGTTATGTCCTTGGATGAAAACTGCACACATTGGTACCTATCATTTCCAAGGAGATATGCCAGCAGTGGCAAACTTTGTAGGAGAAATGTAAAATGCATAATGAATATGATTTAGAATTTACTATAAAACCTCTTGAACCTCTTACTATTGACGATTTAAACAAACTTTCTATTGTAGATACAACCAAAGGTCGTAAATTTGATTCTGATAAACTAGAATATGGTTTAATTCCACCACTTGCTCTTAAGGCATTGGTGGAAGTTTTAACCTTTGGTGCTCAAAAATATGAAAGAGGTAACTGGATGTATGTTCCTGATGCCAAGCGACGATACTTTGATGCACTTCAGAGGCATGTTTGGGCGTGGAAAGAAGGTGAACAAATTGATCCAGAATCCGGAAAACATCATTTAGCACATGCAATGTGTTGTATTGCTTTCCTATATGAACACGATGTTAAATATTCAGTTGACAAATAATCATATTTCGTATATGATGAATTTATTATTACATAATGGAGAAACATATGAAACTCTCAAACGAAACTCTAGCAGTTCTCAAAAACTTTTCAACAATCAATCAGGGTCTTCAGTTCAAGAAAGGTAAGAAGATTTCAACTGTGTCATCTTCTAAAACTGTTCTTGCACAAGCCACCCTATCTGATACTTTTCCTCAAGACTTTTGCATTTATGATTTGAATCAGTTCTTAGCAGTTCATGGTCTATTCAAAGATGGTGCTGATATCGATTTTGACTCATCAAATGTCATCTTCAAAGGTGGTAAGAGTAAAGTGAAGTATCGCATGACCGATAAGAATATGATTGTTACTCCTCCTGAGAAAGAAATTGTATTGCCGTCTGTTGATTGTTCGTTCTCTCTATCTCAGAGTGATCTAGACTGGATCATGAAAACATCTTCAGTCCTATCATCACCACATATTGCTGTACAATCAGATGGTGAAACAATCAATCTATTGACATTTGATGCTGCTGATGATTCAGCACACACTAACTCAATTGAATTGGGTGAAGGCAATGGTAAGACTTATAAAGTTGTATTCAAAACTGAAAATATGAAATTGATTCCTGGTTCATATGATGTTGATGTTTCTTTCAAAGGTATTGGCCACTTCAAGAATTCTAAAGAAGATATCGATTATTGGATTGCATTTGAGTCTAAAGAAAGTGAGGTCAAATAATGACAACAGTTCAAACTTTGTACGGTACTTTCAATGAAGAAGAACTCGAAACATTAAGAAACTCTATTGATGAGATTAATGTTTGTATGAGTAAAATGGATGTTGAGAAACAGGCTATCAAAGACATTCTAGATTCAACATTTGATGCATTGAATATTCCTAAAAAGATTATTCGTAAAATGGCAAAGGTGAAATACAAACAAAACTTTCAAGAAGAAGTTGCTGAACAAAAAGAGTTTGAAGCACTATTTGAAGGTATTGACAAATGATTGATAAATTTGTTTACATAAAATTTCTAGAGAATGAAATTGAAGTATTAAACTCTAGGATTCAAAAGTATGATATATTAAACTCTAGGATTCAAAAGTATGATACTGGACATCTTATTACCACAATTAGTGTTCTCAAAAATAGAATTGAAGAGATTGAAAAGGAAGTAAATTTATCTTTGGTCTAATGTGCAATGAATATATTATGAGGTATGTGAATGGATCATTTGTTATGGGTGGAAAAGTATCGACCGAATCGGGTGGAAGATTGTATTCTTCCCGATTCGATCAAATCAACATTTCAGGAGTTTGTAAATAGAAAGGAAATACCTAATCTACTGCTTTCAGGTACGGCAGGCGTTGGCAAAACTACGATTGCTAAATCCCTCTGTCAGGAAGTCGGATGTGATTATCTGCTACTGAATGGTTCAGATGACCGAGGTATTGCTACCATGCAAACAACCGTAAAGAACTATGCCACTTCCGTGAGTTTAACTGGCGGCCGGAAAGTGATCATCTTAGATGAAGCAGATAATCTTACACCAGATGCTCAGAAATCGTTAAGAGGTATGATGGAAGCAGTATCTCTTAATTGTTCTTTTATCTTTACATGTAATTATAAAAATAGAATTATTGATGCAATTCATTCTAGATGTTCTGTAATTGATTTCAAAATCAATGGTTCTAAAGCCAAAATGGCATCCCAATTCTTTAAACGAGTTGAATGGATTCTCGACCAAGAAAATATTGAATATGATAAAGAAGTTGTTGCTGCGGTGATTACTAAACATTTTCCAGATAATCGGAGAGTGTTGAATGAACTTCAGAGATATGCATCTTCAGGTGTTATCGATAAGGGTATACTATCTCATATATCAAATATTCAACTGACAAGTTTGATTAAATCTTTGCGAGAGAAAGATTACACCGCTTGTAAAAAATGGGTCATTAATAATTTAGATAATGAACCCGCTAGATTATATCGAACATTATATGATGGTCTTTTAGAAGAGTTGAAATCTAGTTCTGTTCCTCAACTGGTTCTACATTTGGCCAAGTATGGTTATCAATCTGCGTTCTGTGTGGATCAAGAGATAAATCTAATGGCCTGTTTAACGGAATTGATGATTGATTTGGAATTTAAATAATGGCTGATTTATTCAAAGAAATTGTACCATCTATTCTTCAAACTAAAAAAAGCGTATTGATAACAGATGAGGATATCAAGAAATATGACGCATTTATAGTAAATAGAGCATTATCATATCATTCAGATTGTATTCATTATGCAAATATCATGAATCAATATGCATTCATTGATAACGATATGCAATACAACTTTTATCTACATTCTATTCGATCCATGAAGCGTAAATTTCAACCATGGCAAAAATTAGAAAAAAATGATGACTTACAGGCCGTAAAAACCTATTTTGGATATTCTAACGAAAAGGCTAAGCAAGCACTTCGCATACTATCTAAACAACAGATTGATTCTATTAAGAAATTAGTTGACACTGGTGGAGTGAAGAATTAATATTTGATAAATATTATTATTATGAGGTAAAACTATAAAAATAATAATAGAGGTGATTTAAAATGAATGAAGTAGATATTTTTTCTGGTCATGGAGTTGAAGTATCGTTAAAAGAAAAAGATGATTTCTTAAAGGTTAGAGAAACCTTAACAAGAATCGGTGTAGCATCCAAGAAAGATAAAATCCTGTATCAATCTTGTCATATATTGCATAAAAGAGGTCATTATGCAATTGTTCATTTTAAAGAACTCTTTGCACTAGATGGTAAGTCTACTGATATATCAGAGAATGATTTATCACGCAGAAATGCTATTGTCAAGTTATTAAATGATTGGGAATTGTTAACTATAGTTGATACTAAATCCGCAGAGAATCCAGAGCCAATCTTCTTATCTCAAATTAAGATCATCTCTCACAAAGAAAAGCATGATTGGGAATTAGTTCCAAAGTATTCTATTGGTACTAAGAAAAACTATCAAAACTCTTGACAAAATCATAGGTTTCGTGTATAAATAATAGTGTGGATGCCAATCGGGTCCACACATTTTTATTAACTCGCTTAACAATAAGGAGAAACCTATGACAAGCACACTAAGTACCCTATTCCCTTTCGATTCACTCCACAAGTCTTTGGATCCATTTACTGTAGGATATAGTGATATCTTCAAGCAATTGAACGAAATCGCCAATACCGCAGCCAAATCTGCTCCAAGTTATCCTCCATACAATATCAGAAAAGTGAGTGATACTCAGTATGTCATTGAGATGGCAGTTGCTGGATTTGCTAAATCAGATATTGAAGTTACTATGGAAGGTAATAAATTGATTATCAAAGGTATGACTGAAGATACTCCTCAAGAAGATGCTCAAACTTACATCTTTAAAGGTATCGCCAATAGGAACTTTACTCGCACATTCACTCTTGCCGACAAGGTAGAGATTAATAGTGCTGAATTGACTAACGGTATGTTAAAAGTTTGGTTGAATAATATGATCAAACTTCAAGATACGGTTAAGAAGATTCAAATCAAGTAATCCTAGTTCGGGAGGGATTCTTCCCTCCCACTTGACAAGTCCCCAAAACTAGTGTATACTAGTATCTATGAATGTTAATTGAGTTATTATATTATGAATAAATCATTCCAAAAACCTAATCAAAAACAAAAAGTTAATATTATTAAAGTTCGAAATAAATTGAATTTCGAAGATGTTTATTTTTCTTCTTCGGAATGGCCATCAAAACAAATCGATGGTATCGAATTTATTCCTGTTAAAGTGAATCTTAAAGATCCTTATCCAAAATATGTAAGAAAAGACTCTTTTGATACTCTTAAAGAAAAGGTGAGTGTATGACTGAACGAGTGAAGAAGTTATATATGGTTGAAACTCTTTTATTGACTAAGTTTCGTTATGTGGTAGAGGCTCGTGAAAAAGTCCATGCTATGGATGAAGTGGTAATGAATACTACTGGATCATTTAATCAAGATTGGCAAGAGTTTTCACAACGAGCATTGGATGAAGTGATTTCAGATTGTCGTGAGATTTCTCCTGCGGAGTATCTGGAACTATTTGATAGTGATAATTCGTATCTAAAGAATTGGACAGTAGATCAAAAGTTGAGTTATATCAACGAGATTGATTATAAAGATTAATTAACTCTGCCAGTATCTCAACGGTCTTCTAAACCGTCATTAACCGAGTAAATGGAGTATGTGGGTTCGAGTCCCTCCTGGCAGACCCTTAGTTAAATCGGGCTCATAGCTCAGTTGGTTAGAGCAGAGGACTCATAATCCTTTGGTCCTAGGTTCAAGTCCTAGTGGGCCCACCAAATATATATTATGAAAACTAAATTTATAGAAGCATTTATGGATTGTGCAGTCAGATTCTCTCAGTTATCTACTGCAAAACGCCTTCAAGTTGGCGCTATTATTGTAAAAGATGATAGAATCATTTCTATCGGTTATAATGGTATGCCTTCTGGATGGACCAATGAATGTGAGTGTGAAAATGGAACAGTAACCAAAGATGAAGTAATTCATGCTGAAGCAAATGCAATAGCAAAGTTGGCCAAATCTTCAGAATCGGGTCAAGATGCTGTAATGTTTTGTACCCATGCTCCGTGTATTCATTGTGCGAAGATGATATATACATCAGGTATTAGTAAAGTGTATTATAAACAGAAATATAGAACAGATGATGGTTTAGATTTTCTCACTAAGTGTAATGTAAAAGTTGAATATATAGAATGAAAATATCTGTTATTAATTGTCCTGATAAAGATTTTGAACCATTTACTATTCGTGCTGTAAAGTTTTTTGGTGATTTATTATTTGATGATAAAGAATTAATGAAGTCGTTATCGATCACTCTTATGTTCTTTGATAAAATGGAAGACATGGGTGAAGCCATTATTGATGACTTTAAAAGAATTAGTAAACCTAAAAAGTTTATTATTAAAGTTGACGGTACAATAGGTGCTGATAGAATATTTGAAACCCTTGCACATGAAATGGTGCATATAAAACAATATGCATTAGGTGAACTTAATGCGTTTTTAACAAACTGGAAAGGCACTCAAGTTGATCCAGAAAAAATATATTATTATTTTAGACCATGGGAAATTGAAGCACATGGTGTAGAATATGGATTACTCAAGAAATTTATTTTAGAAGAGAAGTTGTGGAAAGTTTTCAAAGGGATAAGTAATCCAGATAAGTATAAAATGGAAAAGAAACCTATACTTTGGAAGAAAAGTTATAAGAAGTAAAGTTTAAAAAGCATCTGTGTAAAACACTGCCGTTATAAATATATGTATAACATAGGAGATTTACACAAATGAGTAATTGTTTAAGTTGTGATAAACATTTTGAATCCGATGATAGGAAATATTGTAATTCAAAATGTCAAAATGATTATAGATATAAACAATTTATTACTGAGTGGAAATTAAATAATCATGATGGTATGCGTGGAAAAACTTCAACATCACATCATATTAGAAAATATTTGTTTGAAAAGTTTAATAATTCTTGTTGTGAATGTGGTTGGTCTAAAGTTAATCAATTCACAAATAAGATTCCATTAGAGTTAGAACATATTGATGGCGATTTTACAAATAATAAAGAAGATAATTTAAAATTATTATGTCCAAATTGTCATGCTTTAACGGCAACTTGGAAAGGCGCAAACATAAAGAAAGGTAGACCTAGATCCAAATATTATAGAGGTACATAAGTTTTAGGAAGTGTGGCAGAGTCTGGCTGAATGCACTTGACTTGAAATCAAGCATAGGGAAACCTATCGTGGGTTCGAATCCTACCACTTCCGCCAAGTTTTATCTCCGATTCGCCTAGCCTGGTATGGCACTTCATTTGGGATGAAGAATAACGGGAGTTCAAATCTCTCATCGGAGACCAGTGTAATGCTCAGGTGGTGTAACTGGTAGCCACGATGGTCTTAGAAGCCATTGCTTAACAGCGTGTCGGTTCGAGTCCGACCCTGAGCACCAAAAATTTGTTGACATATATATACAAGTGTGTTAATATTGTTTTTATTGTGGGGGATTAGCTCAGATGGGAGAGCGGTAGCTTTGCAAGCTATAGGTCATCGGTTCGATCCCGTTATCCTCCACCAGTTTTAATGTTGTAAAAGTTTTACGCCCCTTTGCGCCGAATGGGATGGCACCGGATTTGTAATCCGGCTTCGAAAGATAGAGAGTGTTCGATTCACTCAGGGGGCACCATCTTGCTGTATTATAAAATCGAATTATTATAAATACTAATATATAAAATATTTAGGAGTTCGATTGTGTCTATGACCAAAAGTGAAGCAGGTAAATTAGGTGCTTTAAAGTTTAAAGAGAATCTTAGATTAAAAAGTTTAAGAGATAAGGAACAATATTATCTGTTACCTAAAATATGTAAACATTGTAATAATCAACATAGTTATGAAAAAAGAAATAATAAATTTTGTTCGAGATCATGTGCTACAACATTCAATAATTTATTGAAAGAAAAATTAACAATAAAATGTTTAAGTTGTTCAAAACAAATATTTGGTAAACTAAGGAAATATTGTTCGATACAGTGTCAAAAAGATTTTAATCTACATCAATCTGTTAAAAATGGTAAAGCCTCTCACAGAACATTAAAAAGATATCTGTTAAAAAATTATGGTAATAAATGTTGGACATGTGATATAACTGAATGGAATAATAAATCCATAGTTATGGAATTGGAACATATTGATGGTAATTCTGAAAACAATCATTTAGAAAACTTATCACTAATCTGTCCAAATTGTCATTCACAAACACCAACATATAAAGGTGCAAATAAAGGTAACGGAAGGCATTACAGAAAAGTTCGTTATCAAGAAGGTAAAAGTTATTAGTTTCAATTCCGGAAAACCCGAGCAAGGTGCATGGGCGTGACTGTTAATCACTGGTTAGAAGAGTTCGATTCTCTTGTCCGGAGCCAAATTGCGGAATTAGTTTAATGGTAAAACTAGAGATTTCCAATCTTTCGACATCAGTTCGATTCTGATATTCCGCTCCACTCCACACTAAAAAGGATAAAAACTGTGGATACTCTAGTAGCAATACTTTTTAGTTATGCTGTAATTTTGAGTAATCTACATTCCGAAAATGTTCCCAATCTCGTTTTAATGCCCAAACAATTCTTTGTAGACCATGTATGTTATGGTAGTATGAATTGTAAAGTTGCCGGATGGTTTCCAGAAACTGGCGGTGAAAATATATACATATTAGATTCATTAGACTTGACAAATGAAGTTGCAGATAGTATCATACTACATGAGATGGTTCATTATCTTCAATTTAAAAATGGAATGTTTAATGATAAGTCTTGTGAAAATAGTTTAGCATTAGAAAGACAAGCATATGGTGTACAAAAAGAATATCTACTTCGTGAAGGTGTTGTTGCTAATGGTGTAGGTCTTACTGTAGTATCAATGCATTGTGAAACTTAACGGAGACTTGGGTGAGCGGCTGAAACCAACGGTCTACTAAACCGTCATACCGAAAGGTATCGTGAGTTCGAATCTCACAGTCTCCGCCAAAATTTGGGTTGTTAGCTCAGTTGGTAGAGCACCGCCTTTACACGGCGATGGTCGGCGGTTCGAACCCGTCACAACCCACCAAAATATTGTTTAAGAATAGGAGTTTAATTATGAAAAAAGTATTATTATCATTAGTATTATTATCTACTTTTGCTCACGCCAATCCAGCAGTAGACATTATGGGTAACAAAATTAATGGTCAAGTTCCTCCAATGACACCTAGTAAGAGTATGTTCGAGACTAGAGTTCTAGATGCTACAGAAGGTCTTAACGGTATGGAACTTATCACCAGTCGTACAGTAAGACAAAAAGGTACACGCAGTCCAATTCACATGCATCCTTACGGTGGTCAAACTTGTGTAGTATCGGGTGAAATGACACTATATATGGAAGGTGCTGAACCTCTTGTTGCTCCAGCAGGAAATTGCTATTGGATGCCACCAAATCGTAGAATGACAGGTGTTAATACCGCAGACACTAACACTATCATGCTAGATTCATTTGTTGTACCTAAAGGAACTAGAGTGTGGGTAATTGTAGAACCTGGTTTTGAGGATGCACAGAATCAATTTGATAAAACTTTTGAAACACATCAACATTAATATAGGGAGATTATGATGGATATCTATTTGGCAACGATTATTAAATTTGCAGGCATGTTTACTCCAATCGGATTTGCTGACTGTGATGGTAGACTACTTCAAATTCAACAAAATGTAGCATTATATTCTTTGTTAGGTAATGTGTATGGTGGTGATGGTAAAACAACATTTGCTTTACCTGATTTGCGTCCAACCGATGCTACTGGACATAAAGTACCATGGCATGAAGGTCAACCTAGAGAAATTATTGCGATTCAAGGTCTATATCCTCCAAGAGATTGATAAATATTAGTAATAATTACGGAGTAGCTCAATTGGCAGAGCAACGGTCTCCAAAACCGTAGGTTGGGGGTTCAAGTCCCTCCTTCGTAGCCCAACTCATGAAAATCGTGACTAGTGTTTAAGTGTGTTTACGTTGTAATTTCTTCGATTTTCTTATAAGATACTTATATGTGATCATTTTGATTACATACTTTATCAACAAGGAGAATGACTATGTGGACAACACCTCAAGCAACCGATTTGCGTTTTGGATTTGAAGTCACAATGTATATCGCAACTAAGTAATATTGTTTTAAAAAAGGTGTTAGTATGAACAAAAGAATTAATTTTGAAGAAGTTAGAGATTTTATTTCTAAACAAGGACCTGATACCAAAATCTATCTAGGAGCCGATTCTGAAAGATTAATTATAGATGACGAATGGTATGCTGATTATACTGTTGCTATCGTAGTTCATATTAACGCCTGCAATGGTTGTAAAGTATTTGGTGAAACAACACGAGAAAGAGATTTCGATCAACGCAAAGATAAACCTGCAATGCGATTGATGAATGAAGTCTATAAAGTATCTGAACTATTTCAAAATATAGCAGATATTGTTGAAGACTATCATGTTGAAGTGCATTTAGATATTAATCCAAATGAGATGCACGGAAGTTCATGTGTAGTTCAACAAGCAATAGGATATATTCGAGGAACTTGTAATGTATATCCTATGGTCAAACCTAAAGCATTTGCTGCAAGTTATTGTGCAGATAGGATGAAAGAGATTCTATCAAGAGCAGCATAAAATATATTGACAAATCATATATAATATGATATTATAATAGTTCAATTGCGGAATTAGTTAAATGGTATAACGGGACCTTGCCAAGGTTCGGTCACCAGTTCGATTCTGGTATTCCGCTCCATTTTTTATATTATGAGGTTATTATGAATATTCAAGTTTTTAAATTAACTAGTGGTGAAGATGTTTTAGGTGAGTTGATGAACGATTCAACATCATATTCAATTAAAAATCCAGTAGGTATTGCAGTTGTTCGAGGACAAAATGGACAACCTAATGTTGGACTAACTCCCTTCCCCCTTCATGCAGAACAAAAGAAAGATTCAGTGATTGATATTCCTAAGAGTTCTGTAGTATACTCTTATGTTCCTGCTGAAGATTTCATCAATAATTATAATCAAATCTTTGGATCAGGTATTGTTCTTCCTTCAAAACAACTCATCACGGGTTAAATGTCAAAATTCTATACGAATGTACAATCCTTCGGTAATAAGATTCTTTATCGAGGAGTCAACAATGGTAAAAGAGTGAAATTGAGAATTGATTATTCTCCTTCACTCTATATTCCTTCCAAAAAAGTAACCAACATCACATCATTGCTTGGTGAATATCTTGATGAGAAAACTTTTGACTCTATTAATGATGCACGAGAATATGTCAAAAAATTCAAAGATATAGATAATGCACCAAAGATATATGGTCAAACTCGATTCGAGTATGCCTTCATTGCAGATCAACATCGAGAAATGGTTGACTATGATGTTGAGAAAGTTCTTGTTGGTGTAATCGATATTGAGGTCGGATCAGAGAATGGATTTCCAGATCCATATCTTGCTAACGAACCCATCACAGCAATCACTATTAAGTATTTTGGTGATATCAAACCTTATGTTTTTGGTTGTGGAGACTACAAAGCAAAAGAAGATGAGATTTATGTAAAGTGTAAAGATGAATATTCTTTATGTAAGAAATTCCTTGCTCTGTGGGAAGCAAAATGTCCAGATATTATCACCGGTTGGAATACAAAGTTCTTTGATATTCCTTATCTCGTCAATCGATTTAGAAAAATAGTTGGCGAAGATGAGGCCAAGAAACTATCTCCTTGGAATTATATTGGTGAAAGAGTAGTCAACGCAAATAATGGTCGAAAACTCACATCATATGATTTGATGGGTGTATCTTCTTTAGATTATATCGAACTATACAAATGGTATGCACCTGGCGGTAAATCACAAGAATCTTACAAGTTAGATAGTATTGCTAATGTTGAACTCGGTGAGAGCAAATTATCATATGATGAATATGATAATCTTCATTCTTTGTATCGTTTAAACTTTCAGAAGTTTATTGAATATAATATTAAAGACGTTGAACTCATTCTTAAACTCGAGGATAAGTTAAAACTTGTAGAATTAGCAATTACTCTTGCTTATGATACCAAGTCTAACTTTGAAGATGTCTTTGCACAAACTAGAATGTGGGATGCAATGACATATTCATATCTTCTGAATAAAAACATCATTGTTCCACCACGAGAGATTCAAGAAAAAGATTCTGCATTTGAAGGTGCATATGTTAAAGAGCCTGTACCTGGAATGTATGATTGGGTTGCATCATTTGACTTGAACAGTCTATATCCTCATTTGATGATGCAATATAATATCTCACCGGAAACTTTGATTGACCCACAAAACTATACGAATGAAATGCGTGAAATTCTTTCTTCTGGTGTTTCTGTTGATGAACTGTTAATGAAACATGTAGACACTTTCAGACTCACTAATGTTACATTAACACCTAATGGTCAATTTTTCAGAACTGACGTTCAAGGTTTTCTACCAAAGATGTTAGAAGAGATGTATGAAGATCGAAAGAAGTTTAAGAAGTTGATGTTGAAAGCAAAGCAAGAATACGAAAACGAATCGGATGATAATAAAAAGTATGAGATTTCAAAGAATATTGCAAAATATAACAACATTCAGTTAGCAAAGAAAGTTTCACTGAATTCTGCTTATGGTGCATTAGGTTCTCAATACTTTAGATTTTATGATTTGCGTATGGCACTGGCTGTTACGATGGCAGGTAAATTATCTATTCGTTGGATTGAAGCGAAGTTAAATGATTATTTAAATAAACTTTTGAAAACGGAACATGATTATGTTATCGCCTCAGACACAGATTCAATTTATCTCCATCTTGGTCCTCTTATTAATAGGATGTTTGAAAAAGAACAGACAACTGAAAAGGTTATCACCCTCATGGATAAGATTTGTGAGGATAAGATTCAACCATATATTGATAAGAGTTTTCAGGAACTTGCTGATTACGTTCACGCATACGACCAAAAAATGCAAATGAAGCGTGAAGCATTGGCAAACAAAGGTATTTGGACTGCAAAGAAACGATACATTCTGAATGTTTTTGATAATGAAGGTGTGAGATATAAAGAACCAGACTTAAAAGTCATGGGTCTAGAGATGATTAAGTCATCCACTCCACAAGTTATTCGGCACAAAATGGCAGAATCAATCAAGATTATGATGGAAGGAACTGAGATAGATATTCAACAGTTCATTGCGGACTTTAAGATAAAATTTAATAGTCTACCACCAGAAGATATTTCTTTTCCTCGTGGACTTAATGGATTGAATAAATATTCAGATGCACTTACTTTATACAAACCTTCAACGCCGATTCACGTTAAGGGTGCAATATTATATAATCATTTTCTAAAAGAAAAGAATCTTACAAAAAAGTATCCACTTATACAAGAAGGTGAGAAGATCAAGTTTGCGTATTTGAAAATGCCAAATCCTCTTAAGAATACCGTAATTTCATACCCTTCTAGATTACCAAAAGAATTTGACATGGACCAATATATAGATTATAATATTCAATTTGAGAAAGCATTTGTCGAACCATTGAAAATCATATTAGACTGTATTGGTTGGAAAACCGAAAAACAAAACACACTCGAGGACTTCTTCTCATGATATACCTAACATTTCTATCGGCAATATTATTGTCAGGAATAGCGGCATATTACTCAGTTATTGGACTTGCTTCAATCTTCACTGGTGCATTTTGGCCAGTCGTTTTCATGGGTTCTGTACTAGAGATGAGTAAACTAGTCACAGCATCTTGGTTGTATCGTAATTGGAGAACTGCTCCAGTTTTACTTAAGAGTTATCTTTCGGCTGCTGTTGTAACCTTAATGTTCATTACTAGTATGGGTATATTTGGTTTCTTGGCCAAATCACATATCAATTCAACTATTGATCTAGGTGCAAATCAAGCAGACTTAACTGCTCTTAATCAACAAGAAAAACTAGCAAATGATAAATTAAATTATCTTCTTGCTCGTGCTAAAGATCCATCTACAGCAAGTAATAAACTAGACAATCAAATTCAAGATGTACAAAGAGAATTAAGAAAGATTGCTAAAGATAGATTACCTCTAATCAAAGAATCTAATTCACTTTCAGTTGAAGTTGGACCAATTAAGTATGTTGCTGAGTTGGTTTATGGCACATCAAGCGATTCTATTGATAAGGCTGTTCGTTTAGTTATTATGTTGATCATGGCAGTATTTGATCCTCTTGCAGTTTTATTGTTAATTGCCGCTAACATTTCACTAAAGCAAAAAGAAGATGAAAAACTATCTCAACAAACTCAAGTTAATTACGAACGAGATGATGGTCCATTATCAGAAGATCAAATACAACAGGCACAACAACAAGTAGAAGAAATTCATAATGATGAACTACCTAAACTATCACCAGATGAAGAAGTCATTCTTGAAAAATTAAAAGAATCTGGAGAACTTGAGGTTGACAAAACTATTGAAATGTTCGATACTGAACCTGTTGCAAATACTATTGTTCAAGAACCTGAAGAAGATATTGTTAAACAGACTACACATTTGGCACCCGGTGTGTATATGGAAGAACATGTTACAGTAGATAAAAAAAAGAGAAAGAAATAATTAATAATGTTGTTATGAATGGGAGTAATAAAATGAGTATACTTGACAAAATTAGAAAAAATAGCAGTATTAAGGAATCAGCAATTTTATCTAAATCTAAGTTTTTTCTAGATAAAGATATGATTCCTACCGCAGTGCCAATTATTAATGTGGCACTATCTGGTAAGTTAGATGGTGGTCTAACTCCAGGTCTTACTATGTGGGCAGGTCCATCAAAGCACTTTAAAACTGCATTTTCACTTTTGATGGCCAAATCGTTTCTAGACAAATATAAGGATGCTGCACTACTATTCTATGATTCAGAATTTGGCACTCCTCAATCTTATTTTGATACTTTTGGCATTGATACTGATCGAGTATTACACACTCCCTTGGTTGATATTGAGCAACTTAAATTTGATGTAATGCAACAACTCACACAATTAGATCGTGACGATAAGTTGATTATTGTCATAGATTCTATTGGTAATCTTGCTTCTAAGAAAGAAGTTGAAGATACTCTTGAAGGTAAATCTGTTGCTGATATGTCAAGAGCCAAACAGATCAAATCTCTATTCCGCATGGTCACACCACACTTGACCATGAAAGATATTCCGATGATCGTAGTCAATCATACATATAAAACGATGGAACTGTATGCCAAAGACGTGGTAGGCGGTGGTACTGGTTCATATTATTCTGCTGATAATATCTTTATCATTGGTCGTCAACAAGAAAAAGAAGGAACAGAAGTTGTTGGTTACAATTTCATTATTAATGTAGAGAAATCTAGATATGTGAAAGAAAAGTCTAAGATTCCAGTTACAGTGTCGTTTGATGGTGGTATCAGTAAATGGTCAGGTCTTCTTGATATTGCATTAGAATCTGGACATGTTGTTAAACCTTCAGTGGGTTGGTATAGTAAAGTGAATACTGAAACTGGTGAGGTAGAAGATAAGAAGTATCGTATCAAGGATACTGATACTAAAGATTTCTGGTTACCTATTCTTAAAGATAACTCATTCCGTAAATTTGTTGAAAACAAATATCAAGTTGCTTCTGGAAATATCATGGAAGACGATATGGAAAATATATTTGCAGAGGCATAATATGATTGAAGGACTAGATTATTGTTTCATTTATCCTAAAGAAGATAATCAAGCGGTTCACATTAAACTGCTTGATGGTCCATACAAAGATACATTATTTAAATATGGTAAGGTCAAATTTGAAGAAAAAGATGATCAAGTCTATTTACTTTTTGGTTATGATGTGTTAGAATCTATAGTAGATAAACCAAAAAAATTAGAAAAAGACAGTGATTTTAAGAACTATCTTGGTGACTTTCTAGTTGAACTTATGTCTGCTAATATTGATCAGGAAATAGATGATGAAGAGATTGGAACAAGCAATACTGAAGAATTTAATTTACAATGAAGAATATCTCCGCAAAGTATTACCATTTTTAAAATCTGAGTATTTTACTGATAGAACAGAAAGAGTGATTTATGAAGAGATTCACTCTTTTACTACAAAATACAATTCCACCGCATCTACCGAAGCCATTATTCTATCTGTCAAAGATAGACGCAATCTCACCAACGAAGAAATAGAATCTTGTAAGACTTATCTTGATGAAATCGAAAAGATTAAATCAGAAGAGTCTAAAATTCAATGGCTTACAGATAAGACAGAAAAATTCTGTCAAGAAAAAGCAATCTATAATGCTGTATTGAATTCTATTACAATTCTTGATGGTAAAGATAAAACACAAGATAAAGGTGCAATTCCTACAATATTATCTGATGCTCTTGCTATCAGTTTTGATACAACAGTTGGTCATGATTATCTAGATGATTCTGATGAACGATTTGAATTCTATCATAAAAAAGAAGAACGAATTCCATTTGATCTAGAATACTTCAATAAGATTACCAAGGGTGGTCTTCCAAATAAAACTCTAAATATTGCACTTGCTGGTACAGGAGTCGGTAAATCATTATTCATGTGTCATGTTGCAGCAGGATGCATGGTACAGGGTTATAATGTACTTTACATCACCATGGAAATGTCGGAAGAGAAGATTGCTGAAAGAATTGATGCTAATCTTTTGAATGTAACACTTGATGATTTGGTAGACTTACCAAAAGATATGTATGATAGAAAAGTAGATCGAGTTAAAAAGATGACAAATGGTAAATTGATCATCAAAGAATATCCAACTGCATCTGCATCATCTACACATTTTAGGACTTTGTTAAATGAACTTAATCTTAAGCGTAGTTTTGTTCCCGACATTATTTTTGTTGATTACCTCAATATCTGTTGTTCTTCTCGCATTAAAGCTGGTGCATCTGTTAATTCCTATACCTATGTTAAGGCAATTGCTGAAGAACTTAGGGGCTTGGCAGTTGAGTTTAATGTTCCCTTGGTATCTGCTACTCAGACAACAAGAAGTGGATTTACCAGCAGTGATCCGGGATTGGAAGACACTAGTGAATCGTTTGGTCTCCCGGCAACCGCGGATTTGATGTTTGCTTTGATTTCCAGTGAAGAACTCGAAGAACTTGGTCAGATTATGGTGAAACAATTGAAGAATAGATATTCTGATCCAACAATGTATAAACGATTCACTGTAGGTATTGATCGAGCAAAGATGAAGTTGTATGATACTGAACAATCTGCACAAGTTGATATTGCGGATGCTGGTAGAATAGAAAAATCAGAAGATAAGTTTAAGAAATCATTTGAAGGATTTAAAATATGATGTTATCAAGGGATGAGGCATTACACTGTGCCAAAATGTTCAAAGATTATTTTGAGAACACTGGTTCTATTGAACAGTACATGCGTGAAGAGAAATTAAAACATGTACAATCTATTCCTTCATCTTTATTTCCTCCTGAGGATGATTTGTTTTCAGATTTCACTATGCATCCAAAAGATATGGATATTGAAGTATGTGAGATACCAAACGAACAATGGGAAACATTAGTCAGTATTACATCCTCACATGTGAATAAGTCTCCGGTTGGTAAAAATATTCAACTTGCTGTTAGAGAAAAAAATACAGGAAAGATTATAGGATTTATTCGATTGGGATCGCCAATGATTTACATGGCACCAAGAAATCAACTATTAGGTCATGTATGGATTCAAAATCCAGACACATCTAAAAGATTTAATGCATCCAGTATCATGGGATTTGTGATCGTACCCTCTCAACCTTTTGGATATAATTATCTTGGCGGTAAACTTATAGCGGCAATTTGTACATCACACGAAGTTCGTGAGATGTGTAATAAAAAATACAATATGAATTTATGTTTATTTGAGACCACTAGTTTATATGGTAGCACTAAGAGTGTTTCACAATATGATGGTATGAAACCATATATTAGATTTAGAGGATTAACAGAATCAGATATGGTACCTATGTTACATGGTGATGCGTATGATAAACTAAAAGATTATGTTGAAAGTTGTGTTGGAGATATATTGGAAGGAGATACTTCAACAACAAGTAGAAAACTTAGAATTTTTGTTAAAATTATAGCTTTAACTAAATCAGCACTTAAAAGAACTAAAGAAGGTGATGAATTTTTAAATACAATTGAAACGGCTAAAAGTTTAACAGAAAAGAAAAGATACTATACTAGTGATTATGGTTTTAAAAATATGGTAGACTATATGGCATGTAAAACTGATAAATTAATTCCTGGTGAAAATTATGAGAAACATAATCTAAGTAATATTGTTGAATGGTGGAGAAATAAAGCAATAAATAGATACGAAACTCTGAAATCAGAGGGTAGATTAAGAACAGAACTTGAAGTATGGACTTCAGGTAAAGATATTCAGATTATAAGATAAATATTTTAATTTGGAGTTAACGGAACATGCCAAGTTCATCAGAATTGACAGAAATGCAAGAAAAAACTTCTGCATGGATTTTTGACAGAGCATTAAATGATAATGTAAAATATGCAAGTCCTGACGAAATTTGGAAAGATGTTAATTTTCAAAAAAACATTATAGGTACAAAATCAAAACAAGGAATTTATCCATATGTTGATCAAGATTGGGTTAAAACTTTTTATAAACAACAAAAAAGATTCCTAGTTGAATTCTCTGACGCTAAATTTAAAGAATTTAGTGTAAAAGGAGGATTTATGGAATTTGTTTCGAAATTAGTCAATAAGAAATATGGTATTTCAAAAAAAGACGCTTGGGATCCAGCTGATGTTTGGTGTGTACAGAATGAAAAACAAGTTATCAAAGAAATAACAGATACTGTTGATACGAGTAACGATATTGAGAAATTAAACGCTCTTTTACGTACCTTTTTCCAGGAAAGAAAAGTTGTTGGAATATCTTTAAAAAAAGTTGGAAATAAAGAAAGTGTTGCTAGATATCAAGAAGTTAATATTAAAGATGGAGTTTTATTTACGAGTGGAAAACATCCAACTTTTGATATTGAAGAAATACGATATGATTTATTACTTCGTCCAGATGGAACTTTTAAAGCTAATGATTTAAGAATATTTTTCACAGTGAAATACACTAAAGAAGAAGTGAAATACACATTGACAGTTAGAACTTCAGGTAGAACTTATAATCCGGGTAATTTAATTTTTGAGTTTCAAGAACCTGGAGCAGCAGCTCAAATAGGTAAAGCTCCTGTTAATTTAGTTATAGATGCCGGGAAAAAACATGGCATAACTATTGATAATAACTGGAAGAATTTTGCAACAACAGCTTCAGATTTCAATTCAAATATTAAAGAATATAAAAAACAATTTAACAGTATTAAGAAAAAATCAAAAACACAAATTGATAGTGATATAGAGTTTTCAACTTCTATGATGAAAATGTTAAATGATAAAGATAATTATGGAACAGCAAACTCTAAATTAATGCAGCTAGATTTTCTTTATAAAATATTATCCATAGGTAATGATGGAATGGAAAAATTTATAACCGATTTATTTTTCTTAGCTGAAAAAAGAGGAAAAGGATTTGGACCTTTTGGTAAGATATATTAAACTTATTGGATATTATTATGACATCAACAGTGATTATACCTACAACAGGTTCAGACGAAGTTAAACAGGCAATCGATAGTGTTCTTTCTCAGTCATATCCGACCAAATGTTATGTTGTTGCAGATGGTAGAAAGTTTCATTCTAAGACCAGACTAATTGCAGGACACCATAAGAATTTAGAAATCTGTTATTTACCAATTAATGTTGGTGCAAATGGATTCTACGGTCATCGTGTTTATGCTGCATTTACCCATTTACTTAATACAGATTATGTGTTATACTTGGACCAAGATAACTGGTTTGATTCTAATCATGTTGCATCTTGCGTTGATACTATTCAATCAAAAAATCTAGATTGGTGTTATTCTCTCAGAAAAATATGTGATAAGAATGGTGAATATATATGTAATGATGACTGTGAATCACTAGGTAAGTGGCCAACATATCATGGAGTGAATCATGTTGATACAAATACATATTGTATCAAAACTGATGTTGCAACTAAATTAGCAAGTGCTTGGCATGGTGGTTGGGGACAAGATAGAGTATTCTTACACACCATAGCACAACATTTTAATCAATTTGATTGTACTGGTGAATATACAGTGAATTATAGATTAGCAGGAAATGAAGGCTCAGTAACTCAAGAGTTTTTCGAAAACGGTAATAAAATTATGAATGACAAATATAATGGAGAATTCCCATGGAAAAGAAAAGTTTAATTATTGGTGCAATGACAAATTATGATTTTGATAAAGTTGCTCCTTGGATCAACTCAGTCAATCAATGTGGGTTTGAAGGTGACAAGGTAATGATCGTGTTCAACGCATCATTTGATACCGTTCAAAAAATCTCAGATTCTGGTTTCAATGTCATCGTGTTTGATCAAGATGATGCTGAACAAATGTTCAAACATGAAACACCAGCACCTATTCATATTGAGAGATTCTTCCACATCTACAATCTACTCAAAGATACATGGCAAGAGTATGATTATGTTGTTACCACTGATGTTAAAGATGTTATCTTCCAAAAGAATCCAATTGACTGGCTCAAAGAAAATCTAGGTGACAAGAAACTTGTTGCTGGATCTGAAGCATTAAAATATAAAGATGAAGCATGGGGTGATGATAATCTGAAGCAGACCTATGGTCCATATGTTCATGAAATCTTCAAAGAAAATGAAATCTATAATGTAGGTACTCTAGGTGGTACTGCCGAATACATGAAAGATTTGGCATTTAACATTTTCTTCAATTCAGTATCACGACCAATTCGAATCGTTGATCAAGCAGTATTCAATGTATTGATTCAAACTCAACCATTCAAAGATGTAACTCTATTTGCAAAACAAAGCGATGGTTGGGCATGTCAAGCAGGTACTGTTGCTGATCCTTCTAAGATGGATTCATTCCGTCCAAATCTATTGGAAGCAGAACCACAATGGTTAGGTGGCAAAGTGTTGACTTCAAAGTTCAAAGAATTCACAATTGTTCATCAATATGATCGTGTACCTGAGTGGAAAGAGTCTATTGAGGCAAAATACAAATGAGTGATATCTCAATTGTAACTGCTTTCTTTGACATAGGTAGAGGAAACTGGACTCCAGAGAAAGGTCTTCCTCACTATCTTCATAGAACAACTGATACATATTTTGAAAGATTTGGCCATCTGGCACAATTAGATAATGAAATGGTCATCTTTACATCTGAAGATTTGGCAGATAAAGTCTACCAGATTCGTAAAGATAAAATGACTAAAACTAAAATAATTAGTATTGATTTTCCAAACACGTTTCAAAAAGAACGAGACCTAATTTCTAAGATTCAGAAGAATCCAAACTTTCAAAATATGATCAGTCCAATGCAAGTTAGGAATCCAGAATACTGGTCCGCTGATTATGTTCTCGTTAATTATCTAAAATCACATTTGGTAAACTTTTCTATTCAGAACAATTTTGTAGATACTGATCTTGTTGCGTGGTTAGATTTTGGATATTGTAGAACTAAAGAAACTTTAAATGATGTAAAAGAATGGAAATATCCATTTGCAACTGACAAAATACATTTCTTTAATTTTAGAGATTATCAAGGTCAACCTATTCAAACTATTATTGCAAATAATATTGTTCATATGTTTGGTGCTAAAATTATTGCAGGTAAAGAAATGTGGCCTAAGTTAGAAGAATTGATTCGTGGTGCATTTAAGAATCTTACAGATGCAAATATGATTGACGATGACCAGACTTTAATGTTGTTAGCATATCTATACCAAAAAGATATATTTGAACTTCACCCAATTCAAGAAAACGATCCATTTGTTATTTTTAGGAACTTCAATGAAAGTTAGAATTGAATGTACAGCAAATCTTGGCGATTTCATGAATGCTATTCCTGTTATATCGGGATTAGTGAATACATACGGTAAATTAGATTTCACTATAAGAAGTGAAATGAAAAAGTTTAATGGAATCAAAGAGTTTCTACTTTATCAGGACTTGTTTACTGATGTTAATTTTGATGATGATATTATACCATATGGTAATTATGTAAATCTTAGTTCTTGGACAAGAGAAGATAAGACTGATCCAAATAGACCAATTGAAACATGTCGTTATGAAAACTGGTTAAGAGATCACTACAATTTAGATTTTCAAGTTGATGATTCTTTTGAAATAAAAGTTCAAGATTTAGATATTGATTGTTTTACTGATAAAGTAATAATTGGTGATAGATGGAATCATGCAACTATTGATACTAGACGAAATACTAATGTTGTGGAGAATGGTGCAAATCCAGATCCTAATAAAGTAGCATATCTGGATTATAGTAAAGATTTAATGTATAATTGTTTCATCATCAAGACCAATCCTAACAAGTTTATTACTACATTTACTGGAGTCGGTATCATTGCTGATTTGATGAATAAAGAAACTATCGTATGTTGGGATGAAGATATGCGAGTTTGGGATGGAAGACCAGTTGAGTTTGATTTTGAAAGACACTATTATCTAAACAGAAAATCAAAACTAGTTCACGTAAAAGAGTTGGAGATTTAAAATGAATTATTTACCATCAGCAGTAGGTGATATTAGAATCATTAAAGAATTAGTTGCAACTGCAAGTAATGTTCCTGAAGGATGTTTCGTTGAAGTTGGTGTTTACAAAGGTGGTACTGCATCATATTTGACGGAACTTGCAGAAAAACAAAATAGAGAAATCTATTTGTATGATACTTTCACTGGTATTCCTTTCAGAGAGGATTATGAAAAACATAAAGTGGGTGACTTTGGAGATACTAGTTTTGAAGCAGTCAGAGATGCATTACCTTATGCTAAAGTAGTACAAGGTATATTTCCGAAAAGTGCTGTAGAAATGCCAAGTATTGCATTTGCTCACATTGATGTTGATCAGTATAAGTCATATATCGACTGCATTAATTACCTCAAACCAATGATGGTAAAAGGTGGTATTATGTGGTTTGATGATTATGAACTTGAAGGTGCTAAAAGAGCAATAACTGAATTGTTTGGTAGTCAAATCACATTTGCAAAGTGTGGATATCAAAGATGTTATGTAATTCTGTGACCACTATGTATTTGTTTGAAGATTTCTACGTCAAAAAAATAGAAACTTCAAAGTTGTATAAATAAGACTGTAACAATGAAAATCAGCAACCATAGTGTGTTGCATATCTGGAGAAAAGTCAATGCGGTCTTTCTTAAGTTTCCTTAAAGAGGAAACAGAATCTGGAGATGGTAAACTCAAGCATATACATCATGCTGAAGATCGTCCTATATTTCATGGATCAAAAGGTTTTGAACATACCAAAGGTGCATTGATACAAGCTCACAATCATATTAAATCTGGTGATAAAAGTTCAACACTAACCATGAAATATGATGGTTCACCGGCTGTTGTATTCGGTCACCATCCAGAAAATGGTAAGTTTTTCGTGGCAAGTAAGTCTGCATTTAACAAGACACCAAAAATTAATTACACACATGAAGATATTGAAAAAAATCATGGTCATGCACCAGGACTCATGGAAAAATTACACGCAGCATTGAATCACCTTAAAAAAGTTGCACCTAAAACTGGTGTCTATCAAGGTGATATCATGCATTCAGGTGATGATTTGAAGCATGAAAAAGGTGGAAAAGTATCTTTCACACCTAATACCATAACATATACGGCTAAAGGTGAAGAGGCTGATAGAATTAAAAATTCTAAAATTGGTATTGTAACTCATACTCAATATCATGGTGATAATATTCATTCAATGAAATCTGATCCACATCCAGATTTGCATAATTTTAATCATCATCCTGATGTGTATCAAAAATCACCAACACATGATACAAAACAAGTTCATTATTCCGAATCTGATCAAAAAGAATTCAATAATCACATGACTGCCGCACAGAAGATACATGATGAACACAAAAAAAACATGTATAAAACGATAGAACCTCACGGAGGTGAAACAGGTCATCTTGCAACATATATTAATCATACTATAAAAACAGATGAAAAACCTTCAGCTGAAGGTTTAAAAAAACATATTACAGATAAGTATAAAAAAGCAATTGATAAATTAAAAACTCCAGCTGCTCAATCACGTAAAAACTCAGAATTGAAATATCACACACAACATATTGATTCACATAAAGAAGATTACGAAAATATCTTGAAACTTCATCATCATCTACAGAAAGCTAAAGATGTATTAGTTAATACACTAAATCAACATGAAGGTGGTTTGGAACATCACATTGATGGTAAAAGAACAGGTCCTGAAGGATTTGTAGTTAATCATGCTGGCGAACCAACTAAATTGGTTGATCGAAAGGAATTTGCAAAAGCTAATTTACTTAGGGTACGTAAATGAAATCATTTATACAATTTATAAAAGAATCAGAAGGTAAAGAAATACATACACTTTTTCATCCAGTTCGTGGTATGTATAAAGTTCACAAAGACGGACAAATTCATCACGTTCATAATGATGAGGGTGATGTAACACATACTTTCGTTGGAAAAACAGACGATGAAGTACTTAATATTCTTAAACATGATCATGATTTAATTTATGCTGGAAAATTACATGAAGAATATATTACAGAATTAAAATCTTCACAGACACCACAAGAAAAAGCTAGAGCAAGAGATAGTAAAGAAATTAATATTAATCGTGGTAGTTACAATGAAGCTATGGTTGTTTACCATCTAAATGGTAAAAAATGGATTAATAAAGAACATCAAGATTTTGCCGAACATCATAAAAAAGTTTTGGCCAATTTCGATAAAAAACATGGAACTCAAGAAGTTAAATCACAAGAAGATAGAGCACCTGAGCAAGCAAAGTCTTTTTTAGAGCATGCTAAACAAAGAGGTTATGAAGGAATTGAAGAAGTTCATCACACCTCTAAACCTGGACAAATTGAAGAAAAGACAGGTATCAAAGCCACTCAGCAAGAAAATCCATCAGATGCTGTTGTTAAATTTAAGAAAAAACCATCAACAGCAAAACATGGTTACTTAGGATTGTCGTTAAAATCTTCTTCATCTAAAGCTATAGGATTTCATAATGGTGGTGTTGGTGAAATTGGAAAACTTATTGGTCACGACTTAACTGGTCATGTGCAAAGAGAACAAGAAAAGTTTATGAAAACTAATAAGATGGTTAGTAAAAATAGATCTGCGGCTGCTAAAGAAATTGCTGGTGAGAAAAAAGACAAGAGTGGTGAAAAAAGCGAACTATACCGTAATAGTGCTTTGTATCATAAAGGTTTAGAACATGCTAGGAAACTAAACAAACAAGTGCGTGATAAGTTACACGAAGGATATAGTATGATGGGACATCAAGAATTAAAAGAACATCTAATGAAAACTTATATAAAAGGTAATTCTGAACACGCTTTACCTTATGTAAAAACACACGGTACCGGTGGAGGTGATAGTAAGAAGATGGCTTCTGCTCACACTACTGATCCTTCAGATAACGATATGTACCATCATATAAAAAATGCAAAAAAGATTCATCTTGAGAAGAGTGGAGACTCGGGAATTAATGTTCATACTGAAGATAAAGATGGCAATAAAAGAAAAGCTTTTGGTATTCAAGTAAAACACGGAAATGGTCCATTAACAAATTTAGCAATATTGGGTCAACCATAAAAATGAAGAGTTTTTTAAAATTACTTGAAGAAAATGAAAAAATACACAAACCTGTGGTAATGGCATTTGGTCGCATGAATCCTCCAACGACAGGACATATGAAATTAATTCATAAAGTTATGGATACTGCATCAAGATTTAATGCACCACATCACATTATTGTTTCACATACACAAGATAGTAAAAAAAATCCACTATCTGATGAACAAAAAGTTAAGCATCTTAAACGATATGAACCTAAAGCTAATATTAGATCATCATCAAAACATAGTCCTAATTTTTTGACTCATGCAGCATCGTTACATAAAATAGGTCATGATCATTTAATTTATGTTGCTGGATCAGATCGTGTAAAAGAAGTTCATGATGCTTTACATAAGTATAATGGAACACACAGGGGTGCATTATTTAATTTCAAAAAGATTAGTGTGGTTTCTGCTGGACATCGTGATCCAGACTCTGAAGGTGCAGAAGGTATGTCTGCTACTAAGATGAGGGAACATGCTAAGAATAATGACTTTTCATCATTTAGACAAGGTGTTCCAAGTCACGTTTCAGATCAACACGCAAGAGAATTGATGAATGATACACGACATGGTATGGGATTACATGAAGATGTTAATCATGGAATGTTCAAGGCTATTTTCGTTACGGGTGGCCCAGGATCAGGTAAAGATATTCTTATTAGAGAATCCATACCTGAACAACGATCTGTTGAGTTAAATTATACTCAAGCAATTCAGTATCTTGGTGATAAACAGAAATTGTCTGAAAAATCAAATGATTACAGAAGAGAATCTATTCGTAATCGTGGTCCACTTATCATCAATGGTCCGGCAGATGATCTAGAAAAGATTTCTTATATCAAAGAAGAACTAGAAGAACTGGGTTATGAAACAATGATGATATTTGTTCATACATCAGATGAAGTGAGTAAAGAAAGAAATTCACATCTATCTAGAATGATGACCGAATCTATTCGTAGAGATAGATGGGAACAGTCACAACACAATATGAATATTTTTAATGAATCATTTAACGACTTTTTAATTTTTGAAAATTCAGATTCACTAGATAATAAAGAAGAAGATATTCATGTTGTATATCAATCAACTAATAAATTTCTAAGCAACAAAACAACAAACGAAACATCTTCAGATTGGTTACAAAGAAGGTTAAGTAATAATATATTTGAAAAGAAAAGATTTGATACACCAGGTCCAGATGACTGTTTACCGGATGCAAGAAAAACTGTTGGACTAAATGGTGATCAAATTAAAGGTAATACAAATCCAAGAAAGAATCCAAATGGTGTAACATATACATTTGGAGGTGGTGCGGGAGCATATGCAGAAAGTGCTCCAACTGTAAAGTTTAATCCACCACCTAAAGAACCAAACTTTCAAATGGATAATGATAAGAAAAAAGTTAGAAAACGTGGTGATACATCTTTAAGTGCTGCTCGTGTTGGTAAACCCGCAGGAGTTGGGCAAGAATATGATACTCGTGCAGGTGGTCAAGGTGCTGCCGCAGGTGCTGGTTTAGGTAATCAGACATATGCTGAAGATAGAGATTATAATAATGATGATGTGATTAATTTTGCTGGCATGACAAAAGGACCGCAACCTAATCCTTTAGCAAATGATCATAATCCGTTTTTGAAAAGATATAAGAAGAAGTTAAAAGAATATAATGGTTTTCAAAATGATGATGAAGGAATGGGAGTTGGTGGTGTATTAGGTGGTGCTAGTAATAAAGAACCTATGCAATCATACAAAGATCAAAGTAGAAATATCGGTATAGAAATATCAAATAAAAAGAAAAAAAGGAAATAATATGTTTAATAATAAATTACAAATGGATGCCATTGCTGAAGCAGTTAAAAAAGTAATGGATGAAGCAGAACTAGATGAAACTGGTTTCCATGCTGCTGCACATGCTGCTGCAAAAGAAGGTTTGCCACATTTTATGTTTCAAGGTAAGAAATATAAAACAACAGCAAAATCTCAAAAAGAAGCAATTGAGATTGATGAAGAACAAAAAGAAAACCATAACAGTGTGGATGAAGCACGAGTCATGAGAATGCGTCCCAGTATGTGGAGCCAATCTGCCGCTATGACAGCAATACGTAGACAGAAAGAATATAAAGATAGTCAACTAGCTGCGAGAACTGCTGCCGACTCCGGTGAGAATCCCGATCATCCCGCAAATAAATCAGGTGGCAGTCACGATGTCCATATAAATGGCAAAAAGTGGAAAACTTTTGCAACTAAAAGTCATGCTGATAATGTTGCTAAAAAGATCAAAGGTGCAACTGTTCACAGTACAAATGAAGAAACTGAATACACATTCAAAGATAAACTCATTGAATCATTGAAAGAAAACAAAGCAACCGGAACTGAAGAGTTGTTTACAGACAACAACATCGGTGAAATGTCAGATGCACAAATGAAACGCCGTGAGAAGATTGTGATGTCTATGAAAGATAAACAAGCAGACTTCAAGAAGAAGTATGGTGCTCGTTGGAAAGATGTGATGTATGCAACTGCTACTAAGATGGCAATGAACGAAGATGGTGATTGCGTTACACCACCAGAAGCAAAGAAGATTGCTAAAAAAGAAGTGAAAGGTCATGAAAAAACCATGCATCATAAAGAAGAATATGATGAAATAGGTGAGGATGTAGCACATCATCCACATCATGTACCAAATGTTCCTGCTATCATAAGACATGTTACATCAAAATCAACAAAACCAGTTCCACCTAAAGCAAAAAGATTTATAAATTCTGAACCAGATGACGGTAGTATTGGAGTGAAACCAAAACATCATCGTGAAGAAGTTGCAGAACTGGACGAAAAGCGTGGAATGAGTGTTCGTGATGATAAAGAAAAAGAAGCAACTGATGCTGCACAGCAAACATTAGATTTCATGAAGTCTGGTGGCAAAATTCAAACTGAACCAAAGAAAACAAGAAAGCCAAGAAAGATTATGAAGCATACTGATTTGGGTCGTACATATAAATCAGGTTATGGTGAAGAAGTTGAAACTGATGAAGAAATGTTAGATGAAACTATTGATTCTAAAGATAAGACTGTAGATATGCTTCGTGGTCGTGTTAAAGTATCCCCATCATATGATAATGAACACAAGAGTTACAAAGTGAAATTGTCAGCCGAAGATATTATGGGTGATACTGGATGGGTTACTAAAAAAGGAACACAAACCGATAAATCTGGTGCAACACATACACCTATGTCTCGTGCAAAACATTTAGCCCAATTAGCATTACAAAGAACTAAAAAGAAATAAATTATGTTAGGTAAATTGGCAAACTCATATATTCCCAAAAAGAAAATGAAAAACTTTAAAGAACTTAGAAATGAAATAGATCCAAAGAATGCTACTTTTGGAACAAATAGAAATCCTTGGGATCCATGGTCACAAAAGGCTGATATTGCTGAAGGTAGAGAGAGTTTGTTAGACAAATATATCTCATCTTTGGGTTTTGATCCTGATGTTATTCCATTGAATCAAAAGATTGGATATTCTAAAGATCGTGCTTTTGAGAAATGGAAAGCAGATAGAATAAGTAGAGCGAAAGTTCAAGAAGAAGTTTCTGCTAAAACTGATGATAATTTTAGATCATATGTTGCATCTAGAAAAAATAAACTAGAAGAAGATGTTGCAGGTGATCAAGTACACATTCATTCTGGTGAACATGCTGGAACTAAAGGTACTATAGTTGGTTTTCACGGAGATGTATATGAAGTGAAACCACATGGTGGTGGCAAAAATGTTTACCCACATAAAGATCATGTTAAAGTCACAAAAAGTGTTGATGAAGATTCCAAGTTTGGTATGACACCACATACACATGAAACTAGAAAGAAATTGAACAAGTTAGTTACTCGTGCTGCCAAACATCGTGAAATTAAAACACCACCAGGTTCTATGCACGGTTTAAGAAAAGAAGATAAGTTTGCTGATTCATATGCTGCATCACCAACAGTTGGTATGGAAACAGAAAACAAGTCTAAAGCAAATAAACTTGTCCATATCATGAAAAAAAGAAAGTTGAAAGAAGATTTATATGATCACGAGAAAGAAGATAAATCTGTTCAAACATATGGTAAGAAACCAAAGTTTGATAAAGCAGATGAAAAAGAAAACTCAGGTGAGAATAAACCAAAGGCATCAGCAGTAATGTCTGGTGGAACAACTTTGACGAAGCAGAAAAGAGATACTATTGAGATTGATCCATTGATGAGAATGCGACCAGGACAACCAGATCCTACGAAGAAAGAAGATAAGAAAAAACAAGAAGATAAACAAAAGAAATAATATAAATAGTAAACAACATAAAGGAGTATTAAAATGTTAGACATTTTACTTTGGGTAACAATCGGGGCGTTTGTGGGATGGAATTTCCCTCAGCCATTTTGGGCAAAAATGATGCAAGAAAAGGTTCAATCCTTTTTTGCCAAAAAACAATAAAAGGAGACTATAATGTCCTCATGGGGAAATTACGATAACGCAGCCAATGCTCCATATTGGGCTGTTAATTCAACACTAACAACAGTAGATGCTCAACCTGTAGGAACAAGACCTACTGCCGCAAACGTAGCACTACTTTATGGTAATACTACAACTAGTGCATATACAACCGGTGCAACTATTGGTTTGTTCGGTGTAGATGAAAATGAAGCAGTTACCGGTAAACACACTGCGGTAGGTTGGACACTAAGAACAGTTGGAACTGGTGGTCGTGCTGGTCGTGTTCAAGAAGAAGTATTGGTTGCACTATCACATATGAATACTGATGGCGATGATCAAGTATATCCAAATACTGCAATCACATTTGTAACTCAACCAGATACTCCTAATGTTCTAGCAGGATCTGCACAGACACCATTATTCTCTGTTAGTGCTTCTGCATCACCAATTACTGGTCCTCTAACATATCAGTGGATGTATAGTACCAATAGCGGTTCAACATGGACTAACTTAACTAACGGTAGTGTTTGGTCTGGTGTAACTTCAAATACTCTAAATATTTCCGCTGGTCATTTGGCAACAGGTGATACCGGAAATCAATACAAGGTTATGGTATCAGTAACAGGAACTGGCGTATCTGCTAATTCAAGTGCTGGCGTATTGACAGTTCATAGTTAAGTGAATGTGTGAATACGGGGTGGTTTCCACCCCGATTATGTTAATAATTATAATAAAAATAATAAAATATGTTTGATGACTTGAATGATGAGAATTTTACATTATATGCAATGAAGGCTTATGATTCACCTAATTGTATAATGTCAGAATTTGAAAGTGATATAAAAAGAATAAAATATTTGAAGAGACTCTTTCGAAGATATAAGATTACTAAATCTGTCAAAGAAAGATTGATATTAAATCATATTATTCTTTTGAATAATGTATTTGGTCCAGAAGCAACCACTAGAATGTTGTTCTATAAAGTAGACCACAGAGATTATGATATACTTAAGACATTTTTGTTATATTTAAATTTGATGCCAGAAAAAGTTGTTGGGATTGAAGGTAAAGATATAGACTCCTCTATGATTCCTATTCAGATGGATGTAGCAGATATACTAAGGAAAATATGATAACATTTAAACAATTTTTAGAGTTGGATGAAGGTAGATGCTGGACTGGATATAAACCTGTTCCCGGTAAGAAACCATATTCAAAAGGTTCTTGTAAAAAAGAAGAAGTTGAATTCTACGAAGAATATGATGCGGAAGAACTATTTGATATATTAGAAGAAGTAATTGAAGATATTGCAGAAGCCAACAATATGGATTCTGAAATCATTTGGGAAGATTTTGAAGAAGTATCAGACGAAGAGTTGTTTGAAACTGCTGCATGGCGTAGAAAAGAAGGTAAAGATCCAAAAGGTGGTCTAAATCGTAAAGGTGTTGCTTCTTATCGTAGAGAGAATCCAGGTTCTAAGTTAAAGATGGCTGTGACTACTCCACCATCTAAATTAAAGAAAGGAAGTAAAGCAGCAAACCGTAGAAAATCATTTTGTGCTAGAATGTCTGGTATGAAAGGACCAATGAGAAAGAATGGTAAACCAACACGCAAAGCATTAGCATTGCGTAAGTGGAACTGTAGATGAAATCGTTTAAAGAATATATACAAGAGATGGGTGCTGGTGCAGTTGGTGGAGGATCACATGGTCCTACAAATGTAACTGGTCCACAAAGTGGTACTGATCCAATTAGTGCTACTGCTGTTGATATGCGAAAAAGAAGAAAACGTAAACCAATTATTATGCCAATGACACATCGAAGATTACCAAAATGATTGAAACAGTAAAAAGTCATATTTTTAACAGTTTTGGATTAGATTCAGATACATCAAATAGATGTTGTATAAAAGTACATGGAATGGACACTTACAGTTTGGCTAAGTGGATATCTGAAGAATTTAATAATGTAAAAGTTACTTTTGATGGATCTGAATGGATTAAAGTAGAGCCTAGTAATTATACTGAATTTATAATAATGGAATAATAATGTTCTCATTAAATTGGTTTTTTGGTTTAATACCTACTTGGGTTCCTTGGGCTATAATTGCAACAGGTTCTGCCCTTTTTATTTTTGAAATGTTTTTTGAAATATTGATACCTTTTTTCTATAGACTTCCAGTTAGATTATTAGCGGTTGCTATATTCGGTTTAGGTTTTTATATTGAAGGTCGTCAAGATATTTTGATAAATGCGAAACAAGAAGTTCAAGAAGCAAAAGTCCAGCAAGTTGTTGTAACAAAATATATTATTAAGAAATATAAAAGTAAAAGGAAGAAATTAAATCATGACTATGCTAAAATTGCTGAATCTATCACAACTAAAGACGATCACATGTGTACTTTGCCTGAGTCTTTTGTCAGCGTGTTCAACAACGCCGCTAAAGATTCCCTTTCCTCAACCACCGAAAGAACTGATGGAACCGCCTCCAGAATTGAACTCTCTGCCGCAGAAAAAACAATAGTAGAAAACTATGAATTATATCATAGAGTTGCCGAACAATTGAAAGCATTACAGGAGTGGATAAGAGAACAGCAAGAATTGAATCCATGAAATATCTGATACCATTTTGTTTTTTAATCACAAGTTGTTCTATACTTGTTGCTAACTATGATAGTAATGAATATGGACTTATTAATAAAATAAAAACATATGCACAACTTCATGATTGTAACAAGATATCTATTAATGAATTATATGAATTGTCTGTAGAACTTAAAAACTTTAGTCAATATCTTCCTAGAAATCAAGAATCTTTTGATTTAGTAACAAAATTAAATATACTTATAGATCAATTACATAGAAAAGATAATCCTAGTGATTTCTATTGCAAAGAAAAACTAAATATTATTGCCATTTCCGCAGAGGAAATTCAAAAGGTTATCGGGAGAAAACCAAAATGATATTAATTCAAGAACTAACCGCAAGAGCGCAGGAATATAAAAATCAATATATGTTGCAAGCAATATCTGCACAAGAATTTAAAGAATTGGTTGATGATTTAAATATTATGCAAGAAATAAGTCAACAAAGTGATCAACTAAACACAAATGAAAACTATTACTCTGTTTTGATGAGTGTAGTGCAATTGGCAGGTGCTATTTGAAATGAATCTAACAGTAGATCAACTAAGAAATCTATTACATAATAATCCAGACTATGTGAATTGGTATAACGCATTAATTAAAGTTTTACCAGACTATCAGATAGATACTCCACCAAGAATAGCAGCATTCATATCACAGTGTGCCCACGAATCTGCCGACTTCACAGCAGTTCAAGAAAATCTAAACTATAAAGCAGAAAGTTTGATGAGAACTTGGCCAAGTCATTTTCCAACCATGGAAATTGCAAATCAATATGCTCATAATCAAGAAATGATTGCTAATCGAGCATATGCAAATAGAATGGGTAATGGTGATGAGGTAAGTGGAGATGGATGGAAATTCTGTGGGCGTGGTTTGATACAATTGACTGGTAGAAGTAATTACCAAGATTTTGCAGATTCATTGTCAATGAGTATTGATGATGTTCCTGCATACTTGGGAACTTATGAGGGTGCAGTACAGTCTGCTTGTTTCTTCTGGGAAAATAAAAATCTAAATACATTAGCAGATAGTCAAGACATTAAACAAATTACAAGAGTTATAAATGGTGGTGAATTGGGATTACAGGATAGAATGAATCGCTATGATGAAGCATATAACATTCTATTTTATGGAAACATGTAATTCACACTAAAAAAGGAAAATAAAACAAAATGGATACAATAGACCTAATATCTAAATTATGGCCTATAGCAGTTGGATTTGTATCTTTAGTAATCGTATTAGCAAAACTCGATAATAGAGTTTCAGTTTTAGAAGAAAAAGTGAAAACATTATTTGAGTTCCACAACCACGAACATCATGATTAGTACAATAAGTGATCAAACAACTTCAATAACTGAGATACCTACTGATACTCCTGATGCACAAGAGGAACATTGGTTAAATAGTAAATGGCGTCCAGCGATGGGTTGGATGTATCTCTGCGTCTGTGTTTTTGATTTTATTGCAGCACCCATATTATGGTCTTTGTTGCAAGCAGTTTATAAAGGTCAAGTGACATCTCAGTGGCAACCATTGACTATGCAAGGTGCTGGATTGTTTCATCTCTCTATGGGTGCAATCATAGGTATCAGTGCTTATGGTAGAACACAAGAGAAAATGGCAGGAGTGAACATTTCTTCTGGTTTTCCAGGAATGGGTATGACTAGTTCTTCCATGATGCAATCATCGGTTACATCTATGACATCTCCTGTATCAACATCAACACCAATTTCAGTACCACAATCAACTCCACCTGAAAGATAAAGGAAAATAAATATGAAGAAAGCAATTATAACATTATTAGCAACAATGATTGTATTTTCACTAAATGCTGAAGCAAAAGTTCCTCATCATCCAAAAAAAGTAATCAAACATCATCACAAATTTGATGGTCACAAAATAACACCGATAAAGAAGAGATAAAATGGTACAGGCTTCAGACGAATGCGTCGATGTAAAAGTTGATATTGGTATATTACAAACCCAAGTTTCAACCTTAACAACACTCTGCTCAAAAATGGATACAGTCATAGAAAAACTGGTAGACCAGCACGACCGTCATATTGCCAAAGTATATACCGATATGGACAATAGAAGACTTGAAACTGAATCTGACATTAAAGAAATCCACGACCGAATAGATGTTGTATTAGACAAAATGCATTTATCTGAATTAAGAATTACTGGTGACATAAAAGAACTGCGTGAAGAAATGTTAAAGCGTGGTAAATATGAAGAATCTCAACTTGAGAAGTTGAATCAGTGGAAGTGGATGACCGTTGGTGCCATTATGTTATTAATGTGGTTGATTTCTCGTGAAAACTTTGATATAATGAAAGGAATCTTCATACATTGAGTTAAATATTATAATATGAGTGTTTTTATTGATAGAAGTTTCCTTTTGAGAGTTTCACCAAAACTACAAAGATTTACACGCAAAAAAGACGATCTATACAACTTTCGTTGCCCTCTCTGTGGGGACTCACAGAAAAATAAAACAAAATCTAGAGGTTACGTTTACCGTAAAAAGAACGACTATTTCTACATGTGTCATAACTGTAGCATTAGTACAACTTTTTACAACTTCCTCAAACAAGTTGATCCATCTCTTGTTAGCGAATATGCTCTAGAGAGATATAAAAATGGTGAGACAGGTAACAACAACTATCCGAAACCGGAGTTTAATGAAGTCAAAACATCAACTCCAGTTTTTAAGAAGAAGTTGGATATACCTAGTATCGAATCACTATCTGATGATCATTTTGCTAAAAAATATGTTATAAACAGAATGATTCCTAAGGATAGATATTCTGATTTATATTTTGCGGAAGATTTTAAGAAGTTTGTAACTGATCTAGGTATTGAAAAAGAATTGTATGACAATGATCAAAGATTAGTCATACCATTCTATGATAAAGATGGTAATCTGATAGCATTTCAAGGTAGAGCATTGGGTGAATCTAAAATGCGATACATCACTATTAAAATGAGTGATGAAGGTACCAAAGCATTTGGATTAGATAAAGTCGATGAAGAACAGATGATATATGTTGTTGAAGGTCCTATAGATTCAATGTTTCTTAAGAATGGTATAGCAGTTGCCAATTCAAATTTACAATCTGTTGTTGATCTATTCGATAGAAGCAAAGTTACACTTATTTTTGATAATGAACCTAGAAACAAAGACATTGTTAAACTTATAGAGAAGGCTATTGATGAACATTTCAATGTTGTTATTTGGCCAGAGATGATTCAAGAAAAAGACATAAACGATATGGTGTTATCCGGTTTTGACATTGAAGAATTATTAGATATAATTGAGAAAAACACATTTGTAAATTTGAGAGCAAAGATGGAATTCGTGAATTGGAAAAAGGTATAATATGAAAGTTACATTGATTAATTATTCGCAGACAGAAGATGGTAAAAATTTATTAGAACAAGTTGCATATGCTGCTCGTGTATCCAATCCATCAAATCAACATAATAATGAAACTGCTGAAAAGTTAGTTCGGTATCTTATCAAAAATAAACATTGGTCTCCTTTGGAGATGGTAAATGTTTGTCTTGAAATTGAAACAACTAGAGATATTGCAAGACAAATCCTAAGACATAGAAGTTTTAGTTTTCAAGAATTTAGTCAAAGATATGCCGATGCTTCACAGTTGGGATTTGAAGTGCGTGAAGCAAGACTACAAGACTTAAAAAATAGGCAGAATAGTATTGAAACTGACAATCTTGAATTGCAAGAAAAATGGAATAGTATTCAAAAAGTTCTCGTATCAAACATACAAACTCATTATGAATGGGCTTTAGAAAATGGTATTGCAAAAGAACAAGCGAGATCAATATTACCTGAGGGTATGACAAAAAGTAGAATGTATATGAATGGAACTTTACGATCTTGGATTCACTATATACAGATACGAAGCGGAATTGAAACACAAAAAGAACATCGTGAAGTTGCTCTTGCATGTGCAGATGAGATAGAATCAATTTTTCCAATCATCACTGAATTTATAAAATAGAATAATAAGGTAGGAATATATGAAATACTTGGGAATAGAGATAGATTTAAATAGAGATAGTTTATTTGATGATCTAGGCATCAAAAGACTTCAAGAAAGTTATATGAGAGAAGATGAAACATCACCTCAACACAGATTTGCATTCGTTTCAAAGTCATTCTCTTCAAATCCAGAACACGCTCAAAGATTATATGATTATAGTAGTAAACATTGGTTGAGTTACTCCACACCCATTTTATCATTTGGTCGATCTAAAAGAGGTCTACCTATTTCTTGTTTTCTTAATTATGTTGAAGATACTGCGGAGGGTTTAGTTGAGAATCTATCAGAAACTAATTGGCTATCTATGTTCGGTGGTGGTGTGGGTATTGGCTTTGGTATTCGTTCTGCCGATGATAAGTCTACTGGCGTTATGCCTCATCTTAAAATATACGATGCGAGTTCTCTTGCTTACCGCCAAGGTAGGACTCGCCGTGGTTCTTATGCTGCTTATCTTGATATCAGCCATCCCGACATTATTCCGTTCTTGGAGATGCGAAAGCCAACAGGAGACCCAAATGTAAGATGTTTAAATCTCCATCATGGAGTAAACATTACTGATGATTTTATGGCCATCATTGAGAAGTGTATGTTAGATCCAGACTATGATGATAGTTGGGAATTAATCGATCCAAACTCTAAACAGGTGCGTGAGGTCGTTTCTGCTAAGTATCTATGGCAGATGATATTAGAATTGCGTATGCACACCGGAGAGCCTTATATCCACTATATTGACACGAGTAACAAATCCTTACCATTCTTCTTGAAAGAAAAGGGATTGAAAATTCATCAATCAAATCTTTGTTCTGAGATTGTTCTACCTACAAATGAGGAAAGAACTGCTGTATGTTGCTTATCTAGTTTGAATTTAGAAAACTATGACGAATGGAAAGATAATAAGTTATTCCTCAAAGATGTTGCGGAAATGTTAGATAATGTATTACAACATTTTATAGATAATGCTCCCGATGTGATTTCAAGAGCAAGATACTCTGCTGCTCGTGAACGATCCATTGGTATTGGTGCATTAGGATTTCATGCATATTTACAGAAAAATGGAATAGTTTTTGAAAGTGTTGTTGCTAAAATAACCAATAGGAATATGTTTAAAAACATTAGGGAGAAATTGGATGCAGCAAATTTACAATTGGGTGATGAAAGAGGTGAAGCGCCTGATGCTTATAACACAGGTCGTAGGTTTAGTCATCTTATGGCTATTGCTCCCAATGCTTCTTCTTCTATCATTATGGGTAATACTTCTCCTTCTATTGAGCCATATCGTGCTAATGCATATAGGCAAGATACTTTATCTGGATCATATCTTAACAAAAATAGATGGTTGGATATCATACTTAAAGATTTGTTACCAGAAGAAGAGAAATATAATGAAGTCTGGTCATCAATAATTGCAAATGATGGTTCAGTCCAACATTTAGATATATTAGATGAACAACAAAAAGCAGTATTCAAAACATCTATGGAAATAGATCAAAGATGGGTTATTGATCTTGCTGCTGATAGACAAGAGTTTATTGACCAAGCGCAATCTTTGAATCTTTTCTTCAGACCTGATTCACATATCAAATATATACATGCGATTCACTTTATGGCTTGGAAGAAAGGATTGAAAACACTTTATTATTGCCGTTCTGAGAAAATAGGTAAAGCAGATAAAGTTTCAAAGAAAATTGAAAGACAAGTTATTAAAGAACTCGACTTAACTCAAATAGCACAAGGCAATGATTGCATTGCTTGTGAAGGATAAAAATGATTAAAAAGAATAAAGACTTAACACTAACAAACGAAAGAGATTATTTTAAACCTTTTACATATCCATGGGCATATGATTCTTGGTTGAAACATGAGCAGTCACACTGGTTGCATACTGAAGTTCCAATGTTGGAAGATGTTAAAGATTGGAAAAAGAAACTAACAAAAGAAGAAAAACAATTTCTAACACATATCTTTAGATTTTTTACTCAAGGTGATATTGATGTTGCTGGTGGATATGTTAGAAATTATCTTCCATATTTTCCTCAACCAGAAGTGCGTATGATGCTTCTTGGATTCGCTTCCAGGGAGGCATTACACATCGCAGCATACTCACATCTCATCGAGACTTTAGGTCTGCCGGAAACGACTTATAATGAGTTCCTAGAGTATCAAGAGATGAAAGATAAACATGACTATATCATGGACATTGCAAGTAAAAATACGAGTAAAGAAAATACAGCAAAACATATTGCAGTATTCTCAGCATTCACTGAAGGTATGCAACTGTTTAGTTCATTCATCATGTTATTAAATTTTCCGAGACATGGTAAAATGAAAGGTATGGGTCAAATTGTTACTTGGTCTATTGTTGATGAAACTCAGCATTGTGAGTCTATGATTAAACTTTTCAGAACATATATTGAAGAGAATCGAGAGATTTGGACAGATGATTTAAAATCACAGATATATACAACTGCCGAAAAAATGGTTGAACTAGAGGATAGATTTATTGATCTAGCATTTAATGTAAATCAGATGGAAGAGTTAACATCAGAAGAAGTTAAGAAATATATAAGATATATTGCAGATCGTAGACTAATTTCACTAGGACTTAAAGGTGTATTCAAAGTCAAAAAGAATCCATTACCGTGGGTAGAAGAAATGATTAATGCTCCAACACACACTAACTTCTTTGAGAATCGTGCAACAGATTATGCCAAAGGTGCATTATCTGGTGATTGGGGTGATGTGTGGGCCAAATAATAACAAAAATAGAGAGTAAATCAAATGATAGAAAAAATAGTATCGGGAGAATGTCTAAGTTGTGAATCAACTTACTCCATACAATATTACCAAGAATTAGCATCCGAAGAGTATCCAGAACACTGTCCTTTCTGTGGAGAGATGATAGAAGAGTTGACGGAAGAGTATGATGAAGAAGATGATGATTACTCTGATGATGAATCATGGGATTAAATTGGATTTATCAAGAAAAAGACTTTACAGAAGACTTGATTGATGATAATATAGGTTTTGTGTACGAAATAACCAATTTGATTAGTGGTAGAAAGTACATCGGCAAAAAACTGTTTCATTCAGCAAGAACCAAACAAGTCAAAGGTAAGAAAAAAAGATATAAAGTTTTAAGTGATTGGCAAGACTATTATGGTTCTAATGAAGAACTAAAAAATGATGTGATCAAGTTAGGAAAAGAAAACTTCAACAGAACTATATTACATATATGTAAATCTAAAGGTGAATGTAGTTATCTGGAAGCGAAGGAACAATTTTCTCGTAATGTAATGGAAAGTGATGATTATTACAATACATGGATAATGGTTAGAGTAAGAAAATCACATATTAAAGGATATAATGTTAGATTACTTAAGGGAAATGAGCCATAGAAGTTTCGACATTATCTATTTCCTTCCCGGAGATAGTGATGATGAAATGGAAATTGAGTTATTAGATTATGTTGATCCCGGTGAAAAACTAGATGTGGGTCACGTAGGCGATTCTTATCACATAATAACATTTAAATTTGATGATAGTGGTGATATTTGTTCATATGATAAGTTCGATGCTGTACTTGTATCTCCTCTTGATTATGCTTCAACCTTGATACCTCAAGGATGGTATGGCATGTTTATGAAGAAGACTACAACCTCACAATATACCGCAGATAAACTACTTGACAGTATAATCAATTCGTGATATAATAAATCATTGTAAAATAACCAGAGTATATCATGATTCTCATTGATCTAAATCAAGTATTGTTGGCTGGACTGATGGCACAGATTTCAAACAAGTCTGTGAAATTAGAAGAAGATTTGATTCGTCATATGATTTTGAATATCATCCGTACACATGTGAAAAACTTCAAAGATGAGTATGGTGAAGTTGTCTTATGTTGTGACAATAGAAAATACTGGCGTAAAGAGTACTTTCCATATTATAAAGCAGGTCGTAAAAAATCTAGAGAGAAGTCTAATTTAGATTGGCATCTAATTTTCTCTATGTTAGATAAATTCAAACAAGAATTACGAGAATCTTTTCCGTACAAAGTGATTGATGTTGAAAATGCCGAGGCGGATGATATTATCGGTACTTTGGCTCCTCGACAAAGTGTACATGATAAGGTATTGATTATTTCCAGTGATGGTGATTTCATTCAACTTCAAAAGTATAAGAATGTGAAGCAATATAATCCCATTCAGAAGAAATTTGTTAAATCTGTTAATCCGACACTAGAATTAAAAGAGAAAATCATCAAGGGTGATAAAGGTGATGGTATTCCAAACATTCTATCACCATCTGATTGTTTTGTTCGTGATCTCAGACAAAAACCTATCACAAAAGGTGTGTTAGAAAAGTTGCTGACAGAGGACCATACTAAATGGGATGAAAACTCTAGAATAGGTTACTCTAGAAATGAAATGCTGATTGATTTGAACATGATTCCTTCCGAACTAAAACAGAAAATCATAAATACATACGAAGAAACAAAACCTGCAACTAAACAGAAAATGTTAAGTTATTTTATTGAACACAAATTAAAGAATTTAATGGATGTAATTGAGGAATTCTAATGAAAAATATGTATGAGATTTTTGATGAATTTGAAGAAGCATCTTCAAAAAAAGAAAGAATGGCAGTGATAGAGAAAAATCTATCACATACATTAACAGAAGTTCTAAAATTGGCATACCATCCACAATTTGAATGGTTGGTTTCTGATTTACCAGAAAACTACAAGGCTCCGGATACTCTTCCTGGAATCTCAATATCTCAAATATCTGCTCAGTTGAGAAAACTATACCTTTTCCAAAAGGGTAATCCGACAGCAGAAAAACTATCCCCGCAAAAAAGAAACGAATTACTATTACAAATTCTAGAATCTTTAGAATTTCGTGAGGCTGAAGTTGTTATTGGTATCTTTAAGAAAGATTTAGGTGTAAAAGGCTTGAATTATAAGTTTGTGAAAGAAGCATTTCCCAATTTAATTCCATAATATAGGAGAAGTAGGTGTCAAAGTTTTTAGGAAAGTTCAGAAAGAACAAAGATTATAATGATGATTTTGGTTTTTCTAAGAAACCGAACGGTAAAAAGAGAAAAACTCATACAGAAATTAAAAAACACATGAAAAATTTCGAATATGAGAAGTTTTTTCAAGAAAATGAGGCTGAAACTGTTTACATGAAGTAAATTTACACTTGACTACATGAATTTTTCGTGATATACTGTATTTTTATGTGATGGAAGTCTAAAATGATTATTCATGCGAAAATTGCCAAGTCAAAAAAACGTAAAATTAGTGTAAAAAAGCAGCAAGAATATGAAAAATGGTTAAAATCTCTTAATATTGAGACAAAACCTAAGAAACCTAATGTAAAAACGACATTAGGTGATGAATATTTGTTGCCAAATTATCGACAAACTGCAAAAATACAATCTTTAGATACTGTTGTTCTCGGTCCTTTGACAAAATCTGGTATTATGAAAGATTATTACAAACTTTCTGAATCAGATAAGCAAAAAGTTGACGAAATTGCTATGTGTACAGCACCTGTACATAAATCTTCTTATGTTTATGTCACACCAGGTATGAATCCTGCATCACTCGGTCGAAAAAACGAAGTTCTTTAACAGGAAAAAATATATTATGTTAGATAAAAGTGAAGAAGATGTTATTCAGCAAGCACTTTCTGAAATTTTTGACAATTTAAGATTTATTACTCCTCAAGATTTAGCATATCATCTCGTAAAATATGATTTTGACTACTCTGGAACACTTATTGATGAAATGATTGCTGAACATATGATTGAAAGTCGTAGATTAGATAATGAAAATAAAACAAAAACATCTTGGACACTTGAGAAGAAATAATGAATTTTAAAACTGAAATTGTTGTCGATAATTGCTTATTAATTAAATTTAATGAACAAAAAGACCTTACTATGTCTTTTTTTAGAGTCCAAGAGTATTACGAATCGGCAAATCCTAATTTATATCAAAAAGCATTCACATTAGAAACATTTGTTGAAGAACAAATGAAATCTGATGGTGAACTTAATTACTTTAACTATTGGACTGGATTTAATGTTCCAGGATATGTAATAGAAGAATGGAGTAATAAGATTAATGCTGAATATTATCCTCGTGAAAGTATGCTGATTAGTCTGATTAAAGATAGACTCAATCTAGATAGAAAGTATTATGTTATTGGAACATTAATGAATGATACCAATACAATTGATCATGAAATTGCTCATGCATTATATTACATGAATCTAGATTATAAAAATGAAATGAGTGAATTAATTAAAGAGTTTCAAACTAATCATATTGATGATTACAATAGAATGTGTTCTGTATTAACTAATACAAGGCAATATGGTAATAATGTTCTATTTGATGAAATTCAAGCATACATGGCAACAGAACCTAAAAAAGAATTAATTAAAGATTTTGGAATGGATTATTCAAATTGTAAAGATATGGTTAAGAAATTTAAAAAGGTGTTGTTAAAATACAACACTTACGAACATATCGGTTGACCATATCATCAATCTCTGATATAATGGTCTCATCAACTAGGAGATCACATGGAACTCATTCAATCTAAATCCCTTCTGGCCAAATTGATGGCAACTGAAAACCTTACTATTGAACAGCGTAAGGTTCAAACAGCATCCTTTGATGTTGAAAATCGTATTCTCACCGTTCCCGTACTTGATAATAACATTTCATCATTCTTATATGATCTATTCATGGGTCATGAAGTCGGTCATGCTTTGTATACTCCCGCTGACGGCATGAAAAAAGCATATGAAATGAAATTATCCAAGTCCATCATGAATGTACTTGAAGATGTTCGTATTGAAAAGAAAATCAAAACCAAATATCCTGGTATTCGTCAATCTTTCCTCAAAGGATACAATGAATTAATTGAAAAAGATTTCTTCAATACCTTAGGTACTGATCTCAATCTTATGAACTTCATTGATCGTTTAAATCTTTACTCAAAAGGTGGTACATCCTTAGGTATTAAATTCTCTGAGAAAGAGAAACAATTGGTTCGTGAGGCAGAATCAACTGAATCATATGATGATGTTATTACTCTTTGCAAGAAGGTGATGGACCACATCAAAGAAGAAAAAGAAAAGAACAAACAACAAAGTAAAGAAGAGTATGACGATGAAGAAGAATCATTTAAATCGGATTCAGGAATGGATGATTGGAACGATTATGATGACTTTGGTGATGAATCAGAACTAGAGAATGAAACTGAAGATACAGAAGGTACTGGTGAAGAGACACCTAAAGATCCTGAAGAAACTGTTCCGGGTAAACAGAATTCTAATTTAACTGATGCTAAAGGTGAATCATCTATTACTGATGATGAAGAAGAGATCCGATCATTCACAGATGAAGCATTTCGTAAGAATGAAGAACGCCTACACTCAAATGTGAATTATCGGTATGGTAATATTCCAGATGTAAATCTTGATCAGGCAATTGTTGAATACAAATATTTTTGGAACAGATATAAATCTGATTACAATACAAAAAAGAATGAGTTTAGTGATGCATACGGTAAGACTGTACATGCACAATTTTTTACAGAATGTGAAAGCCGTTCCAAAGAAAATTTTATAAAACTTCGGAAAGATTCAAATCGTGCCGTATCTTATCTCACCAAAGAATTTGAATTGAGAAAGAATGCGGATCAGATGAAGAGAGCATCCGTTGCTAAGACTGGTGAGTTAAATCTCAACAAGATTCATAACTATAAATTCAGTGAAGATATCTTCAAGAAAATTACAGTTATTCCCGGTGGTAAATCACACGGTCTGGTAATGTTCCTTGATTGGTCGGGTAGTATGTCAGAATACATGGGAGATACGATCAAACAATTATATAATCTTGTTGCATTTTGCCGTAAGGTTAGTATACCTTTTGAAGTGTATGCATTCACTGATAATTACTTTAACGATAATGAAGATTATTTAGAGAGGGCACGTAAGCAATCTTGGAATGTAACAGAGAAAGATGGTGATATTGGTCTAGATAGATTCACTCTAATGAATATTTTTTCTTCAAAGATGTCTGCAAGTGAGTTTTCGTATGCCGCAGAGCATTTGTTGAAATTTGGCAATCGTGATCATACTGGCACACCTCGATGGATGGATCTAGGTGGTACACCGCTGAACGAAACGATTATTGCTGCAATGAAAATTGTGCCTAAGTTTCAGAAAGAGAATAAACTTCAGATTGTGAATACTGTCATTTTAACTGATGGTGAAGGTAGTCGCACTGATCGTGTTCTAGGTGAAGATTCGATGGTTCGATATACTTCTTCTAAATTGGTGGTTCGTGATCCTGTGACTAAACATCAAGAAGTATTTTGGAGTGCAGATCATAGGAAAATGACTGCGGGTTATATTAAATTATTGAAGGCTCGCACACAAAGTAATGTATTGGGTTTCTATGTATTGTCATCTTATACTTTCAAAAGTAAAGTGTATGATTTCTTTGGAATCGGTATTAATCATGATGCGATTAAGTCTCAATTCAGAAACGAGAAATATCTCACATTGAAATCTGAAGGTTATGATGAGTATTATCTGTTGAATTCTAAAGGTATGGAAATCGAAGAAGATGCAGAATTGGTCGTAGAAGAAAATGCAACAAAAAGAAAGTTACTTACGGCGTTTACTAAGTATGCAGGTAAGAGAAATACTAGCCGTGTTGTATTGAATCGATTTATTGGTATGATTGCATAGGAGAAAAATATGAAAGTAGTATCGACCTTTAATAACTGTACAAGAAAAGCAGAAGTGTGTTATAATTCTGGAACATACTTGGCAAAGTTCTACATTGACAATAAAGAAGTTCAGTGGTTACATTTCAATGTACAACAAGAGGCAGAAAATGTATGTGAGAATTTTATTCTCTCTGCTTCTGATGATGATGTTATTGTTGAGCAGGTATTACTGAATGGATAAAAAATTGATTGAATCGATAAAAGAAACATTATTGATTACTCAAGAAGAATGTGCAGAAGTGACACAGGCTATTTCTAAAGTGTTGCGATTTGGAACTGAGACAAGATGGCCTGATAGTAATGCTCCTACTAATCGTGAGAAACTAGAAGAAGAGATTGGTGATCTATTAGCAATGATTGATATATTGATTCAGAGAGGGTATCTATCAGATTCATTTGTGAATGCTGCTAGAATCAATAAGAAAGAGAAACTTAAAAAATGGTCAAAGATATTCGAATGAAAATATTAGTTACTGGTTCAGAAGGTTACATCGGACAACATCTGTGCAAGATGCTGAGTAAACTAGACTATGATGTATATCGGTTAGATAAGAAGATTAACTTTGATATACTATATGATCTAGAAGATTATATGTTTAGTCTGAATGATATGCCATGGCAGTTCGATACAATCATTCATCTGGCAGCCCTCGTTCGTGTGGGTGAATCAGTGAGTAAACCTACAGAATACTATAGAACAAATGTACAAGGTACAATCAATCTCCTAGATAGTGTAGAATGCAATAACTTTATCTTTGCATCTACAGGTGCTGCCGCATCACCTGATTCACCTTACGGATTCTCTAAACGTATTGCTGAAGATATCGTCAGAGAGAAATCTAAGAATCACACAATCTTTCGATTCTATAATGTAATTGGTACTGATGGATATGAACCTACTAATCCTGACGGACTATTCTACAAATTGATTGAAGCAACAAAGACGAAATCATTCACAGTCTATGGGAATGACTATAATACTTCTGACGGTACTTGTGTAAGAGAATATGTCCATGTGAATGATATCTGTCGTGCCATCATCAAGGCTATTGAAAATCCTTCTAATAGTATTGAGAATCTTGCTTATGGTGATACTAAAACAGTCGGAGAAATCATAGATATATTCAAACAAACCAACGAAGTTGATTTTGATGTTGTCTACGATAAAAGAAGACCGGGTGACTTAGAGGCCTGTTACTTGGAGAATCCATCGAAGTATATGGAGAGAAACTACACATACTACGATATGCTGAAGATGTGATTTACCGCCGGACAAAAATTCGAAAATGACAGGAATTGGCCGGGAAAAATTTCGAAATCCATGGAAAATGGCCGAGAAAAAAAGTTACTGAATTCCGAGTTTGACACCACCATAACTTTTTTTATATAAGCGGTTATAACCCAATGGCCACAAGATCTCCAAGCAATCACTTATACACACTCCACACACACTCAGAATAGCATCACGGCAAAACACTGATGACCACTGCGTTATCCGTAAGCACCACTCTGTCAGGAACTTGTCAGCATCTCCAAAAGCATTGTGGCCACTATGTAATCCGTACGCAAAAAGATTTGACAAACTGCCGATACTACTGTAGAATGGTCTCTGTAATGTGATGAAACGAACGGAGCACTATATGAGTGAATTTAAATTAAAAGTAATCGGATCTAATATGACCGAATTGCATTTCCCTAAATGTGATATTTTCTTTTCATATGAAACGCCAGTAGCTGCTTATTCATGGATGGATGGTTTTGTTGTAACCGATGAATATCATAGCAAAACGACAATCACTCATATTAATAAATGGTTAAAGCAAAATGGTGTATCACCTGATGCCATTAAGAATATGAGAAAAGTACCAGTGAGTTATTTTAAGAATATTATTAGATTAAATGTGGAGCAAGTATGAATAACCGAATTAAAGAACTTATAGTTAAGTCCAACGGGTATTGGGAACACGGTGACCACAATATGCCATCGACTGTATGTTTTCAAGAGGAAGATTTGAAAAAGTTTGCCAAGTTATTGATTGAAGAATGTACTGAACTTGCCAAGCATCATGTAATGAATATATCAAATTATCGTGATGCTGAATTTGTTGAAGAACAGATTAAACAACATTTTGGAGTTAAAGAATGAGTAAAGTAGAATTAGGTAGTACCTTGGTGAAAACCATTGAAACGGTTAAAATTGATAAAGAGTATCAGTTTTCTAATAGTTTAGACCAATTGCATTATAGAAATGCTTATTTGGTTGGATATCTTACTAGTGTTATTAATCATTTAACCGAAAGTAATCCTAAAGCAGCAAAGGATATCCAAGGTAAGATTGCATTTTTAATGAGTGAGGCCTAATATGAAATACATTATCCTTTTCGCAGTATTGTATTTTGCTTTAACCAATCCAGATGGTTTTAGTAATATTGTAGGCAAAGGTGTACATTTATTCAGTCACACCATTAATACTACCATTAGTGAGGTAAAATAATGGAAGAATTATTGCAATATGCTCTACCGTTTACATTAGGTTGTGCATTAATGGTATTGATACTAACATAGGCATACTGATGAGGATTTAATATCCGAAACTATCGTGAGATAGTCTATGTCAAAATATCAGATATTATAAATAACAGTATCAAGTATAATTTATTGACGGGCTGTAACCTACGGGAACTTATAAGCCGATTAAATTATATAAGATAATCTCTGTTAGTAATATCTGGTACCCGACCTTTCTGAATAAGATTGCTTAGTCGGCATAATCTTTTCCAAATTATATTATGAGGTTTATATGATCAAAGCACCTATCGATACAAGTAAAGAAAAAGAAGCATTAGAATGTGCAAAGCAAGTATTGGAATTTGTACGGAATGGTGGCAAGATTCAACATTGTGAACCTGATCCGAGATTAAATGGAAAAGTATATAAAGATTTGAATGTTGGTATTAAGGTTACTAAGTTTAACTGATATATCACGGAATTACTTGGAATAATTCGGCATTTCGGTGTCGAGTTTAGTCCAATATTAACCCACTCACAACACTATATCCGCGACACAAAATGCGTAACAATATCAATGACTTACAATACTGTTATTTCTATGTTATAACTCATTGATTTTATTGAAGTATTTTTATTGTATTTTCCCACTTTTTACTACTTTTTACTACTTTTCTACACTACCAGGCACTATAAGCACCTCTTATACTAACCATAAGAAAGACTGATTATCTTTTTCCATGGAACCGTGTATAATGGTTTCTGTAGATTGATGAGGAGATTATATTATGAGTAGAGACTTTATTGTTGTTTCATTCAAAGATGATGCAATATTCCCTAATAATAGTATTAAATTGTTTACCAGTATTAATTCTGCATTTAATGAAGTGAATTCATTAAAACAGTTCCATGAAGAAAATGACTCATTATATGAATTGAATATGAGTTTCTTTAATGATAGAGAATCCGCAGTAGAATTTATTTTCGATTTAGTTAATAAGTGAGATATATTATGAAAATCAAAAAAGATCATTATAAGTTTTTATTAAATTCTATATCACCACTTAAAGACAAATTGATTATCTGGAAGAATGAAGTATTGGTGAGTGATATTAGAGTTAAAGATATTAATAAGAGATTAAGATGGGATGCATTACAAGCGGCAAGATTGAATACTTTTGTTTGTGATACATTATATTCTTATCTGAATGATGACCATATTGATACTGCATTAAAAAGTATTATGAATGAATTGGAGATAGTATAATATGACGCACATTATATTTTCTGTGTCAGATGCTAAAGAGATTCTTAGATATACCAGTCTTAATATTATTAGTGTTAATGAATTGTATATCGAAGCATATGCTACTGATGCAGATATTGGAACTTTTAAATTAAACAATTGGTATTATACTACCAAGTAAGGAGATATTATGAATTTATTGACAACCGGTAATCCCAAGATTATGAAAGGTGAAAGTAAAGGTTATTTAACTTTCATTCTTCATTTAGCACCTTATGATCTTTCTGGATATCAAGTATGCCCTAAAGCCACTATTGGTTGTATTGCCGGTTGTCTTAATACAGCAGGACGTGGGGGACTTATTAAGAAAGGTGAAAATACCAATGTAATTCAGCAGGCACGTATTCGTAAGACTAAAATGTTTTTCGAGAATCGTGAATTGTTTATGGCTGAATTGGTTAAAGATATTCAGCGAGGTATCAATTATGCAGAGAAGAAAGGTTTAATAC